>OHJZ01000472.1_pt1 | contig 22717 bp, 19 predicted proteins | sample 1568691 | NCBI WGS metagenome assembly OHJZ01 (sample SAMEA3879593, study PRJEB24766) | human gut metagenome | biome: human-associated habitat; feature: feces | place: USA | collected 1985/1987
GAAATGAAGAGCAGAAATGAACGCAGACGACCCCAATCGCGCCCGCCTCGGCCGGAAGGCGACCGCCAACCATCAAAAGCTACACGATTCCGAACGCCAAGCACCCAGCATGGATGCAGAACGCAGCCACCCACGCGACGGCGCATTGCGCGACAACGAGCTTCGCTGCCGTGCGACCATTCGTCTCCTTTTTCACCGTGGCGATAGCCGCAACGCACGGCGTGTACAGCAGCGTGAACACGAGGAACGCATATGCCGTCGCAGGCGTGAAAATCGTGGGCAGCAAGCTTACATCGCCGCCAAGCAGCACCGTGAGCGTGGACACGACGCTCTCTTTCGCCATAAAGCCCGTGAGCAAAGCCGTCGATGCGCGCCAATCGCCAAAGCCCAACGGCGCGAACAGAGGCGCAAGCACGCCGCCGATGGCCGCAAGCAAGCTGGAATCGGGAGATTCCGCCACAGATAGGCTTGCGTCGAACGTTTGCAGGAACCACACGACGAGCGTCGCGATGAACACGACCGTGAACGCCTTCTGAATGAATCCCTTCGCCTTATCCCACACAAGGCGTGCCACGCTCTTCGCGCTCGGAAGGCGATAATTCGGCAGCTCCATGACGAACGGCGTTTCGTCCTTCTTGAACAGATAACGGCGCATCAGCCGGGCCGTGATGACGGCCACGACGATTCCCAGCAGATACAGTCCGAGCATCACCCAACTGGCATAGGCAGCGAAGAACGTGCCGATCAGCAGGATATAGATGGGAATGCGGGCGCTGCACGACATGAAGGGGACGAGCAGTACGGTGATGAGCCGGCTGCTGCGGCTTTCGATCGTGCGCGTGGCCATGATGGCCGGTACGTTGCAGCCGAAACCCATGATAAGCGGAATGAACGACTTGCCGTGCAGCCCTATGCGGTGCATGATCCGGTCCATGATGAAGGCTGCGCGAGCCAGGTAGCCCGAATCCTCCATGAAAGCGATGAACAGGTATAGGATCATGATATTCGGCAGGAAGACGATGACGCTTCCCACGCCGCCGATTACGCCGTCCACGAGCAGGTCTTTCAACGCTCCGTCCGGCATCCAGGCATCCACGCCCTGACCGATCAGTCCCACCAGTTGCTCGATCCACTCCTGGGGATAGGCTCCCAGGTTGAACGTGCAGTAAAACATCAGCCACATCAGGAAGAAAAAGATCGGAAAGCCCCAGAGCTTGTGGGTCACGAAAGCGTCGATGATTTTCGTCACTTGTGTCTGTTCCTTCTTTCCCGGGGTGTAGGTTTCCCGCAGAGCTCCGGAGATGAATCCGTATTTCTGATCGGCAAAGGCCGTTTCGATGTCTTCATCCAGCAGGTTCTTGATCCGCTGCGCTTCCCGTTTGCTCGCTTCCTCCCATTCGGGGTATTTCGGGTGATGCTTCAGTTGATCCTTTATATAACTATCTTCCTCAAGTAGTTTCATTGCGATATAACGCGGCGGGAATTGCGGGGGCAACTCTCCGGATTCCTTCAATGCTCCCGTGATTGTCCGCAGGCTCTCCTCGATAACCGGTCCCTGGTTGATGTGAATGTGACGCACACGGTCGTCCTCGTTCTCATAGACGGCGATCACCGTGTCCAGCAGGGCTTCGATACCCCGTCCATGACGGGCGACGACCGGCACCATCGGCACACCCAGCATTCGTCCCAGACTGTCGTAGTCGAGTTCGGCGCCGCTCGCTTCCAGCTCGTCGTACATATTGAGCGCTACGACCACTCGGGGATTCAGGTCGATGAGTTCGGTAGTGAGGTAGAGGTTGCGTTCCAGGTTCGAAGCTACGACGGCATTGATAATTACGTCCGGCGTATGTTCCGCCAAATGGCGGCGTACGTAAAGTTCCTCGGGCGAGTAAGCCGTGAGTGCGTAGGTGCCCGGCAGGTCGGTGATTTCGAAACGATAGCCTCTGTAGGTGCAGTGTCCCCGTTTGGCGTCCACCGTGACGCCGCTGTAGTTGCCGACGTGTTCGTGACCGCCCGAAATAGCGTTGAACAGTGAGGTTTTGCCGCTGTTCGGGTTACCCACCAGTGCGACGTTGATCCGCTTTGAGCTTTGGGCGATGACCTCATGGAGCTGGTCGCCTTCGCGTGTTCCGTTATATTCTTCGCTTATCAGGCCTTCGGCCTCTTCGTTGGTGATAACTACGACCATGTGAGCTTCGCTGCGGCGCAGCGAAACCTCGTAGTCCATGATTTTGTAAACGATCGGGTCGCGCAACGGGGCATTGAGAACCACTTCGACTTTTTTGCCGCGTACGAACCCCATTTCCATAATTCGGCGGCGGAATCCGCCATGTCCGAGTACTTTGAGAATCGTGGCCGACTGGCCTGTTTTCAAATCCGATAAACGCATGTTCTTTTGCTGAAATTACGGGGCAAAGATAGGGAAATATTTCAGGAACGGACATCCCCATATATGGGGATAATCCGGCTCAGTACGGTTTTTCAGGCTATTTTATGGTTGCGTTGCTTTTTGGGGGCGAAAAAATTGGAAATTGAAATTTTTTTATATCTTTGCGACATACATCCAAATTATTATACGTATTATGAAAAATTTAGTTGAAAAAATCAATGCCGAATACGAAGTATTCGTAAGTAATGCCAACGCTCAGGTAGAAAAAGGAAACAAGGCAGCCGGAACCCGCGCACGCAAGGCCGCTCTGGAATTGAGCAAGCTGATGAAGGAGTTCCGGAAGGTTTCCGTCGAAGCTTCGAAATAAGTTTATTACTTTTTTGAAAATGAAGGGTCGCATGGGATACATGCGGCCCTTTGTTATGGGTGTACAACTTGGCAATTATATCTTTCGATGTACTATCCGATTATTCGGCCTGTGACCGTGTTTGTAATGCTCCCCCCCCCTGTTTGAGGAAATTTGGCGTGCTGCATTCCCATAACAACATATAATTTATATAATTCTTCACTGTTCGAACAGGAGCAGACCGTAACCGGCAGAAAATTCGGTATGCGATACAGAGGAATCTCCGGAATATCGAAAAGATTGGCCTGTTTTTTAGTAGCTTAAATCGATACCGTGCCGGCGGAAATTTTCGAGGTCTTCATCCGACAGACCGGTTTTCGGGAAAGGAACGGCCAGGTTGTGATCGTTCAGATAGCGGCGCGGTGCCCGGTAGTCGAATGTCGGACTGACCAACGAGTAGGCCGGATCGATGAAGTCGCCTTCGATCGAAGCGATATCGGCCATGCTTTGAAACATGGAGTGGGTTGTGGCCGGTGCGGATTCGTTGTTGCGGGCCGCTTCGACTTTTTCCGGGAATTCCCGTCGATATTCCGGCGAGAACCATCCCAGATTGGCGACATAGAGCTGATAAAAAGTGGTCGTAGGGGAGGCGTGTAAGAAGCGCTCCCGTTCGTCGTCGAGAATATCTTCGCCGTGATCGGCACAGTAGAGCAGCGCCGAACAGTCGTTTTCGAGCGAGCGGAGATATTCGATCGTCTGCGAGAGGAAGTGGTCCGTATAGTAGATCGAATTGTCGTAGGCATTGACGAGTTTCTCGACGTTCTTTCGGTTGATGGCCACGTTATCGTCCGGCAGGAAGCGGGCGAATTCACGGGGGTATCGTTGGTGATAGGTGAAATGAGAGCCGTAACAGTGCAGGATGATGAGCAGGTCGTGCTCCGGATCTTCGGCGATAACCTGTTTCATCGCTTCCAGCAGTTGCATATCGTAACGTGGCTCCGGAAGGTACACCAGGCTGTCTGCATCCTTGGCCAACTTGTCGATCATGGCTCCCTGGGGGCGCTGGTTGGAAAGAAACCAGGTTTTGAACCCAGCCTCCTTGAAGAGTGCCGGAAGCCCCTTGCGACGGTATAGTTCTTCGTGTTGATCGGTTTTTACCGACGAAAGAATCAAGGGCACGCTTTTGTGCGTGGTATTGCTCTGTGTGACTGTATTCCGGAATACGACCAGACCCTCTGTGCGGGTCAGACAGGGATTCGTTTCCCTGTGGTAACCGTACAGTTGCCAGTTGGCGGCCCGGGATGCTTCTCCGATTACATAGACGTAAATCTCGCGTTTGGAAGCCTCGGCCGTGCGCCGTGCATGGTATGTGAAATCCTCCGAGGTGTGTTCGAAACGGTACATCTTGCGGAACTCCGAACCGCAAAGACCGATATTATAGAAAACATTGACCGGAAAAATGTCGGTTTTCAATACCCGCTTGTCTTCGCTCACTTTATAGGCCGGGGCCAGGAACAACCCTCCGAGAATGAAGGACGAGAGTCCGATCAGGGCGATATTCTTGCGGGCTGTTTTCGAAAGACAGTGCCTTTGTCCGATGTCGCGTGAGGCGAACCAGAGTAGCGGCAGATAGATGGCGCAGACGATGATGATCGATGGATAGATGTTCGAGAGCAGCTCGCCAGCCTCTTCCGGATTGGTCGTCAGCAGGTTGGTGAACATATCCGTTGCGATGATCGAATTGCCGAACAGGTAGAGCAGTACGATTTGGAAGGCGGCGAGGACGACGAGCGGAAAGGCCAGCCAGATCATGATGCCGGAGCGTTTCAGCACGGCGCTCCACATCAGGTAGAAACCCATCGGGATAAAGAGCGATGCTTCGGCCGACCAGATGGAGTACGGCTCCGTATATAGTAATACGAGGTTGGGGATAAGCAGCGTGAGAACGAAGTAGAACGCCAGCAGGATGGACCCTCTGTCGTTATGCTCCTTGAAACTCTCTTTTTTTTCGTGAACTGCCATATCTTTCAGAACGCTTCGTTGATATTGAACAGGAATCCGCTCGTGTGCTTGCCGAATCCGTAATCTACTCGGATATTGATCCGTTTTTTGAATTCCCACCGCAGGCCTATGCCGTAGTTGGGGAGGGTGTACCCCCATTTGAACTTTTCGAACGAGGGAAATACGTTACCCGCACCGCCCCATACGACACAGCCGATACGTCGCCAGATATTCTGCCGGAGTTCGACCTGGAGGGTAATCATATCGTTGTCGTTGTATTGTCCTTCGTAGTAGCCGCGCATACGCTTCGAACCACCCAGGCGGGCTTTCATCAGCCAGGGTGTGCCCGAGGCATTGAATTCGCCGTACAGCTCGGTGGCTACGATACCGCCTTTCCATACCCGATGATAACTGTTCGCCGTGAATATCGCCTGCCAGAGCGATTTGGCGTTCGACCCGAGAAAATCCGGCCGCCAGGTTCCCTTCAGACTTAAATAAAGTCCCTTGTAGGGATTTGGAATGAAATCCCTTGTATCGTACTCCACGATCGCACCGATGCCCGTAGTCGTGTTCTCCGGGTTTTGGCCCTCGATATATTCCGGCCGGGTGAACTTGATGCCCCGGCTGTTGCGGAAATTGACAGAGGCGCCGATGAACATATTGGGTACGACCTGATAGAGGTATCTTACGTCCACATCGTAGCGTTTTTCGACGTACGACCCTTTGGGATTATTCGCTCCGGCCGAATAGCCGATACCCCAGTAGTCGGTCGGCTGCGAGTAGAAGGAGAGCTTGTACGAAATTCGGTGGCGATTGTGGCTGAATATGTTGTTACCGTTGATTCCCACCATGTAGAATCCTGTCGTACCGCCCGTGATGAATGCCGTGATGTCCGACGGCGGTGTCAGTGAATCCGTGCGGTCAAGGCGGTAAAGACCTGCAGCCATAACCGCGAGGCTGAATTGAGTGTCTTTCGAATAACTCGGCCCTCCGATGAAGGTGAAGTCGATCTTTTTTTCGAAAGTTTTGTCCGTGCTCGACTCTCCGAAGTAATCGATAAGCCGCCGCCAGAACGATTTTTTCTTCGGGGCGGCGGCCAGGGTGTCCGACGGCTGTGATGCAGGGATCGAATCCGTCTGCAACGGGGTGTAACTATACCGAATCGTATCGTTTTCTCCGATATACACCTTATTATCTTGTGCATACAGAGGCGATGCGAAGAGTAGCAATCCGCAAAAGACCGTCAGGAATTTCGACATGGAGAAGTCTTATCTGTACTTCTGTACGACTTGATAAAACTCTTTTTTATCGGCATCGGAGAGAGGACCCTTGCGCATAAACACCAGGTCGCCCTCCTTGCTGACCAGCAGCAGGACGAACATATTGTTGCAGTCGCCCAATTGCCAGGCATCGCGCAGGGTATTGTTTTGATCGGCCAGTACCGTAGCGCCGTTGGAGGCTGTGCGTTTGCGAGCCATGTTGCGAGCCATACCGTTGGGAATCATCGGAGCGTCTTTCAGGTTCATTACCCCGAAACCGAACAGGTTTTCGCCTTCCACCCGGTGATTTTCCTCCATATCCGTTGTGAAATCCTCGTTCTGTTTGTGGTGGTCGGGGTCGATATAGAAGATCATCAGGTTTTTCTCACCCCAGTAAGGGAGCTGCGTAGGGTCGCCGTTCAGATCGAGTAACGTAACGTCGGATACCTTGCGGGGAAGAGACGACTGTGCGGATACGGCAACCGACATACCAAGCAACGGCAGTAAAAGAAGCCATAGTTTCAGTTTCATACTTATTACATTTTAGGAGATTGGTAGGCGCAAAGATACGAAATTATTTTTTTGTTGAATCTTCTATTCGTCGGGAAGAGTTGCGGGTTCGTTGAGACTTCGCTCTTTTGGCCGAAGCCAGGGCGTCGAGCGAATAGACTCCGCCGCCCGAAATTACCAGGGCTACCTGGATTCCCAGATAGACGAACAGCAGTTCGGAGGTTCCGAATCCTTTGCCGGGGAAGAGGAATAACAGCGAGATGAGCAGACTGGCGGCCATGATCGCGGCGGACAGGCGGACTTTGTAGCCCAGCATGAGCGAAATGGCGCACAACACTTCGATCGTGGCGATCGCAACGAAAATGAAAGCGCTGCCGAATATTCCCCACGACGGGTAATAGTTGATAATTTCATTGTAGGCCTGCATTTTGCCTACGTTATGCAGGAGAATGATCGTACCGATGAACAGACGCAGATAGAGAATCGCCCAATCGGCTCCTTTGTGGCTTTTGAACCAGGTTTGCAGTTTATTTTCCATATGTATAACTAATTCCGATTGAAAAAATACAAGCAATTCGTATTCCAAAAAATCATTTTGTGTGTTCAGCGCAGGTAATTCTGCCTGATCGGATGATTTTTCGGTGTTTTTGAGGAGAAAAATCCCGAGTGGGACAGCGAGTCGAATATCGCGGGTTTTCGATGTTTGCGGATCGAGGGATAAATACGATCCATAACAGGGGTGTGGTCGAGCCGCAAAGAGTCTTTTCATTCCGAACGACAGAGAGTCGGGAAATCCGTAATTCGGGTTATAGATTCCGTAATTCATATACTGACCGGCAAGTGGGGCCTGTGTAACTTTGCCTTGTAAAAAATATGAATCGTATGAATATATTGGAAAGAATGAGGGCGGGGGAATTGATTTTCGATACCGACCCTGAATATCCGTCGCTCTATGCAGAATTCGAGAAGACGATGAAGTTGGTGGCTCAACTCAATAGCGGTTACCATACACCGGAAGAGATAAGGGATCTGCTCGGCCGTATTTGGGGACAGCCATTGGACGAATCGGTACGTATGTTTCCGCCGTTCTATACCAACTTCGGTAAGTTTACCCGTGTCGGCAGGGGTGTGTTCATAAATTTCGGTTGTACCTTCCTCGACCGGGGCGGTATTACACTGGAAGACGGTGTGTTCATAGGGCCGGGAGTGCTGCTCGTTACTGAAAACCACCCGGAGCAACCGGCCGTTCGGCGTAACGTATATGCCAAACCCATTGTCGTCGGGCACGGTGTCTGGATAGGTGCGGGAGCTGTCATATTGCCCGGCGTGACGATCGGCGAGCATGCCGTCGTGGGAGCCGGAGCCATCGTAACCAAGGACGTGCCTGCCGGGGTAATCGTGGCCGGCAATCCGGCTCGTATCGTGAGAAGTATAAAAACGGAATAAAATTAAGTTTTATGAAAATCGGAATAATTGCGGCGGCATTGGCGTTTGTCGGTCTTTCCGCCGTTGCACAGACAAACCAAAAAACGAATATGGATATGAAAAAGTTGGAACTGGTACAGGAGTGGGATAAGACGTTCCCGAAGAGCGACAAGGTCGAGCATAGCAAGGTGGTTTTCGTAAATCGCTTCGGTGTAACGCTCGCCGCCGATATGTATGTCCCAAAAGAGGTTGTCGGCAAGTTGTCGGCCGTCGCCGTAAGTGGACCGTTCGGAGCCGTGAAGGAACAATCGTCGGGGCTTTATGCACAGGCGCTTGCCGAACGCGGTTTCCTTACCATCGCTTTCGATCCGTCGTTCACGGGGGAGAGCGGCGGTGTGCCCCGCAACGTGGCTTCGCCCGACATCAATACGGAAGATTTCAGCGCAGCGGTCGATTTTCTCGCCAACGAAGACCGTGTGGATCCGGAACGTATCGGGATCCTCGGTATATGCGGCTGGGGTGGTTTTGCCATCAACGCTGCCGCTAACGACACGCGCATCAAGGTTACCGTCGCATCTACTATGTACGATATCAGCCGTTGTACGGCCAACGGATATTTCGACCAGGCGGACAACGCCGACGCACGTTATGAGATGCGCCGCCGGCTCAATGCCCAGCGCACCGAAGATTATCGGAACGGTTCGTATGTCCGTGCAGGAGGGGTGGTCGATCCGGTTCCGGCCGATGCGCCGCAGTTTGTACGCGATTATCATGCTTATTACAAAACTTCCCGAGGTTATCACGCCCGTTCGCTCAATTCCACGCAGGGGTGGAATGCGACCTCCAACCTCGCTTTTTTGAATGCACCTATCCTTGCCTATGCCGCAGAGATTCGCAGTGCAGTGATGGTGGTACACGGTGAGAAGGCTCATTCTCGCTATATGGGAGAGGACGCTTTCAAGAAATTGCAAGGCGACAACAAACGATTGCTCATCGTACCCGGTGCCAATCATACCGACCTTTACGACAAGATGGAGATAATCCCGTTCGACGAAATAGCAGCATTTTATCGGGAGTATTTGAAGTAAGCGTAGCGCTCGATAGATACAATAGTAAAAGCCTGCGATCTGTTCGCAGGCTTTTCATATTTCGGTTACGCATGTAAATACTTCGCCTCGGCAAAATGCAAATAAAATTTGCTTTTGCGCTCGGCTTAATCGTATCTTTGCACAATTGTTGAGCGTATCGATTGTAAAATGCCTGTGAGCTGATTTTTTTTTGTGATTATAATTTGTTGATTATGAGTGATAAGTATAAGATACTGTTCGTTTGCCTCGGAAATATCTGCCGCTCTCCGGCGGCCGAAGGCATCTTCCGGCAAATGGTCGAAAAACGGGGACTGGGGGAGAAGTTGGAGGCGGATTCCGCCGGAACCTATGCCGGACACACCGGCGAACAACCCGATTCCCGCATGCGGAATGCGGCCTATGCCCGGGGGTATCTGCTGACGCACCGGGCCCGGCAGGTGCGGTTGCGGGATTTCGAGGAGTTCGATCGCATCGTGGCGATGGACGACACCAATTACCACAATCTTTATCGTCTGGCCCCTTCCCGTGAAGCGGGAAACCGTATTTACAGGATGTCCGAATTTTTCCGGGAACATCCGAACTGGACCCATGTGCCAGACCCCTACTACGAAGGGCATGAAGGGTTCGAGCTGGTGCTCGATATGCTCGAGGACGGCTGCCGCACGCTGCTCGACGAGTTGGAGAAGAGGTAGCTCGAAATCGCAGAGAACGAAAAAGAGTGCATTTTTCAATGCACTCTTTTTCGTCGAATCGAGTCTGTATGCCGGTGCGATCCGGAATATTTGGTCCGTCGAACGTCCGAATCAGAAGTAAAGTCCAACTCCCACCTGGTAGGTGTTGCGCCAAGGGCACTTCTTGGCGGCGAACAGGTAGGAGAAATCGAGCTCCAGATGCATGAACCGCAGTCCCGCACCGATTGTACCGTAGTCGTATCCGTGGCTGTCGGCGACGTGGTAGCCGCCGCGGACAGCGATCATCTGCATCAGCACATACTCCACGCCGATGCCCATCCCGAAGGACTTGTTCTCCGAGGAAGAGTAGCGGTAGCCCAGATCGACCGAAGCTTCGAGCGAATGGGAATCCCGGATCGGGGCGAAGAGCGAACCGCCGACACTGAATTTGGTGGGCAGGTCGTAATTCGAATCGTCGAACGTGAAGCCGAAGTCGGAGATTTTCGCACCCGCACTCACCCAGGCGCCTTCGAGCATCCGGTTAAGCGGAATCCGCGCGTATGCCGCGACATCGAACCCGAGGGCGTTGTTCGTGAACAGTTCTCCGTACGAGGAGCGGATGTAGCGGGCCGTCACCGACAGACCCAGATAGCGGCCGATCCGATAGCTGTAGGCCAGATCCGCCGAAACGCTGAGCGGCCGGAACGCTTCGATGCCGACGATTGGGTTATTATTCTCGTCTTTGGGAATGAAAGGGTAGTCCTCGTCGTCCGGACTGAGCTTCGGCTCCCGGTAAAAACGGGTGCCGAACGAGATCGAATGTTTGTGGTTGAAGGAGTAGAATCCGCCGAAGGCCATCAGGTCGTAGCCCTTTTTCACGTCGCGCATCCAGGGCGAGTAGGAGAATCCCACCTCGAACAGGTTGTGGCTGAAGAGCGACGAGGCCGCGTTCTGGAATACGGAGTAAGCTCCGCCGGTAGTCGCTACCGAAGCGTTGGCCATACCCGCCGTGCGGACATCGGGGTTGATCGTCAAGAACTCCTGAGCCGATGCCGTCGCTGTGCCCGACAGGAGGATTATTGCGAGAATGAAGATCTTTTTCATAATTTGTAACGTCTGTTTTTAGCGTTTGACTATGGTGCGGGTAATTTGAATGCCGTTGTAGGTTACTTGTACCAGATAGGTTCCCGAAGCGAGCCCCGATACGTCGAGTTTGACAGGTTCCTCGTTGATAAGTCCAAGTGTTATGTTCATTACCTCCGTTCCCATTGAGTTACGGATACGGATCGTGCTTTCTCCCGAGTAGTTCGGCAGTATGTTCAGTACGTCGGTACATGGGTTGGGGTAAAAGTCCATTGAAATACCGGTCGGATTGTCGCCCTCGCTAACGGTATAGGCGATGGTGCGTTTTGCTGTCTTTGTTCCGTTCACAGCCAGCAATTCTGCCGTATAGCTTCCTGCTGCGTATTGTGATGCGTCGATAGTCAGCGTGACTACGTTACCGTCGATCGACTGTGCGATCTTGCCCGTGGGATCGTTCAGGCTCCAGTCCGTGTAATGGGCGAGGGTATAGGTAAGCGTCTTGACTGCATTTTCGGCCAGCGAGAAGGTGTCGCTCTGACCCGCAGCCGGTGTGATCGTCGGCTGGTCGGAAGCGGGGGGCACCTCGCCCGAATCCAAGGCTGCACCCGCATCGACGAGCTTGCCGATTTTTCCGGCATAGGTCCCCGAACCGTCATACACTTTGCCCTGGTAGCCGTCGATGTCGCGTGCTGTCGAGAAGAGCTTCTCTTTGAGTTGCTCGTTCGTGAATCCCGGCGCTCCGAATTGCGAAACGATCAGGGCGGCTACGCCCGATACGTGGGGGCAGGCCATCGAGGTGCCCTGCATGTAGCCGTATCCGGCGGTCGTCGAAACGTAGTCGATCGTCGTGGTTTCCTTGTCCCCGTTGTAATCCGTATAGGTAAAACGGTCTCCGTTTTTCAGGTTGGTCGGAAGCGTGCTCAGGTTGTATCCCTCGTTGTAGTCGATGTTATAGATAAAATTCGCGCCTTCGCCGCCGCCGGGAGCACAGATATCGATGGTCGAACCGTAATTGGTGTACCATGCCGCTTCGTACGAGCAGGAGACGGCGGCCACGCTGATGCAAGGCTCGTAAGCGGCCGGGTATCCGGGCTGTCCGCTATATTCATTACCCGCTGCGAATATCACCACGCCGCCCGCCATAGGCCCGGTCTGGGTTTCGCCGTCGGGGGACATACCCGCGTAGCGGATGAAGTAGTCGATAGCTTCTTTAGTGGCCCGATCCGCGCTTGACCATTGGTCGTAGCTCAAAGCTCCGGCTGCGTATCCCCAGCTGTTCTGGCAGATTACGGCGCCGTTGTCGGCGGCATATTTGATGGCGTCGGCCGTTGCGTTTGAGTTGGCATCGTAGTGTCCGTCGGTCGGATGAAAAATTTCGCACGACATGATCTTCGCTCCGTTACCTCCTCCCGTACCGCCGGCGATGCCCGAAATGCCGATCCCGTTGTTGCTTACGGCAGCGATCGTTCCCGCCACGTGGGTGCCGTGACCTTCGCCCCAGGTAATGTCGTCGTTATCTCTGTCACAGAAATTCTTACCGATTCCGCTCCACATATTGCCCGCCAGGTCGGGATGGGTATATTCCACACCCTCGTCCACGACGGCGACAATCACATCGCTGCGGCCTGCCGTCTTTTCCCACGCCGGGAGCACATTGATGTCTGCGCCGGCTTGGGCGTTTGCATTGATCGTTCCGTCGTTGTAAAGCGGCCATTGTCCTCCGAAAAGCGGATCGTTGAAAGGGTAGTTCGACGGAGCGGCCTTCGGCAGGGCCATCAGTTTTCGCCATGGAGTCCCGCTTTTCCGGCTCATTCCGCCGACTTTGGTAATCCTGCGCGGAATTTCGACATGATTCACGCCGGCTATCTCCCCGAAGTCTTCGGCGACCTGCTCGGCGGAACCTTCGAAGCGAATGATATACCACAGATCGAGCCCTGCCTTGCGTGTTCGCTCGGCGCAGCCGTTGTCGGCGAACAACCGCTCCATTCCGGTCACGTTGTACCGTTCGCACAGTTCATCGAAAGAGATGTTGCCCGTCAGGACCCTGCCGCTGCGGGTGCGGATTACGTTCAGCGCTTCGGCCGTTTCCCGGTCGAGCTTCATGCGGATCACTCCTTCGACCTTATCGGTATCCCGTACCGGAGTACTTTCTGTGTCGGGATCTTTCTGACAACCGGCGAGCAGTGCCAGACAAAAAACGAAAAGTAGATTTTTCAACTTCATAAGTGTATGTTTTTTAGAAAAAAGGAGGAAAGCCGACTCTCGTCAACCTCCCTCTCTTGTATGAAATCGCAGAGAGATTAACAGTTCATCGCTCCGCAGCAATGAATTACCTGTCCGCTCACGTAAGAGGAGAGGTCGGAGGCAAGGAACAGAGCCACCTTCGCCACGTCCTCGGGTGTACCGCCGCGGCGCAGCGGAATTTGCTGGTACCAGCCCTGTTTTACCTCTTCGGGCAGGGCGTTGGTCATTTCGGTAATGATGAAGCCGGGAGCGATGGCGTTGGCACGGATGCCGCGCGGTCCCATCTCTTTGGCGATGGACTTCGCAAGTCCGATCATACCGGCTTTCGAAGCCGAATAGTTGCACTGTCCGGCATTGCCGCTGACACCCACCACGGACGACATATTGATAATCGAACCGCTGCGCTGGCGCGCCATGATCGGCGTAACGGCGTGAATGAAGTTGAAAGCCGATTTCAGATTGACGTTCAGCACGGCGTCCCACTGCGCTTCGCTCATGCGCATCATCAGGCCGTCTTTGGTGATGCCGGCATTATTGACCAGAATGTCGATGCGGCCGAAATCCTGCATGATCTGGTCGATCACTTTGTGCGTATCTTCAAAGTTGGCGGCGTTCGAAGCGTATCCTTTGGCTTTTACGCCCAGGGCGTTCAGCTCCTCCTCCGTCTTCTTGCCGTTTTCGTCGATCGCCAGATCGGTGAACGCGACGTTGGCTCCCTCTTTTGCAAACTGAATGGCGATCGCTTTGCCGATGCCCCTGGCTGCGCCGGTTACGACGGCTACTTTTCCTTCGAGTAATTTCATCTTGCTGAAATGTTTTTTTGATGGTTAAATTTTTCGTTTTATCCGTAATATTCGATCTTTCTGTCGGAAATCCGGCCCGCGTCGGCTGCCCGTATCGCAAAGGTGCCCGTTCCGAAGAAAAATGTTCCGTTTGTCGGATGCGTCGTATTTTTCTGTCGCCAAATATACAAAAAATATTTAGAAATATTTAGTTTTTGTAGTTTCGTAAAATGTTACTACCTTTGGAATCCGAAAAAAACTCTTAATAAACCATATATCGATCATGAAGAGAGATTCTCAAGTATTCGACCTCATTTCTGAGGAACGGAACCGTCAGATGCACGGCATCGAGCTGATCGCGTCTGAAAATTTTGTTAGCGACGAGGTGATGGAGGCCATGGGCTCCGTACTGACCAACAAGTATGCGGAGGGTTATCCTGCCGCACGTTACTACGGCGGTTGTCAGGTGGTGGATAAGGTCGAGAACCTTGCCATCGAACGTGTTTGCAAACTGTACGGCGCCGAGTACGCCAACGTACAGCCCCACTCCGGCGCACAGGCCAACATGGCCGTTTTCTTCGCCGTGCTGAAACCCGGCGATACGTTCATGGGCCTCGATCTGGCGCACGGCGGCCACCTTTCGCACGGTTCGCCGGTGAATATGTCGGGTACCTATTTCAAAGCCATCGGTTACCAGCTCGATCCGAAGACCGAGCGCGTGGATTACGAAGATATGGAGCGCAAGGCTCTGGAGCACAAACCCAAGCTGATCGTCGGCGGTGCTTCGGCTTATTCGCGTGAGTGGGACTACAAGCGTATGCGCGAGATCGCGGACAAAGTAGGCGCCATCCTGCTGATCGACATGGCTCACACGGCCGGTCTGATCGCTGCCGGTCTGCTCGAGAATCCGGTTAAGTATGCTCACATCGTGACTTCTACCACCCATAAGACCCTGCGCGGTCCTCGCGGCGGTATCATCCTGATGGGCAAAGATTTCGAGAATCCCTGGGGACTCAAGACTCCGAAGGGCGTGACCAAGATGATGTCGCAGATCCTCAATTCGGCCGTATTCCCCGGTATCCAGGGCGGTCCGCTGGAGCACGTGATCGCAGCCAAGGCAGTCGCTTTCGGCGAAGCGCTGGATCCCAGCTACAAGGAGTACCAGAAGCAGGTGCAGAAGAACGCCAAGGCGATGGCCGAGGCCTTCACCAAGCGCGGTTACAAGATCGTTTCCGAGGGTACGGACAACCACCTGATGCTCGTCGATCTTCGCACGAAGTTCCCCGAGCTGACCGGTAAGCTGGCCGAGAAGTGCCTGGTTGCCGCCGACATCACCACCAACAAGAACATGGTGCCGTTCGACAGCCGCTCTCCGTTCCAGACCTCGGGTCTGCGTTTCGGTACTCCGGCTATCACCACGCGTGGTCTGAAGGAGGACAAGATGGAGGAGATCGTAGCGCTGATCGACCGCGTATTGAGCGATCCCGAGAACGAGGCGAACATCGCCGCCGTTCGCAAGGAGGTTAACGCTATGATGGCTAACTATCCGCTCTTCGCATGGTAGCATAACATGAAGCAGGTAGTAGAATTTCTCACGCTCCTGCACGAAAACAACGACAAGGCCTGGTTTGACTCTCACAAGGAGATGTACAAACGGGCCTTGTCCTGTTTCGAGGAGTTCACGGCGAAGCTGATCGACGGCATCGCCGCTTTCGATCCGTCCGTGCGCGGACTCACGGTCAGGGACTGTACGTGGCGCATCTACCGCGACACCCGCTTCAGCCCCGACAAGACGCCGTACAAGACCCACATGGGTGCCTTCGTCGCTCCACGCGGCAAGAAAGGCGGCTATTCGGGCTACTATTTCCACGTCGAACCGGTGTGGGACGAACGCTCCTGGTCGCACGGGCATCAGCTCACTACGGGGCTTTACTGTCCGCTGCCGGAGGTGTTGCGCAGCGTGCGGGACGAGATCCTGGACAATGGCGCGGAAATTGAAGCAGCCATCCGTGAGGCGAAAGGATTCGTCCTCGACGAGTCGAACAAACTCAAGCGTCTGCCGAAAGGCTATGCCCCCGGTAGTCCGTACGACGAATGGCTGAAACTCAAGGATGTCTATATCACCGAACGCCTCGCGCCGGAGTTTATGTTGGACAAGGAGTTATTGAAGAACACGCTGCACGAATTCCGCAAGACGAAACATTTTTCGGATATTCTGAACCGTGCCGTGCAGTTCGCCTATGACGAGATGATTTGATAATTATTACTTATCCGACGGTCGCAGTATCGAACCGAAGGACGTGCTTATCTGCGGTTCGTGGCCTTGTCCGTAAGGCTGACTCTTTCCCGAATCCTCTTTTCGGTGGGAATGTGGATCGTTATATTCCCGAATAGGTGCACCGAAGGATATGACTACGTTTAATTTTAGAAAATATGAAAAAAACAATTTACCTCTTGTTGGCTTCGGTGCTGTTCGTTACCGCCTGTACGGAGCAGTCGCCCCGGATCGCCAAATATACGGATCTCTATGCCGTGAAGGGTGCGGACAGCCTCTTTTTGGATCGCTATACGGCTGTTTCGGTCGAGCAGAACGATGCCCGGCCCTGTCTGGTCTTCGTTTTCGGCGGCGGCTTCATCGCCGGGGAGCGCGATGCGGAAAAATACCTCCCGTTCTTTCATTACATGGTTAATCAAGGGTACGACGTGGTATCGATCGACTACCGCCTGGGTTTGAAGCAGGTCGTTGCTTCGGGGGACCTCTCGCCCGAAAATATGATGCTCGGTATGGCCCGGACGATTTCGATGGCTGTCGAGGACCTCTACGACGCCACCGCTTTTATCGTGGACAAGGCAGACGAGTGGGGTATCGACTCCTCGCAGATCGTGGCCTGCGGATCGAGTGCGGGAGCGATCACCGTACTGCATGGAGAGTACGCCCTCTGCAACGCTTCGCCATTGGTGCAGCACTTGCCTGCCGGCTTCCGCTACGCGGGTATTGTTTCTTTCGCCGGGGCGATCTTCGAAATGGGCGAGGAGCTCGTTTGGGCATCGCAGCCCGCGCCGATGATGCTTTTTCACGGCGATGCGGATGCGAACGTACCGTATAATGTGATTCGCGAGAGCGGCGTCGGTTTCTTCGGCTCGAAGTACATCGCCGGACAGCTCCGCGCGATGAACTCCCCGTATTATTTCTATTCGGTCGAGAACGCCTCACACGTCATCGCCACGGCGCCGATGGACGGCAACCGGGATGCGATCGACGCTTTCCTCTCGAAACTCGTCGTGGATAAGGAGCCGCTGATGATCGAAACCGACGAAACGACAATCGGCGCCCCTGAAGTCCGCAAGGATTTCACGTTGGCCGAATACATCGCATCGAATTTCATGTAAAAAGGATGCGGAGGTGTGTGCTTACGGTTCGAATCGGCCTCGATTTATGCCGGCTGGACGATGATGCGATGTGTCCGATGAGTATGCTCGGTGATGGTTCGGCGACGGATTGCTGTCGAGAATATTCCGTATGGAGTTTCCGCCGCTGTTCAGATTGCGGGTAGAGTCGGGAATAGATCGGCGAACGCACCTTCCGAAATCATCAATATAGAATCAGCCGCAACCTTTAGGTTGCGGCTGATTCTTGTTTTGTATCGGTCTTGTCATTACTCCACCGTTACCGACTTGGCCAGGTTGCGGGGTTGGTCCACGTCGCGCCCTTTATTGACAGCGATATGATACGCCAGCAACTGCAGCGGCACCGATACCACGATCGGCATCAGACACTCCGCCACGACGGGCACTTCGATATAATAGTCCGAACTCTTGCGTACCTGCTCGTCGCCCTTGGCGATTACGGTGATTACCTTGCCGCCCCGGGCCTTGATCTCCTCGATGTTGCTGGCGGTCTTCTCGTAGGTGTGATCCGGCGTCGCGATGGCGATGGTCGGCATCTCGGCGTCGATCAGGGCGATCGGACCGTGTTTCATTTCGGCGGCAGGGTAGCCCTCCGCGTGGATGTAGGAGATCTCCTTGAGTTTGAGCGCACCTTCCAGCGCCGTGGGGTAGTTGTACCCGCGTCCCAGATAGATGAAGTTGTGCGCATAGGTGAATATCTTCGAGAAGTCGGCGATCCGGTCGTTCAGGCGAAGCACCTCTTCCAGCACGGCGGGCAGATCGAGCAGATGCTTGGCGATCTTGCGCGAGCACTCCTGATCGATGGTCCCCTTGACGCGGGCGATCATCAGCGCCAGCATCGTAAGCACCGTCACCTGTCCCGTAAAGGCTTTGGTCGAAGCCACGCCGATCTCGGGTCCTACATGGATGTAGGTGCCGGAGTTCGTCGCTCGGGCGATCGACGAGCCGATGACGTTGCAGATGCCATAGACGAACGCACCGTTCTGCTTGGCCAGCTCGATGGCGGCCAGCGTATCGGCTGTCTCGCCCGATTGCGAGACGGCGATCACGATGTCGTCGGGATAAATCACCGGATTGCGGTAACGGAATTCCGAGGCGTATTCCACTTCGACCGGAATGCGGCAGAAATCCTCGATCAGGTACTCCCCGATGAGCGATGCGTGCCACGAGGTGCCGCAAGCCACGAAGATGATGCGCCGGGCGTTGAGAAACCGCTCTCGGTTGTCCATGATGCCCGACAGGATCACGTCGTACGTCTCGGGGTTGATCCGGCCCCGAATGCAGTCCACGATGGTCTTGGGCTGCTCGAAGATCTCCTTGAGCATGAAGTGCGGATAGCCGCCCTTTTCGAGCTGGGAGATGCTGAGCTGCAACTTCTTGATGTCGATCTTGCTCTCCTGGTTGTCGAGCGTTACGATCTTCAGCGGGTGGTTGCGATCCATGACCACTACCTCGCCGTCATTGACATAGACGATCTTGTCCGTATATTCCACGATCGACGCCGCGTCCGATGCCAGGAAAAACTCCTTGTCGCCGATACCGATGACCATCGGGCTGCTGCGGCGTGCCGCGATGATTTGATCTTGGTTGCCCTTCTCCACTACGGCGATAGCGTATGCGCCGATCACCTGCTTCAATGCTTGCTGGACGGCCTCCAGCAACGTGCAGTTGTTCGACGTACGGATGTATTCGATCAGATTGACCAGTACCTCCGTGTCAGTGTCGCTCTTGAATGTGTAACCGTTTTCGATCAGCGCCTCTTTCAACACCCGGTAATTTTCGATGATACCATTGTGGATCAGGGCGATATTGCCCGAATCGGAGTAGTGAGGATGGGCGTTGATGTCGTTCGGTTCGCCGTGTGTCGCCCAACGGGTGTGGGCGATGCCGATCGTTCCGTCCAGATCCTTGGATTCGACGAAATGTTCCAAATCGGCGACTTTGCCCTTGCTTTTGAACACGTTCAGAACTCCTTCCCGATTGACCAGTGCGAGTCCTGCGCTGTCGTAACCGCGATATTCCAAGCGGTGAAGTCCTTTTATCAGAATGGGGTAAGCCTGCCGTTTACCCACGTAACCTACAATTCCACACATAATGTATTCTTTTTGCGATTTGCAAAGATAGTGAAAGCCGGGAGAAAACGGGAATTTGTTCTCAATTTTCCAAGGCGCATCCTATCTAAAACTATGTCAAAGATAGTGAAAGGGAAGAGCAATCGTGCGAACTTGCACGCAAAGATTGCTGAACCGAATCCTATTTTCTATTATAAAAATAGTGCAAGGTGAGTGAGAGCCAAACTAAACTTTCTGTTTTCCTACTCCTTGCATCGTAGAGTTCACAAGTGCCCTCCGCGTATGCTTCGAGCGTGGGTTGTTTGAACTCGTTCGAACCTTTCCATCTTCTTTTTTTGTAAAGATACGAATGAGCCGGGCGCAAAAGCAAATTTTATTTGCATTTTGCCGAGGCGAAGTATCTACAACGAAATCAAAGATCCTATCTTTTTGAACAAACGTATCCGTAATATACGAAAAACGGGATATATCCTTCGGATATTGTCCCGTTTTTGAAATCGTATTGCTTGTTTACTTTTCAGCGAAATATTTATAAAACAGCGGAATCGTTTCGACCCCCTTGTAGAACTGGTCGAGTCCGTAGCTCTCGTTGGGCGAATGGATGGCGTCCTCCGCCAGGCCGAATCCGATCAGGAGGGACTTGATTCCCAAGATATTTTCGAATCCGCTGATGATCGGAATCGATCCGCCCGAATAGAACGGCAGGGGTTTCTTGCCGAACGTGTCGGCGATGGCCTTTTCCGCCGCTTTGTAAGCCGGCATATCGGTCGGAGCCACGTAGGGCATACCGCCGTGCAGGAACTTGACCTTCATCTTGACGCTCTTGGGAGCGATCGCCTTGAAATGTTTCTCGAAGAGCTTGGCGATCTTTTTGAAATCCTGTCCGGGAACCAGACGCATCGAGATTTTGGCCGAAGCCTTCGACGGGATCACCGTCTTGGTCCCCTCCTCGATATAGCCGCCCCAAATGCCGTTCACGTCGAGCGAGGGGCGAATACCCGTGCGTTCGATGGTCGTAAAGCCCGCTTCGCCCTCGACATCGCCGATTTCGAGCGCTTTCTTGTATTCTGTAAGGTTGAACGGAGCCTTGTTGAAGGCTTTGCGCTCGGCGGCCGTCAGCTCGCGCACGTCGTCGTAGAAGCCCGGAATCGTCACGTGTCCGTTTTCATCGATGAGCGAAGCTACCATGCGGGCCAGGACATTGGCCGGATTGGCCACCGCACCTCCGAACAGGCCGGAGTGCAGGTCCTTGTTGGGGCCTGTCACTTCGACCTCCATATAAGTCAAACCGCGCAGACCGCAGGTGATCGAAGGTATCTGCATCGAGATCATCGATGTATCGGAAACCAGAATGATGTCTGCCTTGAGCATCTTCTTGTTGTCGGCGCAGAACTTGTAGAGGCTGGGCGATCCGATCTCCTCCTCGCCTTCGAGCAGGAATTTCACATTGCAGGGCAGGCTGTCGGTCGCGCACATCGCTTCGAACGCCTTGGCGTGCATGAAAAGCTGGCCTTTGTCGTCGTCCGCACCCCGGCACCAGATGCGTCCGTCCTTCACGACCGGTTCGAACGGCGAGGTGCGCCATTCGTCCACCGGATCGACCGGCATCACGTCGTAGTGGCCGTACACCAATACGGTCTTGGCTTTGGGATCGACGATTCGTTCGGCGAAAACAACCGGATTGCCTTCCGTGGGAAGTACTTCGGCATGGTCGGCACCGGCCTTCATCAGCGAAGCGGCCAGCCATTCGGCGCACCGGGTCATGTCGGGTTTATGATCGGATTGCGCGCTGATCGAAGGGATGCGCAACAGCTCGAATAATTCGTTGAGAAAACGGTCTTTGTTTTTCTCTATGTAACTCTTTACTTTATCCATGGAATTTGATTATTTGGTGAGTACGTATTGGTCTGCGAGTTCTCCGGTGATAGGCTGCTTCTTTGCATTAAGACGGCGCAGGCGGTTTTCCTCCACCTTGTAGTACTCGGGGGCGGGAAGCCCTATGCCGACTTTGGCTCGCAGCGTCAGCAGGTTGCCTTTTACCGTATAGTTTCCTGTCTGTTGAATCGGCTCTTCAGAACGATCCATATAGCTGGAATTCATCGTATAGGTGTTGTCGTTGTGAAGCGTGAGTTCAATCTCGATGCCCGGGCAGTCCGCAGCAGGAAAAACCCCTTTGTAAGTTCCCTGGTAGTCGAGTGCGTTTTCGGCATTGTGCATGTCGGGTACCCCGGCAGTCGTCTTTTGGCGGGAGTTTCCTCCGCAGGCTGTCAGCATAATTGCGGCAGCGAGTATCAATAAAATGTTTTTCATCGATTTATATATTACAAATTTGTTTTATTTCCGCAATGATCCGCCGGGCCAGCGCATCGGCCTCCGCCATCGTTTTCGCTTCGGTATATACGCGGATGATCGGTTCCGTATTCGATTTGCGCAAGTGTACCCAATTCTCCGGGAAATCGATTTTAACACCGTCCGTATCGTTCACCTTTTCATTGGCATAACGGGATTTCATTTCACGCAGTACTTTATCCACGTCGATAGCCGGTGTCAGCTCGATCTTGTTCTTCGAGGCGAAATAGGCCGGATAGGTCTTGCGCAGCTCGGTCATGGTCATACCTTTTTCGGCCAGATAGGTCAGGAAAAGCGCGGCGCCGACCAGTGCGTCGCGGCCGTAATGCAGTTCGGGGTAGATGACTCCGCCGTTGCCTCTTTCATCTTAGCGACTACATTGACTTCTCCTACCGCCGATGCAAAATATTCGCCTCCGTGTATTTGCGTTACATCGCTTAAAGCTCTCGAAGAGCTCAGATTCGACACCGTATTGCCGGTTTTGCGGGAGAGGATATAATCCGCCACGGCGACCAATGTGTATTCTTCGACAAACATCGAGCCGTCTTCGCTGACGAAGGCCAGCCGGTCCACATCGGGATCGACCACTACGCCCAGATCGGCCTGTTCGCGGACGATCGCCTTCGATATTTCGGTCAGGTTCTCGGGCAGCGGTTCCGGGTTATGGGCGAACTCTCCGGTCGGTTCGCAGTTGAGCTCCACGACTTCGCATCCCAGCTCCCGCAGCAGCTTGGGTATGACGATGCCGCCGACGGAGTTCACCGCATCCACGACCACCTTGAAGCGCCGCCTCCGCACGGCTTCCGCATCGACCAGCGGCAGGGCCAGCACCCGGCGGATATGCTCGTCGTTGTAAGACTCCCGCGAAACGACCTTGCCGATATGGTCCACATCCGGGAAAACGAAACTCTCGTCTTCGGCCAGCGCCAGCACCCGCTTGCCCTCGGCGTCGCTCAGAAATTCTCCCTCGGCATTCAGGAGCTTCAGGGCGTTCCATTGGCGGGGGTTGTGCGATGCGGTGATGATGATGCCGCCGTCGGCCCGGTGCGCCGTAACGGCCAGTTCGGTTCCCGGCGTAGTGCAGAGTCCG
>OHJZ01000495.1_pt1 | contig 22178 bp, 11 predicted proteins | sample 1568691 | NCBI WGS metagenome assembly OHJZ01 (sample SAMEA3879593, study PRJEB24766) | human gut metagenome | biome: human-associated habitat; feature: feces | place: USA | collected 1985/1987
GAATGCACGCTATGCGTAAGCATAGCATAAGCATCACGCAATCGTCTCCGTAGTTTCAATTTACCAGATTTTCGCTCGAAACGCCTTGCGGTCTTATGTCTATATCATCGGCGAAAAGTTACCCGATCGCCTGCTATTTTCTGAAATACAATTGCAAAGTTAATCAATTATTGCCATTTACAGCCATACTCCGGTCAGTTTTCTTCATTCAATCCATACTCTACCAATTTATTATACAGCGTTGTCCTGCCGATACCCAGTATCTTTGCAGCCATTTTCTTGTTACCGGCTGCTTGTTTCAAAGCACGCAGGATACGTCCTCTTTCTTCATCCCCGCTCTTCAATGTAAAACAAGCGGAAGTAGCGGACGGTTCATTGTCAAGTTCCAAATCGGCTTCGGTTATCATATCGCCTTCTGATTGCAGGACTGCCGTCTGTATCTTCTGTTTCAACTCGCGCACGTTGCCCGGCCACGCATGGGCGAGCAGGGCATTACGGGCAGATGCGGCAAACCCTTTTACTTCACGTTCCAACTCACGGTTTGCCATTTCACGGAAGAACTCGGCCAATGGCATGATGTCTTCCGGGCAGTCGCGCAAGGGCGGCATGGTTATCACATACTCCTGCAAGCGATAGAGCAAATCCTGCCGGAACCGCTTTTCCGTTACGGCTTTCTGCAAATCCTCGTTGGTTGCAGCCACTATCCTCACGTTGGCTGTTTTGTCCTCCTTTGCACCGACGGGACGGTAACGGCGTTCCTGTATGGCGCGGAGCAGCATCTGTTGCATCTCCATTGTTAGGTTGCCCACTTCGTCAAGGAACAGCGTGCCGCCATCCGCTTCCAGAAAATACCCCGTCTTGTTTGCTTCGGCACCAGTAAACGCACCCTTGACGTGTCCGAAGAAGGCGGATTGTATCAATGACGGGGACAAGGCTCCGCAGTCCACTGCCACAAAAGGTTTATCGGCAAGTTTGCTTTGTTGGTGTATATGTTGTGCGATATGTTCCTTGCCCGTACCGTTCTCGCCCAGTATCAGCACGCTCATCCGGGTGGTGGCTACAAGGCGCACACGTTTCTTGATTTTCTGATAGGCTTCGCCCTGCCGGACGAATATCGGAATGTTCCATTGTAGTCGCTTTTCATGTTCTTTTTGCAGGGTGCGGATAAGCGGTATCAGTTTATCCTCCAACAACTGTTTCTGTATGTAATCCTTTGAGCCGAGCTTCATACTTTCCACTGCCGTATGCACCTCCCCGTAATTGGTCATAACGATAAACACCTGCTGTTTGTCGTTGGCACGCATCCACCGTAACAACTCTATGCTTTCACCGTCGGGGAGGCGTAGGTCGGCAACGACAATATCATCCACCTCTGACTTTGCCAATAGTTTCTTGGCAGTGGCAAGATTATATGCCGACATAGTATCGAAGCTGTCTTTCTTCAGCAGGTTGCAGACATAATCGTTATAGACGGGGTTGTCCTCAATCACAAATACTTTCATCCGACAACCTCCTTTCCTTTTGCGCAAGTTCTATGATAACTGTTCCCATACGAAGCATGGCATCCACGCATTTCCGCAATTCCATTTCGGAACATTCAGATTCTTGATGCAGCAGTTCATACAGGTTCCACAAGGGTTTGTCAGCACGGATAACAGCCCATGAACTTCGCTGACGGTGCATCCATTCGTCCAACGCCTTGCGGTCATTCCTCTCCATGATTTCCCGGACAGCCTGCATATCCTTTTCTGTTTCGGTTATCAAACGGTCGAGCATCGCCCGTTTGTCACCATATGCAAGCAGAGAGGACAAGTCGGGAAGTTCATCCTTGTCCGTACTTGTCAAAAGGCATTTGTCTGATACAGCAACCAGTTCGGAAATGGAAAATGGCTTGAACAGGCAGGCGGTAAATCCATTTTCCAACAGCTCCTCTTCGCTGCAACTGCCGGAGGCGGTCGCCACGACAATGGGAATCTCTTTCGAGTTGCTGACACTTGACGAGCGTAACAACTCCAACACCTCATAGCCGTTAATCTCCGGCATTTTCATATCGGTTATCATGAGGTCGTATGTGTGCTGCCGCATGGCTTCCATTGCATCGCCAATAGTGGTGAACGTGTCGCAATGCACACCTATACCAGCATACATTTCCTTTGTCATGGATAATACCATCGGATTGTCGTCCAATACGATGACAGAATAAGGTCTTTCTATATGAGCCAGACTTTCTGCGGCTGTCTGTTCTTCAATACCAATATCGGCAGTGTTCATTGGCAACTCCACAGTAAAACGACTGCCTTCTCCTTTTTCGCTTTCCAAGCGTATAGTGCCGCCAAGCATCCCGACTATCTGTTTCACAATGCTTAACCCCAATCCGAAACCGTCTTGCGTGGCGGCGTTGGAAAGCCGCTCGAACGCTCCGAACACTCGCTGTTGTTCTTCCGCACTCATGCCGGTTCCGGTGTCCTCTACTACAAGGGTCAGCCTATTGCCGTCATAGCTTATGACAAGTGAAACGCTTCCGGCATTCGTGAACTTGACGGCATTGCCCAGCAGGTTGTCGCATATCTGTATGATGCGCTCCTTGTCGCCATTCAGGATAATACCCTCCGGGCACTCGATGGTAAGTTTAAGATCTTTTGCTTCTGCTTGTTGCGTAAACTCCGTTTGCAACAGCTCCGCGATGTTTTCCAAACGAAACGGACGGACATTCGCCTGTTCCTTGCCGCTGTCCAAGCGGAAGAAGTCAAGCAGGGAGTTGAGCATGTCGGTCATTCTCTTGGAGGCTTGCAGGATATTGTCCGCATAACCGCTTATCTTTTCTTCTTCGTTGTCCTGCATCAGTTCCGCATATCCATGTATGGCAGTCAGTGGTGTGCGTAGCTCGTGGGTGATGGTGTGCATCGCTTTCTTGCGTGAGGCTATCAACGATTCGTTTTGTTTTACTGACTTTTGCAGTTGCCCGATTAAATCTGTTGTCTTACGTTTGTACTGCTTGATGCGGGTGGCATAGCGGTGAATGATGATGTATGAAATAATAAGCAACAGCAGCATGACACCCGTTATGATACCTACCTGCAAGAACGATCTTTCGCGCATGGCGGATATTTCCGCCTCCCGTTCCAGCAAGTCAGCCTGCACCTTGTGGTCCATCTGCTGGATAAGGGTTTGCAGTTGGCGGTTCAGTTCCGCATTGCGGCTGGCAAGGCTGTCGGCATATTCCGACAGACGATGGCTCTGGGCACGTTGTTGCGCTATCATATCACGGTTCAGTGTGTAGAGCATCGTGGTGGTCGTCGTCGGAGGTGCTTCCTGTTTCTTGCCGAACAACCCGAGAAAACCTTTCCTCCTCTGTTTCTTCGGCTCTTCCTGCCTGCTCGTTTGCACTATCACCGGCACCTGCTTGGCTATCCGGCGGTTGATGTCCGCCTGTTGTTCCAGAGCCTCCATGATGGCGCACAGCCGCTTTTCCTTGTCCTCCAGCAAGTGGTGCACGCTGTCTATGCGCACCGATTCGTAATGGCTCTTGAAGCGGCAAAGCATACTATCCACCGCCATCCGTTGCCGCCGGTATGCCGCCACATCCTTATCGTCCCATTCCAGCACCGACTCGCCCAAAAGTGACAACTCCACCACACCCACATACGCATCGTGTGTTTCCTTGCGGAAGCGGTTGATTTCACGGTTCTCCCGTTCCAGCAACTCCAAGTCGCGCCATTCGCCGAGCCACGTGCAGATGATGCCGCCCACCAGCAGGACTATCAACAGATAGCCTGCGGCAAGCAGCTTGCGGAAATGCTTGGTAGTGGTAACGAATTGTTCGCCCATTTGCTGTTTGTGTAAATACCGTTATTCAACATACGCATATAGGTCGTGGAACTTCGCAGGTTCATGGATGAGAATGGCGGCCATGCTACCGATGACCGCCATAAGTATGGCATAGCCGAAAAATATTTTATATCGCAGCGACACTGTTTGTTGATGAAAAATATAATTGGTTAACTAAATATCAATATCACAGGATAGTGATCCCCACCCTTCATATGATATCTTAGTACACATGTTCTTAGCTGTAATCTGCTATCGATAAGGAAATAATCTAATTCTCGACCTGAAATATGTGTTGGCATACCACAACATGCAAAATTAGCACTATTTCCCGGCCTACTCCTGGTACCTGTGTAAATATTCTGATAATTCGCTTGGAGTCATATTCATGTCCCCACCAATAATAAATGGGTGATTTGCGGATGATACCAATTTATTTATATCTATAGCACCACATCCGGATTGGCAATGAATGGTATAAATTTCAAGGCCTCTATAATTAAGACCAATAGACCACCGACCTGTTCCTGACTGCGCATAAGAATAGGAAGGGCTAAAATTTATATCTGCAATGACACCAGTATTACACCGTGTGTTCCATCACGTCCTCCTTTCTTTATTGGGGTTATACTTCGGTTCTTTCCGTTGCGAGCGGAACTTTTCCGCCCTACGGTTTACTGCTTCCTCAAGGTAGGCAATGCTCCGTTAAGTTCGTAACGCCACTCTGAGCCTGCGTTCTGCAAGGCGGTGTTCATGGCATCAACGGCGTTCTGCCAGGTAACGACAGAGCCGTCCACCTTCGTGGCTCCGGTGCTTTCCCTATTGTAGCCGATGCCTTGTTCATGATTGTTCTTCCAATAGCCGGCGGTCACGGTGGTGTAGTTATTTCCCAAAAAGCCGCCGATATGCATATAGCCAGTGCTACTACCCGTACTGGTTACGTTGCCCGTGGCATAGCAGGCAAGGAGGCTGCTTCCTGCGTTCATTCCCACCAGACTGCCGCCAGCGATATTCTTTTTGGGGTCCATTTCTATGATCACGTTGCCTGTGGCATAGCAAGCGGTCAGGGTGGCACTCGAATTCGTCTGACCTGCCACGCCGCCGACATCAACCATTCCCTTCACTGTGGCAGAGGAACTGCATCCGGTGATGGAACCGCCTATTTGAACACCCACCACACCGCCGACATACACCGTGCCGCTGACGCTGCCCGACACCGAGCAGTTTTCAATGGTGCCCCAGCCAGATCCTACCACGCCGCCAATACTGCCGCCATATATTTGATGGCTTGTTATCTGTACGCCCTCCATCACCACGTTCTTCACCGTACCAGCTCTATTGAGCCAGCCGAACAGACCCGCATATTCGTCATTTGTCGTAAAGGTCAGCCCCGTGATGGTATGGCCGCCGCCGTCGAAGGTGCCTTTGTATGAGTTGTCGTAGTCTGTGCCTATCGGCGTCCAGTCTTTGCCGGTGAGGTCAATGTTTTTGTCGAGGGTAATGTTAATGTCGGTCTTACCTCCGTTCACTAATTTGGCTACATTCATCAAGCCATCGGCGGAGGTCACGGTGTAGCTGCCGTTGCTCTCTATGGTATAGCCCAGGTCTTTTGCCGCAGCGAGGGAGACGGTGTAGGTATATTCACCGCCCGCCTGCCAGTCGGTAGCATTCTTCATCTTATAAACGAAGGTCTTGCCGTTAGTGAAGGTGCAGACGATGAAGGCCGTGCCAGCTGCCACATTTTGCGGGGCTACGATGGCGGTGTAGGTGTTGCTGCCCTTGTCATACGGGACGATTATATCCGGGTTGTCGCCTTCGGTGGAGAGGCCCGTCAGCTGCACGGATGCCAGCCCCTCGGTGTAGTCCGTCAGAACGATGGTCACCCGTGCCGTGCGGTGGGTGAAGCGGAGCGTGGGGCTACCGTAGGTCACCGTCTGTCCGTCGGCTACGATGAGGTCGCTGCCCTCAAAGTCTTTCTGGGCACTTTGGTTGGCTTTTACCTTTACCGCAGGCGGAGTTGTCTCGCCAGCGGTGTAGGGCCACCACGCCGTGACGGTGATGTCGTTGTGGTTGGTCCAGTAGTACGGGTCGGTGGAGGTCAGTGTGGCGCTGGTGGGGTCGGCGGTGGAGGGCGTCACGTTGTACGTCTTCACCATGCCGTCCATCATGACTGCCACGCTCTGCACACCCGTCCAATTGCCATCCGCTGGGGCACGGGTGCCGGCGGTGGCTGTCGCGGCGGGGTTCAGCCCCGTGGCGGTGAAGACGATGGGTGTGCCTTCCGCCCCTTCTGGTAGGAAGCCCGCTTCGTCCTGTGTGCAGGCGGCAAGGCCGAGCAGCAGGGCGATGGCTGCGGATATATGGATGGTTGTTCGTTTCATGATGCGTGTTGTTTAGGGGTTGTTATTGTTTCTTTTGCAGTACGGGCAGACCGTCTGTGCCGAGTGCCCACTGGTAGTCATTGTCGGTGATGGCGATGTTCATGCCGTCGACGGCTGTCTGCCATTTCACGGTCGCGCCGTCCACCTTCGTGGCATCTACCGTTCCTCCAAAATTACGGAATTCTCCTCGCTCGGCATTGCCTCCCCAATAACAGGAAGTTATAGTATTGTAGTTGAAACGCACTATAGCTCCAGATTCATAATCTTTCAATGTGCCGTCAAACCAGCAAGCTGTGATACTGCCATAATTTAAATCGGCTATACCACAAGTTCTACCATATGCAGAAATTTTTCCCGTCACAGAGCAGGCAATGATTTGACCCTCATTTTGCTCCACTATTCCAGCTGCTGATCCACTACTGCCATACAGATTCACATCTATGAGTTGTAGGTTCTTTATCACACCACGTACATTTAATAACCCAAAAAGTTCAGTAGTCGCTGCTGAAAAGTTTAATCCCGTAATGCGGTGTCCCTGCCCATTAAAGACGCCGGAGTAGCCAGGCCATGTGTCTATCCGTGTCCAATCCCTACCCGTCAGGTCGATGTCGGCGGTGAGGGTGCAATTAATCGATTCGTCCTTTTGTGCGGCTTTGTTCCATGCCAGTAGGCCGTCAGCGTTATAGACCATGTAACTGCCGTCGTTCTGTATAGAATAGCCCAAATCCTCAGCCTCGCCGCTCTCGCCGCCGCCGTCAGCCCAGCTGCCGATGGTGCAACCCTCTAACGTCAGGCCGGTGGTGTTCACCTTAACGGTATATTTATAGCGGCTGCCCGCTTCTAATACGACGTTGTTCTGCGGACGGAAGTAGAAGGTGCCGCCGCCGAGTTCCACCTTGACGAACGGTTTGCCTGCCGCAACGGTCTGCGGGGCGGTCAGTGCCTCGTAGGTGTTGCCGCTTGCGTTGTAGGTCTTGATGGCGGTTGGGTTGCCGTTATCGGCGGACAGGCTCACGAGGCTTACCGTGGCACCAGCGACGCTCGTGAATCCCGTGCCGGGCTTCAGTTCGATTGTCACGCGTGCCGTGCGGTGGGTAAATTCAAGAGTCGGGTTGTTAAATTCCACCTTCCGGTTCTCAGCAGAGATGAAATCGCTGTTTTGGAAGTCAGCCAGTTTGCTTTGGTCTTCTGCCACCTTCACGGCAGGCATCTGTGTGATGTCAGCCTTGTCGAAGGGGCACCATGCCGATACGGTAATCGGGTCGCGGCTGGTCCAGTAGTACGGGTCGTTCTCGCGTGAAAGCGTGGCACTCTTGAAATCGGTAGAAGCCGTTACGGTGTATTCCTTTACCGCATCGCCCATCTTGAGTGCCACGGAAGTGACGCCCTGCCAGTCGCCGTCCACAGAGGCACGGGTGGAAGGGGCTGCCAGCGGCGTTGCTTCTACGGACAATCCGGTGGCACGGATGACGACGGGGCATTCACCTTTGGGCAGACGGTTATCGCCAGCAAGTTCGTCCTGCGTGCAGGCGGCGAGGGCGAACAGCAGTGCGGTGGCTGCGGGGATAAATAATCTATGTCTCATAATTCTTCATTCTAATCGATTAATTATTAACATCCTACAGGTCAGCACCCACATCTCCACCGTCTATATCGTTCCACTTTGCAATGGTGGCTTCGCTGACTTCAAGGACTTTGTTGCGTACCTTGACGGTATAGGTATAGTTGTTGCCCGCCAGCAGTGCGCCATCGGGCATGGTGAGTGTGGCATGATATTCCTGACCTTTGTAATTCACAACCAACGGCAGGGATGCAACTGTCTGCGGGAAGAGGATGATCGATGACGTGAGATTGCCGTCTGCCAGATTCATGGTCAGTTCTCCGGTCTGTAGTCCGTTGTCTGCGGTGGCAATACCGTCGGCCGTGTTGAACGTACCGGTGAGTAACAATCCGTCCAGCGTGTAACGTTCAGGCTTGACCACGCTGAAATTCACGCCGTCGCCCGCCTCGAAGGTAAGGGTTATCTGGCTCATGCGGTGGTGGAAGGAGTTGTCTTCACCGCCTTTGGCGGTTTTGTCGGTGAAGCTTACTACCGGGTTGTTTTTGTCTCCCGTGGCTCCTGAAGCAAAGAGGAAGTCGATGGCAGGCAGGTTTTGCTGCGCCGTGGCATCGGTCGTGGCTGTGAGGATGCCTCCCGCCGCGTTGTACGGATAGTAGGCGCGGAAAGTATGGGCCTTTGTATCTTCGATATAGATGACCTTTCCTTCTGCCTCAAATTTCCCGTTCTTCAGGATGAAAGGCACGTTGCCGTACTGGGAATCGTTGCCGATGTCGGTGATGCCGATACGGTCGCCGCCAGTCCAGGTAGTTCCGCTGGCGCGGGTGGCGGGGGCGATGTCGGCGGTAAACTGGGCGGCCACGGGGGCACCGTTCAGGTTCTCGTTGTCGTTGTTGCAGGCTGCCAGTGCGAGGGCGAGCATCGCAAGTGCAAAAAATCTTGTCTTCATTATATCTGTCATTTTATTAGTTACAAATCGGCATTTACATCATCACCTTTCACTTCTTCCCAGCCGTTGATTTCGGCTCCGTCCACTTCCATGCCTTCGGGAGTCTCAACCAGCGTTCCGCCGAGGGTCAGCGATTCGCCCTTTCCGGTGTTGAAATCCTTGAGGGCTTCCGTGAGGTCGCTTTTCAGCGTGGTGGGGCTCGGGTTGCCGTCAGCATAGCGGATTTCACCCGTCAGCAGTTGTTCCGTGCCGGTCACACCCAGCAGCCGCACCGTGGCTTTCCACTTGCCGGCATCGTCACCTTCGGTAATCTTGGTGAAGGGCAGCACGACGTTTGAAGCGGCTCCGTAGGTATCGGTAGCGAAGTCGAGTGTTCCGGCTGCACCCGTCAGATGGGCAACAATCTCCGTGATGCGTCCGGCGGCATCACCCGTCGGTTTGATGATGAGCGTCAGTTCGCGTACCTGCTGCTTCATTGCGGCGGTCAGCGGATAGTCCTTGTCTTTCTCGATGGTCACCTGTTCCGTATAGGTGAAGAACCATCCCGGGGCATTGTTCACAAAGGTATCCGTGCCTGCCCGGGTTCCCGTGGCTGCGGCAATGGTGGCTGTGGTGCCGTTCACCGTGATTCCTTCAGTCGGGTTCCACACCGCAAGGGTGTAGCTGCCCGGAGCAAACAGATGGTCGGGGGCATGGGTGGCGGAAGTCTCCGTACCCGTATAGTCACCCATGGTGACCGTCCACGTGGCAGGTATGTCGATACCCTCACCGCGGGCCGACCAGTCGGCTGTCACCGCAATCTTCCCGCTGTCGGGGTGTGGCGTGTCATAGAGCGTGTCCTTCACGCAGGAAGAGAGCAGCACGGCGGCTGCCATTCCCATCATATTTATATATTGTCTTGCTTTCATATTCTATTCCTCCGTGTTAGAATAACTTCCATACCAATGTCACACCGGCATTGATGGGGCCCCACCAGTCCTTTGTTTCGTTGCCGCGGCGTACACGTACACCGTCGATGACTTCATATTTTTCGAAATCGGCATTCAGGTAGCCCAGACCGAGGTTGAAATCAAGAGCCAGTGCCTTGTTCAGCCGCAGCTGATAGCCGGCGGTGATGCCGCCACCCATCAGGTCGCCCTGCTTGCCTGCTTCGGAGAACTTGTAGTTGAACTGTCCAGCCTTGAACATCGCGCCCAGATGCCAGGCTTTCTTCTCACCCATATAGTAACGTACTTCCGGAGCCACTTCCCAGAGTGCATAGCGGCGGTCTTTGTCACTCCAGCTCCAAGAAGTCCACGAGCCGTTTACGGCAATGCCCCACGATGGACAGATGCGCCATTCAAGTCCTAAATCTGGTGTCAAGGTAGCCCAGCGCAGCAGGTTGGCACGCAGGGAGAGATGATAATCAGTTGTGATTTTGGTTTCCGACAGCGTGTCGGCAAGTGTATTTTGTTGAGCGGTTTTCTCGGCTTCTGCCTTTTCAGCGGCAAGTCGGGCTTCTTCCGCCTTGCGCTGCTCTTCGGCAAGCCGTTCCTGCTCGGCACGCTTCTCGGTTTCTAAGCGTTCGGCTTCCGCCTTGCGTCGTGCTTCTGCTTCCGCATCCGTCACGGCTGTTTCCTTTACCGGTACCGTCAGGCGCACGGTGACAAAATCACCCTCTGTCACATGATTGCGGGTAATGAAGTTTTCTTCCTTGATTTTCGCTCGTGTAATCAGTTCTGATTTAACACGGTTGGCACGAATCTTCGCTGTTGCAAGGTTCTTGACTTCACTGCTCTGCGAATTGCAATATCCGTCAACCAATAGCGGCAGTTTGCCGTCAAGAATTGTTGCTTTGTTGTTTTCGATACATTCCAACAGGCGGGCAAGTTCCGTGTCATTGCCATTCCAAGGCACGTAGAACATGTCCTTCTGCGTAACGAACCGGAAGGTGTAGGTCGTGTCTGCTTTCTGCTGCGCAATGACAGGAAAAGTTACCGTCATCAGCCACAGAAACAGGGTGAGAAAAGTGATTTTTCTGCTCATATAAACTTGAATTTATTATCTTTGTCTTCTCCAAAGGTAATAAATGCCATTCAGCGCCCAAAATATTACAAAAACTTTTTCTGTTGAAATACAGCGTTTTATAAAAATTGTCGTTTGAGCACTTTTTTTGTCGAATTAGCACTTTTTTGTCGCTTGAGCACTTTTTGAAAATGAGCTTCTGAGACCTTTTTCATCGGCTTTTTACCACACAAATTATTCCAGATTTGCTTTTTTCCACTTGCCAGGCGTACATCCTTCCTTCTCTGTAAATGATTTGATAAAGTTACTGCGGGAAAGAAAACCGGAAGACTCAGCCAGCTTCTGTATATTGATTTCCGGATGCTCCTTCAGTATGTTTTTCGCATACTCCAACCGGAGACCGGTTATCCATTCGCGGAATGTCATTTTATACGTAGTCTTGATATAAGCGGAAAGATAGGTACGGTTCGTATGAAGTATTTCGGACAGTTCTTTTATGGTAAGTCCCTGCTGGACATAGCCGTCTGTCTTTATCCAGTTGGCCACTTTCTCTATAATTTCTGTATAGGACACTGGAACTTCTTTCTCAGAAACTATTTCAGGTTCTGTTTCCGTATCTGTCAGAAGTTCTTCTTCAGACTGTATATCTTGCTCAAAAGCATTTTCCACCTGTTTATAGAACAGCAGGTAGTTCTGATAGCTGTAGAAAAGATAGCTGTAGAACGGTATTGACGACAAAATCCAGATAAAAACATATTTGTCTGGCAGAAATGTCAGCAATCCGCATCCGACACCGAAGATAACAGCCCAATAAGTGAATATGGAAAGCCATTCGATATATGTGCCTATATCATCCGCCTGAGTTTCATTGAAAATCCGAATGGCTCTACGATATGCAATTATGACTCTGCGAGCTAAAACGATTCCAAAAACGACTAACCATACAGCTAAAGCAAATAAAGAGATTTTTTGCATGATTCCGCTTGGCAACAGGAACAACACAACTCCGGAAAGAGTTGAGAATATAATCCATAAAATGATATGTGTCCACACACGCCGTTTGGTAATGTAAAAACGATCAAGCAACATTATCAATGCCGAACTGAACAGAGAATAGCACAGGAAGTATGTGGACATGTTCATCAATATGGCAGAATCCGCATTTTTGAATCGGATACCAAAGAAGAAATGTACCGAATAGTTTGCCGAAAGCAGCAGCATAGCTATACCCATAATCTGTCGAGAGCGGAGATAATTCTTGAAAATTTTCTTTTCAGGAGTCTTTGCAAACAAAAAATAAAAGCCGAAGAATAACATCAACGGCAGTGCGGTATAAAGTGAAAAACTGTATATAGATGGTTCCATTGTTATGCTTATTTGATTTTGATACAAAGTTACGTCTTTTTCTTCACAAATAGACACATAATCTATGATTTAACGTTATAGATTCGGTCATATTAGATTGAAAAATTATTAGAATTAAAGCCAGTGGTGAAAAATTCAACCACTGGCTTTTTCTGTCAAGACTTCGATATTAAAGTTTTACACCTTTGGATTCCGATAAACCGGGTCTCCCTATAATTAAATGACTGCGTACAAAGTCCACGTGCGGGCTTTCCGGCTGTTGTTCCGTCTGTTTTTTCTCGTTGCCTTGCCGGTTCTCTTCTGTGTTTTCCTGCTCCGGAGGAGCCAGCTCAAGCTGTATCTTGCGGTCCAGTGCGGCGAGTTCGGACTTAAGCTGTTTCAGCTCGTCCTCCTTCTTCCACACCTTGCCCGCTATCTCCTGCAACTGCGGAATCTCCTTTTCCAGCACTTCGTTCTTAGACTTGTACTGGTCGATGATGGTCGGAATCCTCTCCAATGCGTTCAGAAAGTTTCGTGCGGCAGCAATCGGGTCTGCCATCGCCAGATGCCCGTTGTTGTAGGTGTACTTGTAGTTCCCCTCCACCACGAAGCGGTTGTCGGTGAACTCCAGACCTTCTTTGAGTGTCCTCTCGCTGACCACCTTTATCGGAAAGCCGTAAAGTTCCCCGACAGCCTTGTACAGTCCACCAGTCGTGGCGTTCTTGGCGATTTCCTGCAAACGCTTACCGATGACCTTCTCATCCGTTGAATCCACGCCGTCCACCTTGACAAGATTAAGGCGGCTGCCTTCCTTATCAGTCTGCACAACGGAAAGAAAACGGTTCCAGTCTTCCGTCATGGCTTCGATGAAAGCCGTGTTGTTGCGCAGTTCTCCCGTCTTGGATTCCAGCTTGAACTCCGAATCACGCTTGCCCTTGTTGAACGACTTGCGTTCCCCTTCGAGCGATGCGATCCGCTTTTCCAGTTTCGCCTTGTCCAACAGGTCGGTATTGCCGGAGAGCAACGCCATGTATTCCGAGAAATTCATGCCCGATTTTTCGTCCATTGCCCCCTCGTCGATGGTACGCGCACCCATCGCACCGCTTTTGAGCTGGCTTATGAAAGTCTGCTTGCAGTGCAGGAGGTTGAACTTGTAGCTGTCCAGTGACTTCTCCACCGCGTAGATGATTACATCCACGTTGTTCCCGGCGAAATGTTTGGCAATCTCATTACCTGCCCTAACTCCGCGTCCGTCACGCTGTTGCAAGTCGGACGGTCGCCACGGCGTATCGAGATGATGGATAGCCACACACCGTTTCTGGGCGTTCACACCCGTTCCGAGCATAGAGGTAGAGCCGAACAGCACACGCACCGTCCCGGCGTTCATGGCGTCTATCACCGCCTTCCGCGCCTTGTCGGTCTTGCACTCCTGAATGAAGCGCACCTCGCTTGGCGGTATACCGTAGTCCTCCGTCAGTTTGCGCTTGATTTCCGAATAGACGTTCCACCCGTCGCCCGGCTGGTATGTCCCCAAATCAGAGAAAACGAACTGCGTGCCTTTCTGGGCGTCGTATTTTTGATAATACTCCGCGATCATCTTGGCACAGTGACTCGCTTTGTTGTCGGGATGATCTTCGTAATTCGGGTCTATCATGCGCATGTCGAGTGCCATTTTCCGGGCATAGTCCGTGGCGATGAGCATCTTCGCCTTTTCTTCCGTTTCCGAAAGCGGCAGCCTGCCCAACAAGGTGGCATCGCCCGTCTTGGCGAACTGCATCAGTTTCTGTATGAAGTCCTCCTGTTCCGGCGTGGGCGGTATATGGTGCAGTATCTCGTTCTTGGCAGGACGGTCAACGCCCACATCCTCCGCCGTGCGGTAGTCCGTGATTTCATTATAGAAGGCGGCAAGCTCCGGCACTTTGATGAAGTAGCGGAAACGCTCCTTCTGGACCACATTGTTCGTCACGTTAAATTCAAAATCCGTCGTCTTCTTGGCAAATATCGCCGCCCAAGCGTCGAAACACCTTATGTCCTGCCGTTCCAGCTCCTTCGGGCGCAGGTACTTGAACAGCAGGTACAATTCAGTCAGTGAGTTGCTGATAGTCGTGCCGGAGAGGAAGGTCGCACCCAAGTCTTTTCCTGTGCGCTCCTGTATGGTGCGTATGGCAAAGAGCATGTTAAGTGCCTTCTGGCTTCCCTCGCTGTTTCCCAATCCCGCCACACGGTCGTGGCGCGTGTTGAAAGTCAGATTCTTGAACTGGTGGCTCTCATCTATGAAGATGTGGTCGATGCCCATCTGCTTGAAATCCACCACGTCGTCCGTGCGTGACTTTATGGCGTGTTCCACCTTCTCCAGCTTCGCTTCAAGGTTGTGCTTGCGCTTCTCCAATCCTTTCAGCATCGCCCGCGACACGTTCTTTCCCTGCTGCCGTAGCACTTCGAGGTTTTCCTCCACCGTGTCAAGCTCTGCTTGCAGGATGCGCTGCTGCAATTCCGGCGACTGCGGTATCTTGCCGAACTGGTCGTGCGACATGATGACGCAATCGTAGTCGTTGTTCTTTATATTATTGAAGAAGCGCACACGGTTGGCGGTCGAAAAGTCCTTCTCCGAAGCGTACAGAATACGTGCGTTGGGATATGCCGCCTGATAGGTGGCTGCAATCTCCGCAACGTTGGCTTTCAGCCCGATAATCATCGGCTTGTGTGCCAAATTCAGACGCTTCATCTCATGCGCGGCGATGCACATTATCAGCGTCTTACCGGTTCCCACCTCGTGGTCGCAAATTCCGCCGCCGTTCTGTTTCAACATCCAGACGCAATCCATCTGTGAGGGATAGACGCTCTTGATACCCCGGCTTGCCAGCCCTTTCAGGTTGAGGTCGGGAAAGGTCTGATGGGAGCCGTCGTAGCGCGGGCGCACGAAACAGTTGAACTTGCGGTTATACATCGTCACAAGCCGCTCCTTGAACTGCGGCGACTGCTCTTCGAGCCATTCGGAGAAGCCGTTTCGTATCTCGTCAATCTTGGCGTTGGCGAGTTGTATTCCCTCGCTGTCGCGCATCTTGATGTCGTTGCCATGCTCGTCCTTGCCGATGGACTTCATCATGTCAGGGCAGGTGTTGTGCAGGGCGTGTTTTAGGAGGTGCATACCGTCATAGTTCCGGTAATACCCCTTCACCAGAAACTCGTCCGTGATTTTCATGGTGCGGTAGCCGCACACCACCGAAAACTCGTCCATGCTTGCGGAATAGGCGATTTTCACCTCCGTGTCGAACAGCCGGCTCATGTAGGCGGCATAGACACCCGTCGGAATCCAGCGTTCCCCGAAATTGAAGTCCAGATCCTCGAAGGCGATGCGCTGCGGCTCGGCATCTTTCAGAGCCTCCAACGCCTGCTTCACCTCCGGCATACGCTCATTTTCGGGATTGTCACCCATCCATGCCTCTATGCGTTCCGCTTTCTCTATGACATTTCCGGCGATGAAACGGTCTTTGATTTCGTAACCGGTCACGAGCGGATTGTAGTAGATGCGCCCTTGCAGGGCAGTGAGCAAATCCTCCGCCGTGCTGTCGGTTATCTCCCGCATATAGTCGAGATTGACCGTACCATATTTGTTGAGCGACGCAGACAGGGCTTCTTCGGGAGAGCCTACGTTGGCATGGCTCTCCACCGCGAAGGAAACAGGATGCTCGAAGATGTCCGCCTTGACGAACTTTCCGTTTTCCATCCGTTCCAGCGAAAGGATGTCGCGCCCGCCCGCATCCATCATCACTAACTTCACGTTCTGCTTGGCGTTGAGGTTGCCGTAGCGCATGACAAACTCATCGTAACAGGTATTCAGATGCTCTCGCCACGGAACATTTGCCTCGCGCCGGAGCGATTCATAACGGTACAGACGCTCGTAGGCGTCACGCAGCGACACATACAACAACGCCTTTTCCTTCTGGTATCCTTTCAGGTCGAGCGGCTGGAATGTCGCCCCGTATGGCGTGATGTCTTTCAGGTAGCCGATGTTATGACGCCCCCGGTCAGCCACCAGCGACCCTTCGCGCAGGTGCATCTCCGGCGTGCGGTGGTAGGCACGCGGAGAAAGGTCCACGACTTCCTCCTTCGGCTTTTCCGCTTCGATGTCGGGGAAAAGGAAAGTCCCCACCGCTTCCGATGGGGTATCTGTAACGGCAGGTGCGGCGACTGCCTCCGGCTGTGTTTCCTCCTGTCGTGGCTGCTCACGGGAAGTTTCCGGCACGGCTTTCACTTCCGTCTTTTCCGCCACTTGTTTCTCGTTATGCTGCCTTGCCAGTTCCCGAAGTTCTTTCCTACGCTCCGGCGTCAAACCCATCATCATTTCATAGAAACCGTTGATGGGAGGATTGGTATCCCAGTCCAGTGTGGCATAGATGTCGTCCGGGTCGGCAGGCTTGGCGGTGTTCTCCGCTTTCACCTCCTTATTCTCCATTGCGGGTTTTGCAGTTGGAGCTGTCGGTGTAACCGTGACTTTCGGTTTGGGCGGAGTGGACTTTGCCGTAACTGCCTTTTTCACCGTCTTTTTCTTTTTGGAGGTTTTCGGTTGGCTGACCTCTTCCGTCATCCCCCAGAGGTCAAGCAGGGTGAGCTGCACGCCTGCGGAATATTGCGGGCGCGGTTCTATCTCCGGCTTTTCATCTGCGGGTTGCGGCTTTTCTGTCGGAGTTTCCACCGTCTGCGCCGAGGATACTGTTTCCAATTTTATGGCAGGACGCTCTACTTTATTTTGAACGGCAACTTTTTCTTCCGTTCCTGCCTGCCGGATTGAACCCGAATACAAGCGCATGGCAAGCCTGTAATGGAAATCCTCGTCGAGCATACGGCGCAAATCCCCGGCGATGCCTGCTGCCTTGCCCTCGTGCAGATAAACCATAGCGGGCTTCCCGTAGGGGTCTGTGTCAAGTTTCGCCATCGTATGCACGATGCGTTCCGGGTGGTGGATGAAATAGGCGTTGTCGGTCAGGGCGGTTTTCGTGTCCGTCTGTATCACGGTCATCAGCCGCTCGTCCTGCGACATTTCCTTCTTGCTGAGGTTCTTTTGCAGGACAATCAGGTCACTGCCCACCTCCGTGCCCGCGTTGTCCGTGAACAGGTTGTTGGGCAGGCGTATCGCGGATACCAGATTGGCCTGACTGAACAGCTCGTTACGCACGGAGGTCTTGGTGCTATTCAATACCCCTTGCGAGGTGATGAACGCCACGATACCGCCGTCACGCACGGCATCCAGTCCTTTGAGAAAGAAATAGTTGTGGATGGTTTTCTGGGCGGAGCGTCTGCCGAAAGAGTCGCTCCGCTGAAACTCCGCGTCGAACACGGCAATGTCACCGAACGGAATGTTGGACACCGCCAAGTCGAAATAATTGTTGAACGGTCTTTCGATTTTCTCAAAACCGCAGGTGCGCATTTTCTGGTCGGGATAGAGATGCCTCAAGATTGTACCCGTGAGCAGATCCTTCTCGAAAGCCATCACATCCGCATTGGGGCTGTGCCGCAGCATGGAATCCACGAACACGCCGACACCTGCCGACGGTTCGAGCATACGGGCGGGGCGGACGCTGTAATCTGCCAGCACGTCCGCGATGGTGTCGGTTATCTCTTTGGGGGTGTAGAAAGCGGTCAGCACGGACGCTTTCAGCGAATCCACAAACCGCTTGTACTCTGTTTCGTCCTTGCTGTTCTCACGGATAAGCCTGTGCAGCTCCACCGTCGGGGCGAACAGTTCGAGGTCGGATTTCGCCCACCGGACGGCATCCGTCAGTTCCTTTGCAGGGTTGAGGATACATTTCAGACCGCCGAAACCGCAGTACCTTTGAAGTATGGCACGCTCTTCGGTTGTCGCTGTCCTATTTTCCCTGTCAAGGATGAATGCCGTCCGTATCGCCTCGATGTTGTCCCGCAGTTTCTGTTTGCGGTTAAACGCCATATTCGTCTAAGTAAAGGACGGTTGCTCCCGTCAGCTCCGTGTAGAGCAGGTCGTAATCGGAAGACAGGGCGAAATTGTCATCCGAGAGGTCATAGACGGAGAACACGTTGCCGACAAGCGGCAGCAGTTTCAGGACAAAGGCTTCACGCTTCTCTTCCGGCACTTCATCGGCAAACTCGTTTTCCACGACTTCGCGGAGGATGGCGTAACGGGAATAATGCAGCCCGCGCAGCAGCGTGTCCATCGCCAGTTCCTGCGCACCATCGGCGGGATAGCCTTCAAGCCGTGCCCTCTCATACGTTTCGGCGGCACGGTCGGCCCGTTCCCGTATGAAAGCGGTGTCGTCAGCCTGTTCAAACTTGTTCGTGCGGAGATAGTCCAGCAGGTACAGACCGTAATAGGAAAAGTCGGTCTGACCCTCGTTTTTCTTCTTGTTGTTCATTACTTTGGATTTAGCGGATTGATAATTAACGGGATAATCGGTTGGAAAAAGGAAGAAAAAGGCACTCGGTATCCCTCCGAGTGCCACCACTAAATCCAAAGTATGAGTGTAATCCGGTATCGAAGAACAATTCATTACTCTGAACAAGTGGCAAAGTTAATACTATTTCTTCCGTCCTGAAAATTTCTTGTCCTTTTTAGCCTCCGGGAACACAAAAGTCGTGTTATATTCCCCGTCAAAGGCGACAACAGCATCGAAACTCTTGCCCTGTTTGCTCTTGAACCCTTTGAGCAGCTTGGTATGCCCTTCGGTGAGCAGGTCTTTGATTTCATCGTCGGACAGGGTGCGTCCCGCTTTCAGCCGGAACACGGGCAGTCCGCACTCCGTGTTGTCGCAGCGTACCACCTTGCCGTAGAACCGCATCCTGCCCGTGCCACACTTGGGACACGCGCAGCCGGAGTCACGGCTGCCGAAGAGCTTGTCGCACGAGATCAGTTCGGAGGTTATCTCACGTGTGTACGCCTCTATCTCCTTGCGGAAGGTGTCGTCGGACAGTTCCCCGCGCTCGATACGCGCCAGCTCCTTTTCCCATTCGCCCGTCATGGCAACATCGGCGATGCGCATCGTCTTGACGACGGAATTGAGGGCAAGTCCTTTTTCGGTGGGAACAAGCGACTTCTTGCAGCGTTCCATGTAACCGCGCTTGAAAAGCGTTTCGATGATGGAGGCGCGTGTGGCGGGAGTACCGATGCCACAGTCCTTCATCGCCTGCCGCAGTGCGTCGTCCTCAATTTCCTTGCCCGCCGTTTCCATTGCCGAGAGCAGGGTGGCTTCGGTATGCAGCGGCTTGGGTTTGGTCTTTCCTTCGGTAATGGACGAGCCTTTCGGTGTCAGCGTGTCGCCTTCCTGCCAGCCGGGGATGGTAATTTCCTCTTTTTCCTCGCCATAGACGGCACGCCATCCGGTTTGCTTCACGACGCTGCCTTTTACGGTAAACTCCACTCCGGCACATTCCGCCGTGACAGTGGTCACATCCTTGACGCATTTCTCAGAGAATGCCTCGACCATGCGCCCGGCAATCATCTGATAGATGGTATTGTCCTCTTTGGAGAGGAAGAGCGGTTTCTCACCCGTGACGAGCAGGGCATGGTGGTCTGTCACCTTGCCGTCGTCCACGCTGCGGCGTGTCGGGGCGGCTTTTGCCCGCACCTTGTCTTTCCATTCGGGCTGTGTGCCGATGAAAGCGAGCAGTTTGGGAATTTCGGCAAACACGTCTTCGGGGATGTAGCGGCTTCCCGTTCTCGGATAGGTTATCAACTTCTTTTCGTAGAGTTTCTGCGCGATTTCAAGCGTCTGTTCCGCCGTGAAGCCGTGCTTGGCGTTGGCTTCTTTCTGGAGCGTGGTCAGGTCGTAGAGCAAGGGAGTTTCCTCCGTCTTCTCCTTGCGCTCGGCTTTCGTGACAGTGGCGCAACCTGCCGCCTTTACCTTATTATATAGTTCCATCGCCGGTTCTTTCTCTTTCCATTTCTCGGAGGATGAGAATTTCACGACTTCGCCGTCGCAACCGTCCGTTGCGATATGGAGCTGCCAGAATGCTTCGGACGTAAAGCGGCGGTTCTCCCAGTAGCGTTCACATACCATAGCCAACGTTGGTGTCTGCACCCGCCCCACGGAATACGTGCCGTGTCCGGCGGCGATGGATAACGCCTGTGTGCCGTTGATGCCCACGAGCCAGTCGGATTCGCTCCGCGCTTTGGCGGCGAGGTAGAGGTTGTCGTATTTGCTGCCGTCTTCGAGTTTCCGCAGTCCCTCGCGGATAGCTTTGTCGGTGAGAGAGCTGATCCACAGGCGCACGAAAGGAGTGGTGCAACCCGTATAGTGGTAGAGGTAGCGGAAGATAAGCTCTCCCTCGCGTCCGGCATCGGTCGCCACGATGATATGTTCGCTTGTGTCGAACAGTCTTTTGATGACTTTTATCTGCGACACCACGCCGCTGTCGGGCTTGTAACCTTTCTCCGTCCTGACCTGACGGGGGACGAGCGTGAATGTGTCGGGAATAATCGGGAGGTTGTCACGGACAAATCCGCGCACGCCGTAGCCGTCGGGCATGGCAAGCTGAACGAGGTGTCCGAATGCCCATGTCACGGCATAACCGCCTCCCTCGAAATATCCTTCCTCTCTCTTTGTCGCGCCCACGATGCGGGCGATTTCACGTGCCACGGAGGGCTTTTCTGCAATGATTGTCTTCATGTCTTCTTCTTTTTTGTTGATACTTTGGATTTTATTTTGGATTCAGTGGCGGACACGGGATTACATTTTCATGCCCTTGCCCGTTTTCTTCTGCGGCTTCTCCTGCTGCTGTTGCTGGCGGGCGTCCTTCGGGTTGGTCTGACCTTTCTGCAACGGCTCTCTCAGATTCTTTGTAGCCTCGTTGGTCTTGCCATCGTTGTTCACCGCCACCTGCGTGCGGCTCTCGTTGGACGGAGCAACCTGCTGTGCATTGTCAGGGTTCGTGTCGTAGCGGTACGGGCGTCCCTTCTCCGGGTTGAACTTGATATACATCGTGGCATGGAAGCCCTGCTTGTCGGTCACGTTCTCCAGCTTCACGGCTTTACCCGCCACATAGTCGGCTTTCTGCTGGTCGGTGAAGCTCACGCCGCTCCATTTGCTGATGGGGCGGATGCTGCCGTCCTCGTTCGTCCACGTGTTGCGGCGTTGCTCCTTCTTGGTCTGTGCGGCATTTTCCCCGCCCTGCGCCTGACTTTTCGATGTGTCGCCTTTGGTTTCCTGTGTCTGTGCGGTACGGGGCGACTTGCCGGTTCCCGGCACGAACTCCACGCCGCGCTGCTCCACGTTCACTTGCAGGGTGGTGACGAACTTCCTGCCGTCCTTGCGTTCGATGAGTTTGTCGCGCACAGGCAGCCCGGCACGCAGCATGTCCTGCTCCTGCTTGGTGATTTCCGTCTTGCCGATGCGCTCCGGTATGCGCACCTTGTTTGCCGGGACATCCGTGATTTCGTTCGTCTTGCGGTCGATGCTGACGAACGAGGGGATGATCTCGCCCGTTTCCCTGTCCACGAGGTCCACAACCCTGCCGAGGTTGCCCGTTTCGCGCAGGTTCTTCCGGTCGTCGTCGGAGAACTTGTGTTCCTTGTACTCGTCGAGTTTCTGCTCCTTGCGGATGAAGTGCGGCACAAGGCTGACGTTGCCCTCGCCGTCCTTCTTGAAGGAGAGGCGGGCATCCAGCTCGAAAGCTTCTCCGCCGAAATTGGGCGACACCCTCACCAAGTCGGACTTGCCGTAGTTGAGCATCCTGTCAAGGTTGCCCGACTTTTCAAGGTCGTCGCGCTTCACGCCCCATTTCTCCTCCAACTCCTTCCAGTTGATCTTGCTCTCGTCGATGGGTTGGTAGCCCCGGTTGCTCTGCGCCTGCTGCGGGTTTTCCTGATTCTGTTCGTTTTTCTGTTCCATTTCTTCCTGTTTTTTAGGTTCGTCATCTTGTTTCTGTCCCGGTTGTTCCTGCTTTTCGGCGGACTGCTCCTCCTGTACTTTCTTTTCGTAGCCGGAGGTGTCCACCTTGTGGGGCGCAAGCATCTCCTTGTTGCCCTCGGGGTCTTTCAGCAAGTCCTTGATAACTTCCAGCAGCTTGTCGGCTTGGTCCGCCGCGACACGGTAGAAACCGAAGCGGCTGGGTTCCTTGCACTGCCGGAAGAAGTTCTTGAAGA
>OHJZ01000498.1_pt1 | contig 22010 bp, 14 predicted proteins | sample 1568691 | NCBI WGS metagenome assembly OHJZ01 (sample SAMEA3879593, study PRJEB24766) | human gut metagenome | biome: human-associated habitat; feature: feces | place: USA | collected 1985/1987
CCGTGGCCGCAGCCGATATGCTGGTCCCCGGCATCGGCGAGCTCATCGGCGGCAGCCAGCGTGAGGAGGACTACGACAAGCTCGTGACCCGTATGGACGAGCTGGGTCTGGACAAGTCCAGCTACGACTGGTACCTGAACCTCCGCAAGTTCGGCGGCGTGGAGCACGCAGGCTATGGTCTGGGCTTCGAGCGCATGATCATGTACCTCACGGGCATCCAGAACATCCGTGACGTGCTGCCCTTCCCCCGCACGGCTTACGGTTTCTGATCAGTGAGTCAACCTCTCCGTCATTGCTTCGCAATGCCACCTCTCCTGACGAGGAGAGGCTTTGGCAGAACGGGAAACTTTTCCTTTTCGCCAGAGGCTCCCCTCGGTAGGGGAGCTGGCAAAGCCGAAGGCTTTGACTGAGAGGTTTTCTTTTATTTTCAACAAGGAGAGCAAAACAAGTGGAAAACATCGCCCCGGCATTGCTGGAATGGTTCTACAAGAACCAGCGCATCCTGCCCTTCCGCACCGACCCCAGCCCCTACCACGTCTGGCTCAGCGAGATCATGCTGCAGCAGACCCGCGTCTCGGCGGCGCTGCCCTATTATGAGCGCTTCCTCGCCGCCCTGCCAGACATTCCCGCGCTGGCGGCGTGCGAAGAAGAAAAGCTCCACAAGCTCTGGGAGGGTCTGGGCTACTACAGCCGGGTGCGCAACCTGCAAAAGGCGGCCCGCATCGTCTGTGAGCAGTACGGCGGGCAGCTGCCAGCCGACTATGACGCCCTCCGCGCTCTGCCCGGTATCGGGGACTACACGGCGGGGGCCATCGCGTCCATCAGCTTCGGGCTGGCTGTCCCGGCGGTGGACGGAAATGTGCTGCGGGTGTTTTCCAGACTGTATAATGACCCCGGAGTTATTACAGAACCGGCGGTAAAACGAGCCTTTACGGCCCGGGTCATGGAGCACCAGCCCCCCGAGAAGGCGGGCGACTACAACCAGGCTCTGATGGAGCTGGGCGCACTGGTCTGTGTGCCGAACGGCGCACCGCTCTGCGGGCAGTGTCCGCTGGCCTCTCTGTGCGAAGCCCGCAGGGCCGGTACGGCGCTGGAACTGCCCCATAAGGCTGCGCCCAAGGCACGGCGCATCGAGCCGGTGACGGTAGTGCTGGCCGAAGACGCCGAAGGGCGCTTCCTGTTGCAGCAGCGGCCCGAAAAAGGTCTGCTGGCCGGTCTGTGGCAGCCGCTTCTGTGGGAGGGCGAAGCCCTCAGCGCCGAAGAAGTCTGCGGCCGGCTGGAAGCGCTGGGCCTTGCCTGTGAGAGCATCGAACCTCTGCCGGCGGCAAAGCATATTTTCAGCCACATCGAGTGGCGGATGAGCGGCTATTTTGTCTGCGTCGGCAGTGCGGAAGCCCCGGCGGGCTGTGTCTGGGCCAGCCGCGAACAGCTGCAGAACGAATACACTCTGCCCGGCGCATTCAAGGCGTATAAGAAAAAGCTGGGGCTCTGAAAAAGCAAAATTTTGCCTTTTTGGTTGTAATTTTCGTGAAGTCCGGGTATAATAGTTTCAGAATAGACCGAGCCTGTGCCGCGGAACGACCGCTGAAAATAGCCGGACCGCTGGTTCGACCAAAAAGGAGTGTGCTGAACCTATGAAGAAATCCTGTCTGATCGCTGTTATCGCAACGCTGGCTGCTGTGGCTGGTGCGCTGGCTGCTGTGGCTGTTTATCTGCGCCGCCGTGAGCAGGAGCTGGACGAGTACGAGCGTCTGCTGTTCGGCGAGGATACCGCCGCCCCCGCTGAGGAAGAGCCTGCTGAGGCCGAAGACGAGACTGCTCCCGCTGAGGATACTGCCGAATAACGCGGGCCGAAACAGAACAAAATGACGAAGGGCGCACCGGCAGTCTGTAACAGGGCTGTTCCGGTGCGCCTTTTTATATCTGCAAATATAGGAAAAGCGGGCTTGTCCTCTCCGTCACGCCTGCGGCGTGCCACTACCCGGGTTGCGGCACCCAGCATCCGCTTCGTGCTTAAAAAGCACTTGCGTCTTGCTGGCCACTGCCCCAACAATGATTCCCTGTTTCCGCCACTGGCGGCGGTCATCATTGTTGCTCCCAAAGGGAGAGGCTATGGCCTGACGGTCACGTTTTTGGCTCTCCCTTTGAGGAAAGACTTCCCCCGGCCGGGGGAAGATGTCGCGCAAGCGACAAAAAGGGGAATCTGTCACCGAAGGTGACTGAGAGGGCGAGGCCGCCACAAGAGGAGAGATACATATATGAAGCGGTTTTTGTTATGGCTCATCGGCGTCGCGCTGGGCGTCGTGGTGCTGCTTGCGGCGGTGCTGGGCGTGAGCTATTCGTTCACTTCGGAGGGCGCGAAGCCCGCGTCTGAGGTGCAGTTCGCCGGGCAGGAGCTGGAGCCCAACGGCTGGTGCTGGCAGGTGCCGCTGCTGGGCGGGCAGGTGGATAAAGTCTTCGCCAGCCCCCGCACCCTCACGGTGCAGAAGCTTGGCATCCTCTACGACGCCCACCCGGCCTTCGCCCTGCCCGAGTGGTACAGCTACGGCCCGCTGACCATCACCGACAGCGCAGGCAATGTGGTCTTCGAGGGGACTGCGGCCACCTACGACGACTTTTTGTTCCCGGCCAACGGCGACTATAAGGCCGAGCTGACCGTCTGGCGTCTGCCGGAAAATATGCTGGCCACCCAGTTCGAGGGCGGCAGCACCGGCGAGCTGCGGCGGGACGTCCGGCTCGAAAAGCCCGCGAAGCCCATCGGCTGGTACAATTATTCCTTCCGCTTCACGCTGCAGGCAAGCGCCGAGGTGGAGCTTTCCGCCGAACGGATGGAGCAGGGCGGCACGGTGGCCGCGGCTTTCACCGGCATGGTGGGTGAGACGGCCCCCACGGTGGAAACAGACCTCGGCAATGTGCAGGCCGTCCGTCTGGGCAGCGGGTGGCGCGCCTATATCCCGGCGGCCTACAATGCCGCTGCCGGTGCGCATGAAGTGACCTTTACTGTGGGCGGCGAGACGGTGGTGAAGAACATCACCGTCATCCCGAAGGACTTCGGCACGGTTGAGATCGAAGCCGAACCGGAAGCCTCCGAAGCTGCCAACACCGAGTTCCGCAACGCCGTCTGGCCCCTCTATGAGCAGCCCGCCCGCGAAAAGCTGTGGAGCGGCGGCTTCGCCTGCCCGGCGGAGAATTACATGACCCTCGTGGACTTCGGCCAGACCAAAGTCACCGGCGGCAAGCAGGGCAGCAAATCAAACTCCACGAAACTCTACACCATCCCGGGCGACCCCTGCCGCGCCCCCGCCAACGGTGTCGTGGTGCTGGCCCGGAACCTCGCCCTCACCGGCAACACCGTCGTCATCGACCACGGCTGCGGGCTGCGCAGCTACCTCTACGGGCTGGATGCTCTCTCGGTGAGCGAGGGCCAAAGCGTGGAGCGCGGGCAGGCTGTGGGCGCATTGGGCGAAGACCTGACCATGGACTTCAAGCTCGGCAGCAAGAGCATCAATCCGTGGCTGCTCTTCCAGACCAGCGGCGGACTGTTCTGGAAGGAGAATGGGTGAGGTCGGCAAATCGTTGTTTGTGGAGGTGTTTGGATGTGTGGAATAGCAACTGATTTATAAAAAATAAATCGGAGGTTTATATGGATTATTCAATAAGAGAATTAAGACAAAACGAGTCCAAGGTGCTAAATACTTTTTTATACGAAGCAATTTTTATTCCAGAAGGGGTTCCTATACCACCAAAAGAGATTATAAATCAACCAGAATTACAGGTGTATGTTAAAGATTTTGGTAAGAATAAAGGAGACTTGTGTTTGGTTGCTGAAGCCAATAATGAAATTGTTGGTGCAGTATGGTGTCGTATTATGAATGATTATGGACATATTGATGCTGAAACACCATCATTTGCAATTTCACTTTTAAAACAGTATAGAAACTATGGTATTGGAACTAATCTAATGGAGCAGATGCTAAAAAAACTGAAAATGCAAGGATATAAGCAAGTGTCATTATCTGTTCAGAAGATGAATTATGCAGTTCATATGTATCTAAAAGTAGGATTTGAAATTGTCGATGAGAATGACGAAGAGTATATAATGATTTGCAAATTGTAGGAATCTGTAATTTGAGTTTATGGTTTACAAATCGGAAGTTATATGTGGAGGAGGATTATTATGAATACAGTTAGAATGATTTTATGTGGAAATGTTGAAGATAGCAGAATGAATCCAAGTGAAAAGGTAGGAGTAGTATCAGTGGTTTTTGTTTCTACAGAGGAGGAAAAAATTAAGAATAAACTTAAAAAATTGCAAGATAAAAATCCTGAAAAATTTTATATGGAATACGTTACTCCATTAGATGTTGACTTAACAAGTTTAGAGCACTATCCATCGATTGAAATATCAAAAAATGATTTACAATAACAACTTCCAGTTTATCATAAAGAATCCAGATATAAAACGAGCAGAGCCTCTACCTTTCGGTGGAGGCTCTGCTCATTTCATATCTGCGGTTTTGCTCAGGAAATCGCGTCCACGTCCCACTTCATCTGGACGGCGTCGGCGCCTTCCAGTGCGATGTGGAGCGCACCAGCGTTGTCGATGGCCTGCTCCGGCGTCCGTGCGCCGCACAACACGTGCAGGCCGGGGATCATCCGGGCCGTCAGGGCAATGACCAGCTGCGCCTTGGTGCAGTGGTACTTCTCGCAGAGGTCAGACCAGCTGTCCAGCAGCCGGATGGCCTGCACCCGGCGGGCGGGCTGGAAGCAGGGGTTCGTGTTCCGGGTGCTGCCCTCGGGGTAGGTGGTGTCCATGGTCACCTTGCCGGTGAGCAGGCCCTGCTCCAAGGGAGAATAAGCCTGAATGGACACGCCCAGCTCCTTGCAGGTGGGCAGCAGCTGCTTCTCGATGCGGCGGGTCAGCAGGCTGTATTTTTCCTGGATGACATCCAGCTGGCCGTATTTGCAGTAGCCGCGGATGAACTCAGCGGTGGTGTTGGACGCGCCGATGGCACGGATCTTGCCCTGCTCCTTGAGCTTCATCATGGCCTCGACGGTCTCTTCCAGCGGGAAGATGGAAAGGTCCGGCGTCTGCCAGTGGGTGTAGAGCACGTCCAGATGGTCGGTGCCGAGACGGCGCAGGCTGTCTTCCACATCCTCGATGATGCTCCTGGCCGACAGGTCGCGGTAGGTCTGCACGCCGTCCACCACCTTGTGGAGAACGGGGCTTTCGTGCCGCCACTCGAGGCCGCACTTGGTGGAGAGGATGACCTTGTCCCGGTCGATGTGGCGCAAAGCTTCGCCCACCACCTCTTCGCTGTGGTAAAGGCCGTAGATGGGGGCGGTGTCTATCCAGGTGATGCCCTGCTCCACGGCAGTCTCGATGGCTTTTACCGACAGGGCGTCGTCGTTGTCGCCCCACCAGCTGCCACCGCCGATGGCCCAGGTGCCAAGCCCCAGAAATGGTGCGGAGAGGCCGCTTTTGCCAATGTTACGTTTTTCCATAAATCGTTACCTTCTTTTCCGGCAGCGCCCCGCGAAGGGGGGTGTTGTCGCTGACTGGTACATATTGTTGCATTTTAGATTTATTCCAAAAAGAGCTGCCATGCAGGTCTTCTGCACAGCAGCTCTTGGGAACCTGTAACTTAAATATTGCCAAATTCGCTCAGCTTTAACGTCTCATTGTGCGTTTCAGCCCAGCGGATAGCCCAATCGGAGGTGAACAGGAGCAGGCGATTGCCCTTCATGTCCTCGACGGCCTTGGTGTCGCTGGTGAGGTCGAGGTCACGCAGGACGTAAGTGTCGGGGTCGTTCTGGATCCAGCGCAGCTGCTCGAAGGGAAGCTGCTGCATCCGGATCTCGACGTTGTACTCGGTGTTCAGACGGTACTCCAGCACTTCCAGCTGCAGCACGCCGACGACGCCGACCACGACTTCTTCCATACCGCCGCCCACTTCGCGGAAGATCTGGATAGCGCCCTCCTGAGCGATCTGCTCCATGCCTTTCACGAACTGCTTGCGCTTCATGGTGTCCTTCTGCTCGATGCGGGCAAAGTGCTCGGGGGAGAAGGTGGGGATGCCGGCGAACTCGACCTTCTTCTTGCCGGTACACAGGGTATCGCCGATGGAGAAGATGCCCGGGTCGAACAGGCCGATGATGTCGCCTGCGTAGGCTTCATCGACGATGGCGCGGTCCTGCGCCATCAGCTGGGTGCCGGTGGCCAGCTTGATGTTCTTGCCCTCCTGCACATGGTAGGCTTCCATGCCGCGCTCGAACTTGCCCGAGCAGATGCGCATGAAGGCGATACGGTCGCGGTGGGCCTTGTTCATGTTGGCCTGAATTTTGAAGATGAAGGCCGAGAACTCATCGCGGCAGGGGTCAACGGCCTCGCCGGTCAGGCTGTCCACGCGGGCCAGCGGGGTGGGGGTGAGGTGGAGGAAGTTCTCGAGGAAGGGCTCGACGCCGAAGTTGGTCAGCGCAGAGCCGAAGAACACGGGGCTCAGCTCGCCGCGCAGCACGCGGTCGAGGTCGAATTCCTCGGCAGCACCATCCAGAAGCTCAATTTCGTCCACCAGCTGCTGGTGCAGGTAGGGGGTCAGCAGCTGGTCCAGTGCGGCATCGCCCAGCTCGGCCTCGGTCTCCTCGACCTTCTTGACGCCGTTGGCGCGGCCGTCGCTGGAGAAAGCAAGCACCTTGCGGGTGTTGCGGTCGAACACACCCTTGAACTCCTTGCCGCAGCCGATGGGCCAGTTCATGGGGTAGGTCTTGATGCCCAGAATTTCTTCGATGTTCTCCATCAGCTCGAAGGGGTCGCGGGCCTCGCGGTCCATCTTGTTGATGAAGGTGAAGATGGGGATATGGCGCAGGGTGCAGACCTTGAACAGCTTGATGGTCTGGGCCTCGACTCCCTTTGCGGCGTCGATGACCATGACAGCCGAGTCGGCTGCCATCAGGGTGCGGTAGGTGTCCTCCGAGAAGTCCTGATGGCCCGGGGTGTCCAGAATGTTCACGCACTTGCCTGCGTAGTTGAACTGCAGCACCGAAGAGGTGACAGAGATGCCGCGCTGCTTCTCGATGTCCATCCAGTCGGACACGGCGTGCTTTGCGCTCTGCTTGCCCTTGACAGAGCCTGCCTGATTGATGGCTCCGCCGTACAGCAGCAGCTTTTCGGTCAGCGTCGTTTTGCCGGCGTCGGGGTGGCTGATGATAGCAAACGTCCGGCGGCGCTCGATTTCTTCACGATTTGTCATAAAAGTTTCGTTCTCCTGAGATGCGGCCCCGCAAAGGGCCGGGTGGATGTATCAGCAAACAATAGGGTCTGTTTCCATGGGAAACTCTCCTATAAAATTACATACAACGCTTATTTTAACAGAAAATCCACATGGATGCAAGAGTTTTTGCTATTTTTTCAGAACAAGGCAGGGCAGGGGCGCGGTGTCGGCCCAGTTGGCAAAATCGCACACCAGTACGGTATATTTTTCCAGCGGGAGAGCCCGCAGCCAGCCGAGGATGCTCTGCTTTTCGTCCGTGCCGATGACGCGCCCGCTGTAGAGGATGGCGCTGAGCACGCCGCCGGTGCGCAGCGCCGCGAGGGCGGCTTCCAGCGCAGGGATGCTGCTGTCTGCTGTGGAGAAGACGCTGTGGTCGGCCCCGGGCAGCCAGCCGAAGTTGAACATCACGATGTCCGCCGTGCCGGGCCGGACATACTGTAAGAGGTTCGCGTGGCTGTCGCAGATAAGCTCTGCCGTGAGGCCCTGCTTTGCGAGCCGGGCGCGGGTGGAGGTGATGGCCTCGGGCTGGATGTCGAAGCCCAGCACCCGGCCTTCCGGGCCGGCAAGGCGGCAGAGGAACGCCGTGTCGCCGCCGTTGCCGCAGGTGGCATCGATGCAGAGCTTCGGGTGGGGGAGATGGGCGGCAAGATAGTCCTGCACGAAGCGCACCGCCGTCAGATCAGGGGTGCGGCGGCGGACGAGCCGCCCATCCTCAGGCGCAAAGCCGAATTTCTGCCAGAACAGCCCTTCGCCCTCGTCGGCGGGCAGGGGGGCGGTGAACACCGTCGCGGCCTCCCGGTCATAACCGCCGAACCGGCGCAATATCTCTTTTAACAGGTAGGAGCCGTAGCCCTTCCGCCGCCACTGGGGCAGGACGGACAGGGCCGTGATGTCCGCGCCTTTTGGGGTGGGGGTGATGTCGCACCGGCCGATGACGTCGGCCTCTTTATAAAGGGCAAAGCCCGTTTGAGTGGCGCTGATTTTCATAGAAACTCCTTAGGACTTTATTTCACACATTCTTCACTGGGGAAACGATTGATTTTCACAATTAGCGGATAGAATAAAACCGTGCCGGAGAGGAGCGAAAAAGCTCTTCCCCCGGCCGAAGTTGTTTTCATAGCCGGAGAGTGCCGAATGGGCGAGGATTTTTGCCGGCAGGCAAGGCGCTTTCCCGAAGCAATCCTAGGCGGATTGCAAGGGAAAGCAACGCAGTATGCGGGCAAAAAGACCGCTCAGACGGTGCGCAACGGTTATGAAAACAACTTCTAATCCCTTAGAAAGGAAGTAATCACGATGGATGAAAACAAATGGGAATATGACTATTCCTCTTCCAATAATCCTGCCGGTGATACCGGCTACCCCAATGTGGGTTCCAGCGGCATGAACACCGCAAACACTGCTTCTGCCTTCAGCGAGAGCACCCAGCCTTCCGGCGGCGCAACGCCGCCCCCCGCAGGCCCGCAGAACACAGCTCCTGCCGCGCCGAAGAAGCCTAAGAAGAATGCAGGCAAGGCCGTAAAGAGCATCGTCGCTCTGGTGCTGGCCGCAGCCATGGGCTTTATGGGCGGCTTTGTGGGCGCACGCTTCGGCGGCAATAACAAGGTCATCATCCAGAAGGTGGAGCGGTCCGACAGCTCTTCGGCAGACTCTGAGAGCGCCGCCGAAGGCACGACTGTTTCCAGCGGCATGACCACCGCACAGGTGGCCAAGACCGTCAGCCCCAGCGTCGTGGTCATCACCACCGAGCAGGTGGTCTACTCCCAGTGGTCCTGGTACGGCCAGAGCCAGGTGGAGAGCGGCGCCGGCAGCGGCGTCATCATCAGCTCGGATGGCTACATCCTCACCTGTGACCATGTCGTGAGCGGCGCGTCCAACATCACCGTCACCATCGGCGACAAGGACTACACCGCCACCGTCGTGGGCGAGGATTCCACCAGCGACATCGCCGTCATCAAGGTCGATGCCGACGGCCTGACCCCCGCCATCGTGGGCGACAGCGACAAGCTGGCCGTGGGCGACAACGTGCTGGCCGTGGGCAACCCGCTGGGTGAGCTGGGCGGCACCGTCACCAGCGGCATCGTCAGCGCCCTGAACCGCAGCGTCTCCATCCAGAGCTCCAGCTCTGTCAACACCATGTCCCTCATTCAGATGGATGCTTCTGTCAGCCCCGGCAACTCCGGCGGCGGCCTGTTCAACATGAACGGCGAGCTGATCGGCATCGTCAACGCAAAGTCTTCCAGCTCTGACGCCGAGGGTCTGGGCTTCGCCATCCCCATCAACGACGCCATCAAGGTGGCACAGGACCTGCTGGAGAACGGCTATGTCACGGGCCGCCCCTATATGGGCATCACCTATCTGGCTGTCAACGACGCACAGACGGCGGCACAGCTGGGCGTCAACGCCTACGGCATCTACGTCATGGACGTCGTCTCCGGCGGCCCTGCCGATAAGGCGGGCCTCAAGGCCGGCGACCGCATCATCAGCATCGACAACACCGAGGTAGCCCAGAAGACCGACCTTGGCACCCTGATGCAGGAGCACTCTGCCGGTGATACCCTGTCCATCACCGTCGCCCGCGACGGCCAGATGCAGACCGTCAGCCTGACGCTGGGCGAAAAGAACGCCGCCAACAGCGGCAATGGCACCAACGGCGCATCTCGTCAGGAGAAGTCTGCCGAGTCTGCACCTCAGCAGAACCCGCAGGGCTAAATCAGGACATGATTGGGTGGCTCGCCGCGTAAAGCGGCGGGCCGCTTTTTGTTATACCTGGCCGAAAATCGTTGCACTGTATGGCAGCAGTGTCACTTCGCCGCCGCAGACCCGGCTGGGGCCTTTCCAGAGCGCGGACGATACGCCGTCGCTCAGCAATTTCCACTGGCCGTCGGGCAGGCGGACCCGCTTTTCTTCTTCCGTGGGATTGTAAAAGACGCAGAGCGCCCGCCATGCCGCGCCGTCGCCGGGTGCGGCGGGCAAAGTCCAGCCCACGAGGGGCTGTTCCAGCGAGAAAAATCGGATGGCCGCCGGGCTGGCCGCGTCCGAGGCGCTCAGTCGGGGGAATTGCGCCCGCAGGCCCAGCAGGCCCCGGTAATAGTCCACCAGTCCGTGGAACTGCGCGGCCCGCTTCCAGTCCAGACGGTTGAAGGAGGGCGAAGAGCGGTAGGTGTTGCCCTGACCTTTTTTGGTGCGGGCGAACTCCTCGCCGGCCTGCAGGAAGGGCATCCCCATGCAGGTGAGATAGATGCCCGCTGCCAGCCGGTTCTGAGCCAGCGCCGCTGAGTCGGCGGCAGTGTACTCGGGACGGGCGTACCGGACGAGCATGAGTTTATCCCAGAGAGTGAAATTATCGTGGGCGGAGACATAGCTGACGATTTGAGAGGGCGAATGGGCGGGCAGCTTGTCGCTGCGGCACCACGCGGCCACGGCCCCGCCGATGTCCCAGAAGCTGCCCGGTCTGCCCTCGACGTAACCCGGCTCCCGGGCGTCAAAACAGCCGCCCTTGATGACGTCGCGGGTGTTGTCGCAGAAGATGCCGATGCGCTCGGACAGCATGGCGAGGTTTGCCTTGTTGGCCTCGTACCGGTGGAGCTGGCTCCCGCCGCCCTGCCACGGCTCACCGTACATCAGGATGCTTCTGCCGCACGGCAGAGCGTCCAGCGCGGCCCGCAGTTCGTTCATGGTGTCCACGTCATAGAGGCCCATGAGGTCGAAGCGGAAGCCGTCGATGTGATATTCCTGCGCCCAGTAGAGCACCGAGTCGATGAGGTATTTCCGGGCCATGGGCCGCTCGCTGGCAAACTCGTTGCCGCAGCCGCTGCCGTTGGAGAAGCTGCCGTCCGGGTTCTGCCGGAAGAAATAATAAGGCACCGTGCTGTTCAGCGGGTTCTCGCTGCGGTACATATGATTGTACACCACGTCCATGATGACGCCGATGCCCGCCGCGTGGAGGGCGGCTATCATCTCCTTGCACTCCCGCACCCGGACTTCGCCTTTCGTGGGGTCGGTGGAGTAGCTGCCCTCGGGGACGTTGTAGTTGGTGGGGTCGTAGCCCCAGTTGTACTGCCGGGTGAGAGGGCGGCTCTCGTCCACACTGCCGAAGTCGAAGATGGGCATCAGTTGCACATAGCCCACTCCCAGCCGCTTGAGGTAGTCGAGGCAGGTGGGGAAGGTGCCGGCGGAAGAAAGGGTGGTTCCCTTCTGGGTAAAGGCCATGAATTTGCCCCGCCATGCATTCCGAACGCCGCAGGCCGGGTCTTGCGAGAAGTCACGGACGCTGACCTCCCACACCGTCCGGCGGGAGGCCGGGACGATGACCCGGTGGTCGTGGCTCCAGTCGGGCGGGTCGATGCGGGGCGCGTCTAAAATCATGCTCCGCAGGCCGTTGACGCCCGCCGTCCGGGCGTAGGGGTCGCCCGTCTCGTATGCTGTGCCGTCCACCTCGACGGTAAAGGTATAGTAATGTCCGTGCTGGTCGCCGGGCAGATAGACCGACCAGACGCCCTGCCCGTGCTGTTCCAGCGGCAGGGTCCCCATGCAGGCCCCGCCGTCGCCCCGGCGGTAGAGGTTGACCGATACCTTCTGCGCCGTGGGCGCCCAGAGCCGGAGCCGGGTGCCGGAGGGGTTATATTCCGGCCCCAGCGGGCCGCTGTAGTTTGTCTGCCGTGCAAAGGCGCTGCTCTCGAACAGCGTTTTCCACTCTGCGGGCGTTTTCATTTCGTTCCATTCCCTTCGCATATCAAATCAATATAAAATTAGTGTACCCGCCTGCCCGTGGATTTTCAAGACTTTTCTTGCAAAAGGGGGCAAAGTACACTATACTGGAAGAAAATGCAGGACGGAGGCAGGCAGATGGCATACACCGACGATTGGGAGAACTTGATGAACGGGGTGTTCGGCCCGGGAGGAAAACTGCGCTTTGATACGCAGAAAACGCCGCCGGAAAAGCCTGGTCTGCCCGATATGAACGCAGCCCTGCTCGAGCAGCAGAAAAAGCTGGACAAAATGCTGAAAAAACAGAACGCCGAGCTGCGCAGAGACACCACACAGGAGGCGCTGGCCCAGAGCCGGAAGATGCTCGAGGATATGGAGGCCGACGGCCTGCTGGCCAAAGGCACCACCGAAGTCAGACAGGAGCATCTGGGCAGCTTCGAGGGGCTGGCCGCTGAGGTGAAAAAGACGGTGCTGGGGCAGGATGCCTTCGTGGACGGCGTCGTGCGGGCGATGCGCCGGCCCTTCGTGCTGGGGGCGGAGGCCCCCACGGCCCGGAACGTCATCCTGCTCTGCGGTGCGCCCGGCACGGGGCGGCATTTCGCTCTGACGGAGACGGCCCGCTGCATGGCCGCCCGGGGTCTTTTGCAGAGCGATAAGCTGGCCGTCATGGATCTGGCGCTTTACCCCGACTCGGGGGCCGAAAAGCTCTTTTTGCAGGATCTGTACGCCGCCCTCCATGCGCCGGGCGAGATCCTGGTCTTTGAGCACTACGAGAGCTGCTACCCGGGCTTTTTGAAGACGCTGGCAGACCTGGCCGTCAAGGGCAGTGCGCCCCTGTCCAGCCGGTATCTTGTCAACAAGGAGGGCATCCTCGTGGACGCCGGAACGGCGCTTGCCCCCGGGGCTGTGAGCCGCATCACCCCCTGCGGCAAGTACCTTGTCTTCTTCTCCCAGAAGGGCCGGGAGGCGCTGGCCGATAAGTTCGGTGCGGCCTTCGTCTCGGCGCTGGGCGATGTCTGTGAGACCAGCGCCTTTGCGCGGGAAGCCCTCGCCGCGCTGGCAGCCCAGCAGCTCAACGCGCTGGCCGCAAAAGTGAAGACCCGCCTCGGCCTGACCCTGTCGGCGGGCGCGGATGTGCGGGACTATGTGGCGGCCCAGTGCAGCCCGAAGCAGGGTGCGGCGGGGCTTTCGGCCTGCTGCGATAAGATATTCCGCGCTCTGAGCGAATACTGTCTGCAAACAGATGCCACGCTTACCGGAACGATCACACTGACTGCCCGGGAGGACGGCCTGGACTTTGCCCTCAACGACGCCGGACCCCAGAAGCTCTTCGACCTGCTGCCCGCCGCCTATACCGGCGCAGTGGAAGAAATCAGGAAAGAGCTGAACGACCTCGTGGGTCTTGCACCGGTGAAGGAATACGTCTTCGGTCTTGCCGATAACATTCAGGTGCAGCAGCGCCGTGCGGCGGCGGGCCTCAAGACCGCCAGCCTCTCGATGCACATGATCTTCACCGGCAACCCCGGCACCGGCAAGACCACCATCGCCCGGCTCGTGGCAAAGTACCTCAAGGCCATCGGCGCCCTCAAGGGCGGGCAGCTGGTGGAGGTGAGCCGGGGAGACCTCGTGGGCCGCTACACCGGCCACACCGCCCCCCTGACCAACAGCGTCATCCAGAGCGCGCTGGGCGGCGTCCTCTTCATCGACGAGGCCTACAGCCTCTACCGGGGCGAGCAGGACAGCTTCGGCCTCGAGGCCATCGACACGCTGGTGAAGGGGATGGAAGACCACCGCGACGAGCTGGTGGTCATCCTTGCGGGCTACACCAAAGAGATGGAGACGTTCCTGACCGCCAACAGCGGCCTTGCCAGCCGCTTCCCGAACAGGATAGAGTTCCCGGACTACACCGCCGATGAGCTGCTGGACATCACGAACGTGCTGGCGAGAGGCAAGGGCTACAGGCTGGCCGAGAGCTGCACGGAACCGCTGCGGGGCTACTACGAGCGCCGGCAGGCAGAGGACGCCCGCACGGCGGGCAACGGACGTCTCGCCCGCAACACGCTGGAAAAGGCCATCTTCAACCAGAGCCGCCGCCTCGTGGCAGAGCCTGCGGCAGAGCTGGATGTCATCCTGCCCAGTGATCTGGAGCTCTAATGATAAAAACAAACGCTGGCACGAAGGTGCCAGCGTTTGTTTTTTATAGATTTTCCATCCGCAGCAGGTAGTAAAGCACCTCGATAAGGACGTTCGGCGAGAGCAGCGATGCCGCATGGCTGCCCTCGATGAGCCGCTGTTCGCGGTTGGAAGCCGTCATCACATAGTCGGCCAGCTGGGCCAGCGGGCCGTGGCTGTCACAGGTGATGACCAGCACCGGTACATCCCGCCCTTTGGCGGCAGCGGACACCTCTTCCAGCCTGGCGCTCTGCCCGGAGGCCGAGAGCACGATGAGGATGTCTTTGGGGGTCAGCGTCTGAGCAAAGGCAAGGTTCTTCTCGTGGACTGCGCTGGAAACGCACCGCTTGCCCAGGTGGCTGAACCGGATGGAGGCATCGAAGGCCACCAGCAGGCCGCCGCCCTCAGAGACCACCTCCATGACCTCGCAGCTGCGCAGCAGAGAGAGGATCTGCCGCAGCTGGCGGGTATCAATGGCCTGAATGGTGGCCCGCAGCTCCTCTTCGCGGTTTGCCAGAATGTTCAGAAGTGCCTGATGCAGCTCGTCCTGCCCTTCGTCCCGCATACGCTGGGCTTCCTGCTGCTCCATGGCGTCCCGTGCCAGCGCCAGCTGGAATTTGCGGTAGTTCTCGAACCCCAGTTTGTGGCACAGCCGGGTGATGGTGGCCTCGGACGAACAGCTCAGCCGGGCCAGTTCTGCTGACGTACACATCGACGCCCGCTTTACATCTGCAAGGATGCAGTCCGCAATGCGCCTCTCGGCGCTGTAAAGCTGGATGCCGGAACATAGCAGAGTTACTACGCTTCCGGGGGCTTCGCACATAAGTGATCCCTCCTCGCATTATGCGCAAGACACAATTTCTTCTTGAGTTCTACTTGAGATTGTAGCAGTTTGAACGAAGAAAATCAATTCAAATTCCCATAAATTTTCAGGGTTGACGGAAATTGACTTTTTCTGCCGATTTTTGTATCCTGCACGGTTTTGCCGCAGAAAGCGCAAAAAATGCCCCTCCGCGGAGTACGGAGAGGCATCGGGAACCAGATATTCAGCGCAGCTTAGTGCAGAAAGGCGTTTCAGCAGCCTTCCTTCTCAGCCAGCTTGCGGCCCATCAGCACGCCCATGACGGAGGCCATCATCAGGCCGCGGGTCCAGCCGGAAGAGTCGCCGAGGCAGTGCAGGCCCTTGATGTTGGTGTCGAGGTTCGGGTCCATCTTGACCTTGTTGGAGTAGAACTTCAGCTCAGGGCTGTACAGCAGGGTCTCGTTGGCGGCAAAGCCGGGGACGACCATGTCCAGCATCTTGATGAACTCGATGATGTTGGTCATGGCGCGGTAGGGCATGGCGGCGGTGATATCGCCCGCCACGGCATCCTTCAGCGTAGGCTTTACGTTGGACTGCGCCAGCTCCTTGGGCCAGGTGCGCTTACCGTCCAGGATATCCCCGTAGCGCTGCACCATGATATGGCCTGCACCCAGCATATTGGTCAGCTCGCCCACCTTCTGGGCGTAGGCGATGGGCTGGTTGAAGGGCTCGGTGAAGTTGTGGGAGACGAGGATGGCGAGGTTGGTGTTCTCGCTCTTCTTCTCCTTGAAGCTGTGGCCATTGACCACGGCCAGGTCGTTGTCATAGTTCTCCTGTGCCACGAAGCCGCCGGGGTTCTGGCAGAAGGTGCGGACCTTGTTCTTCCAGGGCTTCGGGTAGCCGATGAGCTTGGACTCATACAGCACCTTGTTCACCTTTTCCATGACCTCGTTGCGGCACTCGACGCGGACACCGATGTCCACGGTGCCGGGCTTGTGGGCGATATGGTGCTCTGCACAAATTTTCTCAAGCCAGTCTGCGCCGCGGCGGCCGGTGCCGATGACCACGGTGTCGCCGTAGACGGCGCGGGGCTCCCCGTCGCCCTGACGCAGCAGCACGCCCTTGCACTCCTCGTTTTCGAGGATGATGTTCTCGCACTCGGTGGAGAAGAGCATCTCCACGCCGTTGTCAGCCAGATAGTTCTGGATGGCGAGATAGAGCTGCTGTGCCTTCTCGGTGCCGAGGTGGCGGATGGGGCAGTCCACCAGCTTCAGACCGGCGTGGATGGCGTTCTTGCGGATCTCCTTGATGTCCTCGCCGGTGTAGATGCCCTCCACATGGGGGTCGGCGCCGAACTCGAGGTAGATCTTGTCGGTGTAGTCGATGAGCTCCTGCGCAAACTCTTCGCCGATGAGGCTGGGCAGGTCGCCGCCGACCTCATAGGAGAGGCTCAGCTTGCCGTCGGAGAAGGCGCCTGCACCGGAGAAGCCGGTGGTGATGGCGCAGGTGGGGCGGCAGTTGACGCAGTGACCGATCTCGGCCTTGGGGCAGTGGCGCTTTTCCACCGGCCTGCCTTTTTCCACCAGCAGGATGTGCTTCTTGCTGCCGCGGCGCAGCAGCTCCACAGCGGTGAAGATGCCGGCAGGGCCGGCACCAACGATGATGAGATCGTACTTTTCCATAACTCTTTTTATCCTTTGTGTTGAATTGATCTTGGGTTTCGTTTTTCAGCAGCAGTTTGCCATGCGGTCAGCGTCCTTGCCCTCTCCGTCTGCTCCCGCTGGTCGCAGCCACCTCTCCCAAAGGGAGAGGCAAAAATCTTCCGGCAGGCCAGAGGCTCTCCCTTTGGGAGAGCTGTCACCGTAGGTGACTGAGAGGGCTTACTGCCGTGCGGCAGCTGCCAGCTCAGCGGCGACCTCGGCGTCGCGCTCTTCCTCACGGCGCTTCAAATCCTCACGCACCTCCGGGAGACCGGTACCTGCGGGGATGAGCTTACCGATGATGACGTTCTCCTTCAGACCGGCCAGCGGATCGACCTTGCCCTTGATGGCGGCCTCGGTCAGCACGCGGGTGGTCTCCTGGAAGGAGGCGGCAGACAGGAAGGACTCATTTGCCAGAGCCGCCTTGGTGATGCCCAGCAGCACCTGCTGGTACTCCACCAGCTTGAGGCCCTGCTCGCCTGCGTCGATCCGCTTCTGCAGATCTGCATTGATGTTCTCCACATCCAGGCGGTTTGCCAGTGCGCCGCCGATCAGGTCGGAAGAGCCGGAGTCGGTGACCCGGACCTTACGGCACATCTGACGGACGATGACCTCGATATGCTTATCGTTGATCTCAACGCCCTGCAGACGGTAGACCTTCTGGACCTCGCTGATCAGGTAGTTCTGCACATCGCTCAGGCCCTTGATCGCCAGGATATCCTGGGGATAGAGCACGCCCTCACGGGTGATGATGTCGCCCTTCTCCACACGGTCACCCGGCACGACGCGTGCATGCTGGGTAAAGGGGATGGAGTAGCTCTTGACCACCTCTGCACCGGTCTCTTCGTCCTTGCCGGTGACCTTGATGACGACATTCTTCTTGGTATCGTCGTGAGAGACGACACCGGAGATCTCGCTCATGATGGCCATGCTCTTGGGACGGCGGCTCTCGAACAGCTCCTCGACACGGGGAAGACCCTGGGTAATATCTTCAGCAGATGCGATACCGCCGGTATGGAAGGTACGCATGGTCAGCTGAGTACCGGGCTCGCCGATGGACTCTGCGGCGATGACGCCGATGGACTCGCCCAGCTGGACGGGCTCACCGTTTGCCATATCGCTGCCGTAGCAGTGTGCGCAGACGCCGATCTTGGCGCGGCAGGTCAGCAGGCTGCGGATCTTCAGCTTGGTGATGCCTGCGGCCTCGATGTCGTTTGCATCGTAGAGGTCGATCATCTTGCCTTCGGGAACGATGACCTTGCCGGTGACGGGGTCGAGGACATCGCCCACGGCATAACGGCCGATGATACGCTCACGGAAGCTCTCGATCTTCTCCTTGCCCTCGTGGATCTCGGAGACCCACAGGCCGTCGGTGGTGCCGCAGTCGATCTCGCGGACGATGACTTCCTGAGAGACATCGACCATTCGACGGGTCAGGTAGCCGGAGTCAGCGGTACGCAGAGCGGTATCGGCCAGACCCTTACGAGCGCCGCGAGCGGAAACGAAGTATTCCAGGATATTCAGACCTTCGCGGTAGTTCGCACGAATGGGCATCTCGATGGTCTTACCGGCGGTGTTTGCCAGCAGGCCGCGCATACCGGCCAGCTGCTTGATCTGGTTCATAGAACCACGAGCGCCGGAGTCTGCCATCATGAAGATCTCGTTGTCCTCGGGCAGGTTTGCAGCCAGAGCCTTGGAGACCTTATCGGTGGTAGCCTGCCAGATGTTGATGGTCTGGGAGTAGCGCTCGTTCTCGGAGATCAGGCCGCGGTTGAACAGCTTGCTGACCTGAGAGACCTGCTTGTCGGCGTCGGCGATCAGCTCGTCCTTCTGGGGCGGGATGACAGCGTCGCAGACAGCGACGGAGATAGCGGACAGCGTAGAGTACTTGTAGCCCTGTGCCTTGATGGCGTCCAGCATCTTTGCACACTTGCGGCTGCCGTTGCGGGTCATGCAGCGGGAGATGATGTCGGGCAGGGTCTTCTTGGTCACGCGGAAGCTGACCTCGTACTCCAGCCAGTGCTCAGGGTCGGTGCGGTCGATATAGCCCAGATTCTGAGGCACGGGGTTGTTGAAGATGATGCGGCCGACGGTGGCGTCCACCAGACCGGTGCGCTCCACGCCGTCGATGACCATGGTGCGGCGCACCTTGATGGGGGCGTGCAGGGTGACGACATGCTCGGCGTAAGCCATCAGAGCCTCGTTCTCATCGCGGAACACCTTGCCTGCGCCCTCTTCGTTCTCACGAACGGTGGTCAGGTAGTAGCTGCCCAGGATCATATCCTGCGTAGGAACGGTGACAGGTGCGCCGTCAGAGGGCTTCAGCAGGTTGCCGGAAGCCAGCATCAGCATCTTGGCCTCGCGGCAGGCATCCTCGCCCAGGGGCAGATGGACTGCCATCTGGTCGCCGTCGAAGTCGGCGTTGAATGCGGTACAGGCCAGGGGGTGCAGCTTGATGGCACGTCCCTCGACCAGCACGGGGTTGAAGGCCTGGATGCCCAGACGGTGCAGGGTAGGTGCGCGGTTCAGCAGGACGGGGTGGCCCTTGATGACAGTCTCAAGGCTGTCCCAGACCTCGGGCTTTGCGCGCTCGACCATCTTGCGGGCAGACTTGATGTTGTTGGCAACACCCTTCTCGACCAGGTCCTTCATGACAAAGGGCTTGAACAGCTCCAGAGCCATCTCCTTGGGCAGACCACACTGGTCCATACGCAGCTCAGGGCCGACAACGATAACGGAACGGCCGGAGTAGTCCACGCGCTTGCCCAGCAGGTTCTGACGGAAGCGGCCCTGCTTGCCCTTAAGCATATCAGACAGGCTCTTCAGGGCACGGTTGTTGGGGCCGGTGACCGGACGGCCGCGGCGGCCGTTGTCGATCAGGCTGTCCACAGCCTCCTGCAGCATCCGCTTCTCGTTGCGGACGATGATATCCGGTGCGCCCAGCTCCAGCAGACGGCGCAGACGGTTGTTGCGGTTGATGACCCGGCGATACAGATCGTTCAGGTCAGAGGTAGCAAAGCGGCCGCCATCCAGCTGGACCATGGGGCGCAGATCCGGCGGCAGCACCGGCAGAACGTCCATGACCATCCACTCGGGGCGGTTGCCGGAAACGCGGAAAGCCTCGACGACTTCCAGACGCTTCAGGATGCGCACCTTCTTCTGGCCGGAGGACTTCTCCACCTCGGCAGTCAGCTCAGCGCTGAGCTGGTCGAGGTCGATCTCCTTCAGCAGGTCCTGAACGGCCTCAGCACCCATCGCAGCCTCGAACTCGTCGCCGTAGCGCTCGCGCATCTCGCGGTACTCTTTCTCGGTCAGCAGCTGCTTCTTTTCCAGCGGGGTCAGGCCGGGATCAGTGACGATATAGCTTGCAAAGTAGAGGACCTTCTCCAGCAGGCGGGGGCTGATGTCCAGCATCAGGCCGATGCGGCTGGGGATGCCCTTGAAGTACCAGATGTGGCTCACAGGAGCGGCCAGCTCGATGTGGCCCATACGCTCACGGCGGACCTTGGCCTTGGTCACCTCGACGCCGCAGCGGTCGCAGATCTTGCCCTTATAACGGATGCGCTTATACTTGCCGCAGTGGCACTCCCAGTCCTTGGTAGGTCCAAAAATGCGCTCGCAGTACAGACCGTCGCGCTCCGGCTTCAGGGTGCGGTAGTTGATGGTCTCAGGCTTCTTCACCTCGCCATAGCTCCAGTTGCGGATCTGGTCAGGAGAGGCAAGGCCGATTTTGATCGAATCGAAGACGTTGTTTTCCATGAAACGAACCCTTTCTTAATCTTTATAGTCTCGATGATAACAGTTGACGTTGGAAGACCCGCTGCCCTCCCCTGCCCTGCGGCGGCAGCACGCGCACCGCGCAGGGGAACACAGCTTTCTCAAAGGGGCCTTATTATTCGTCGATGTTCACTTCGTCAGAAGCGGACTCTGCAGCGGCAGAGTTGTCATCCTCCAGCACGGAGGGATCATCGAAACCAGCATCGGCGTCCTTGATGGTGTAATCGTTCAGCAGCTCGTTCTCGTTGGCGACAGTCTCGGTGCCGGCAACATCACGCATATCGAAGCCGGTCTCTTCGTCGTCGAAGTTCTGGCGCATATCGATCTCGTTGCCTTCCTTGTCCTGGACCACGACGTCCAGACCCAGAGACTGCAGTTCCTTGAGCATGACGCGGAAGGACTCGGGGATGCCCGGCTGCGGGATGGGCTCGCCCTTGACGATGGCCTCGTAGGTCTTGACACGGCCCTCCACGTCGTCGGACTTGACGGTCAGGATCTCCTGCAGGGTATAAGCTGCGCCGTAAGCCTCCAGTGCCCAGACCTCCATCTCGCCGAAGCGCTGGCCGCCGAACTGGGCCTTGCCGCCCAGAGGCTGCTGGGTGACCAGAGAGTAGGGGCCGGTGGAACGGGCATGGATCTTATCGTCAACGAGGTGATGCAGCTTGAGGTAGTACATATAACCGACGGTAACGCGGTTATCGAACTTCTCACCGGTACGGCCATCGTAAACGGTAGTCTTGCCGTCGCGGTCCAGCTCGATCTTGGAGAAGTCGATGATGTGGCCCTTCTCGCCCATCAGCTTGGGGAGCTTGGTGGGATATGCAGGAGCATTCTCGCCGTGCCACATCTCGCGGGCAGTATCGAAGGTATCGCCGATGTCAGCCTCGCGGGCGGAGTCGAAGACGGGGGTCATGACCTTGATGCCGCAGGCCTTGGCAGCGTAGCCCAGGTTGACTTCCAGCACCTGACCGATGTTCATACGGGAAGGAACGCCCAGGGGGTTCAGCACGATGTCCAGCGGGGTGCCGTCGGGCAGGTAGGGCATATCCTCCTGCGGCAGGATGCGGGAAACGACACCCTTGTTGCCGTGACGGCCTGCCATCTTATCGCCGACGCTGATCTTACGCTTCTGAGCGATGTAGCAGCGGACGACCTCGCGCACACCGGGCTGCAGCTCGTCGCTGTTCTCCGGGGTGAAGACCTTGACGTCCACGATGATGCCGTACTCGCCGTGAGGCACACGCAGAGAGGTGTCACGCACCTCGCGGGCCTTCTCGCCGAAGATGGCACGGAGCAGGCGCTCCTCAGCGGTCAGCTCGGTCTCGCCCTTCGGGGTGACCTTGCCGACCAGAATATCACCGCTCTTGACCTCGGCGCCGATGCGGATGATGCCGCGCTCATCCAGGTCCTTCAGAGCATCCTCAGAGACGTTGGGGATGTCGCGGGTGATCTCTTCGGGTCCCAGCTTGGTGTCGCGGGACTCGGTCTCATATTCCTCAATGTGGATAGAGGTGTAAACGTCCTCACGGACGATCTTCTCGTTCAGCAGGACGGCGTCCTCGTAGTTGTAGCCCTCCCAGG
>OHJZ01000509.1_pt1 | contig 21576 bp, 10 predicted proteins | sample 1568691 | NCBI WGS metagenome assembly OHJZ01 (sample SAMEA3879593, study PRJEB24766) | human gut metagenome | biome: human-associated habitat; feature: feces | place: USA | collected 1985/1987
CCGCCGTGAATATGGGCGAAGGCCCGCTGGTGGACTGCCCCCTCACCGTGGAGGGCAGGACCTGGCGCGTCGCCTGCATCAGCGTGGGCAACCCCCACTGCGTCACCGTCGTGGACGATGTGGACAGCCTCAAGCTCGAGGACATCGGCCCGGCGTTCGAGAAGCACCCGAACTTCCCGGAGCGGGTCAACACCGAGTTCGTGCAGGTGGTGGACTCCACCCACCTGAAAATGCGGGTGTGGGAGCGGGGCAGCGGCGAGACCTGGGCCTGCGGCACCGGCACCTGTGCCACCGTGGCGGCGCTGACCGAGCTGGGCGTCTGCCCCGCCGGGGAGGACGTCCACGTCCAGCTGCGCGGCGGTGAGCTCATCATCCGGGTGCTGCCGGGCAAAAAGCTGCTGATGACCGGCAGCGCTGTCACCGTATGCGAAGGCGTCACTGAAGTTTAAGCATCCCTGCCCTCTCCGTTATGCTTTTGGCACTCCCTCTGAGGGAGCGGCCTGAGAGGGCAAGCCGCTTATAAAGAAAGAATTGAGGGAAAGTATCATGAAAATGAACAAACATTACAATGAGCTGAAGGCCAGCTACCTCTTTGTGGACATTGCCCACAAGGTCGCCGCCTATCAGGAGGCACACCCTGAAAAGGAGATCATCCGTCTGGGCATCGGCGATGTGACCCAGCCGCTGGCCAAGTGCGTCGTGGACGCCATGCATGACGCCGTCACCGAGATGGGTACCAGGGAAGGCTTCCACGGCTACGGCCCCGAGCAGGGCTACCCCTTCCTCAAGCAGGCCATTCAGGGCTACTACGCAGGCCGCGGCACCAAGCTGGCGGAAGATGAGATCTTCATCTCCGACGGTGCAAAGAGCGACCTCGCCAATGTGCTGGGCCTGTTCGACGTGGACAACACCGTCCTCGTGCCGGACCCCGTCTACCCCACCTATGTGGACGACAACGTCACCGATGGCCGCAAGATCATCTATGGCCGCACCAGTCAGGAGAACGGTTTCCTCGGGATGCCCGACGACAGCGTGAAGGCTGACATCATCTACATCTGCAGCCCCAACAACCCCACCGGCGCTGCCTACACCCGCACCCAGCTCAAGGCATGGGTGGAGTACGCCAGAAAGAACAACGCCATCATCCTCTACGACGCCGCTTACGAGTGCTTCATCTCCGACGGCGAGCTGGCCCGCAGCATCTTCGAGATCGATGGCGCTCGCGAGTGCGCCATCGAGATCTGCTCCTTCTCCAAGATCGCAGGCTTCACCGGCACCCGCTGCGGCTACACCGTCGTGCCGAAAGATCTGGAGCGTGACGGCATGAACATCAACAAGCTCTGGCTGCGCCGCCAGACCACCAAGTTCAACGGTGTGCCTTATGTCGTGCAGCGCGGCGCTGCCGCCGTCTTTACCGAGAGCGGCATGGCTGAGATCCAGCACAACCTCGACTACTACCGCAAGAACGCCAAGGTCATCGCCGACGCTCTGGACGAGTGCGACGTGTGGTACTGCGGCGGCAAGAACAGCCCCTACATCTGGCTGCGCTGCCCCGGCAGCATGAAGAGCTGGGAGTTCTTCGACTGGCTGCTGGAGAACTGCGGCGTCGTCGGCACCCCGGGCGTGGGCTTCGGCGAGTGCGGCGAGGGCTACTTCCGCCTGACCGCTTTCGGTGACGCCGAGAAGACCAAGGTGGCTGCTGAGCGCATCAAGACCGCCATCAAGGCTCTGTAAATTTTATCGCACAAAAAGAGGGAGGCACCCCGCTGGGGCGCCTCCCTTTTTGCTTGCAGTTCAGCGGTTGAAGGTCGTGCTGAGGGTGGTGCTCCACTCCTCACCGGGGGCGAGGCAGGCCGCAGCAGCACGCTGCTCCCACTCCTGCGGATCGTCCACCGAGGCGGGCAGCGAGTTCCACGGCTCGATGCAGACAAAGCGCAGGGGCTTCGACAGGGCCGACCAGATGAGGGTGTAGGGGAAGCCGGCCACATCGCAGACGATGCTGCGGCCCGTGTCCTTCTCGTAGATGCCCAGCGTCCTGGTGCGCAGGCCCGCCATGCAGAAGCTGTCGTTGTCGAAGAGGTCGTTGGTCAGCTGGATGGCCTGCTGGTTCTTCCACTGGTAGTAGCATTTGCCCGTCAGCAGACCGCCCCCGCTGGCGTCGAGGATGACCGGGCTCTCGGGCTGGTCGAAGCGGAACTCGTAGTCCTCGACGGTGTGGCTGTCATCGAACGGCACCTGAAAGGCCGGGTGGTAGCCGATGCCGAACCGCAGCTCTTCGGCACCGGGGTTCGAGACGGTGAGGGTGTGGTGAAGGGTCTTTCCGTCCAGCCGGAAGGTGCTGGTGAGCAGGAAGTCGAAGGGGAACTTCTCCGCCTTCATGGCCTCATCCGGGCGCAGCTCGAGCTGGATGGTGTCGCCCTCCGCTTTCAGCAGGGTGTGCTCCACGTCCCGGGCAAAACCGTGCTGGCCGCCCTTGTAGGTCTTGCCGCCATGGGTGAAGCTGCCGTCCTTGAGCTTGCCCGTCCACGGGAAGAGGATGGGCGCGTGGCGCTCCCAGACCGCCGGGTCGGCCTGCCAGAGCAGCTCCTCCCCCGCCGCGTTCTTCAGGCTGACGGCCTCGGCACCGTGGGTGTCCACCGTAAGGCTCAGAAATTTGTTTTGAATGGTCGCCTGCATTTGTCTGCACTCCTTTTCGTATGTGTTTTGCTGATTCCAGTATACTCTCCCCGCCCCGAAAAGCCAAGGGGATTCACCCATTCTCTCACGGCGGAATAGGCTGTACCGAGCCTTATCTTGATTTCAAGCAAAGGAGAGTTTTTGTATGGCTACCGGAATTCTGCGCATTCAGGCCTTTGCGGCCCGTCAGTCCAGCCCTGTCGAGGGTGTGACCGTCACCGTCAGCGGCAACGGCTTCACCGCCACCCGCCTGACCGACGCCGAAGGCAACGCCGACGACGTCACCCTTACCACCCCCGCCTGTGCTCTCTCGCTGGACGAGAACAACACCACGCAGCCCCCCTACGCGGTCTGTGACCTCGTGGCCTCCAAGACCGGCTACCGCACCGTCCGCATCCAGGGCGTGCAGGTCTTTCCCGGGCAGGTGACGCTGGCCCAGCCCGAGATGATACCCGACACCGAGGAGATACGGGACACGCCCAACGTTCCCATCGTCATCCCACCCCACAGCCTCTTCACCGGCGACGGCGGCAGCGGCCCGAACCCGTTCCTCTCCTGTGTGCCGCGGGTGCTGGACCGGGTCATCATCCCGAAGAATATCACCGTCCACCTCGGCAGGCCCGCCGCCTCGGCCCGGAACGTCACCGTCTCGTTCCGCAGGTATATCGCCAACGTGGCGTCCAGTGAGGTGTATCCGACCTGGGCTGACGAAAACAGCCCAGCGGGGCAATCGAACTGCCTGCCGACTCAGAAATTCCATTCGATCGTGATTTTTTGTTCTCCGGTAAGCGTATCCTTTGGGCTGACGATGACCCGATGGACCAGCAGCACAACAAGTTCGCGGGTCAGCTGCGAAACCTTTGCCAGTTCACGGACACGCTGCCTCTGCGTCTGGACTCCACCGGTCTCTTCCTGCTGCTGTTCCAGTTCCGTTTCCAATGTATCGATCCGGGTCTCTGCCTTTTTCACTTCTTCCAGAAAGGTCTGGTTCATCTCAGAAAACTGAACGGCATCAATCAAGCCTGACACCTTATCCAGATACAGCTCCTGCATGGCCTTGCGCCGCCGGGCTGCTTCGCTCTTCAACCGTTTCAGCTCGTCACGCCTGGCCTGCTCTCGCTGCCGGATGGGGTCATCCTGTTCTGGAAGGGTAACTTTTTCAGGGTCAAAATAGTCCACCGCATACGCCCGGATACGTTCCAGTACCGCATTCTCCAAGGCGCTCATATCGGTACAGGTCTTGTTGCCGCACACTTCCGGTGCGCGCTGGTGCATCCGGCAGCGAATATAGCGTCTTTGTGTTCCATCCGCTCTCGGCTGACGGCCAGTCTGCTCCATGCAGCTGCCGCAGCATCCACAAACCACTTTTTTTGCCAGCGGATGGATCGTTCCCTTCTCGCCGCTCCGGGTGCGCTCCTGCATCATCCTCTGGACCATTTCAAACATTTCCCGCTCAATGATCGCTTCATGCGTATTTTCTACAACGATCCACTGCGATTTTGGAAGCCAGATCGTCTTTTCAGACTTGTAACTTATCTTTTTATGCTTTCCCTGCACCATATTTCCGATATAAACCTGATCATGCAATATTTGATATACGGTGGGACTGCTCCAAAGAGCCGCATTTGTATTCTTCAATGCACTGCGGTAATGGATGCCATGCAGCTGCTTATAGGCCGTTGGGCTTGGAATTTTTTCATCATTCAGGATGCGTGCGATCTTGTGTGCGCCGATCCCGTTAAGAGCCATGGAGAAGATCCGCCTTACCACGTCGGCTGCTTCCGGGTCGATGATGAGTTTTCCTTTTGCATTTGGGTCTTTGCAGTATCCATACCGTGCAAAAGAGCCAATGAACAGCCCCTCTTTCCGCTTGTGGTCAAGCACCGAGCGGACATTGGTGGACAGATCTTCCAGATACCACTCGTTGATCAGGCCGTTAATCTGGCGGGATTTTTTGCTCGCGGTATCGTTGGTATCCACATGGTCTACCACCGCAATGAAGCGGACGCCCCACTCCATGAACTTTCCGTGCAGATATTTTTCCACGAGTTCCATGTCGCGGGTGAAACGGGATTGCGTTTTGGCCAGTACCACATCAAACTGATGTTCGCTTGCGGCTTGCAGCATCGAATTGAATGCCGGGCGGTTCCGGTCGATGCCGGAATAGTCCTCATCCGAATAGATCTGGTAAATATCAAATCCTTTCTCCAGGGCGTACTGGAGCAGCATCGACTTTTGATTCTGAATGCTCTCCGATTCACCAATTTTATCTTCATCTTCTTTGCTCAGGCGGCAATAAATTGCTGCTTTCATGATCTGCCCCCCTCTTTTTGTACACGAGCATCCATGCGCAGCATAACGCGTCTCTCCTTCCAATTCAGGGATGCCGCATCAGGCACAGGATCTTGGAGGAACCGCATTGAGCAATCCATCGATGATATATCGCTCAAATTCCTTTTGAAACCGTTCTTTGCGCTGTTCGTTGTTGTCCGAGCGAAATTTTTCGTGCAGAATAAAAGGAGTTTTTTTCATCGAATCCCCCTTTTCGGTCCATCTGGTCGTGATATGGGTCACTTCAGTCTATTTCCAGCCAGCGAAATTCAGAACTTTCCATATTTTTCATGCAAAATATTGCAAGACGTTCAAAATCAACTTGAAACGCCTTTGCCGCAATGGTACAATTATACTGTCATTTTATGGAAACTCGGCGCAAAGCCCCGTGCGGACAGGCCGCAAGCGCCGGAGTTCCTGTGGGATGTGTAAGAATAGCTAAGGCAGCACTGCGCTACTGCACCTGCGCAGTATTGCTTTCCGAAAATGTGAGAAAGTATATTTATATGATGAAAAAGATCTCCCGCCGCTCGTTTTTGCAGGTCTGCGGCATTACTGCGGCAGCGGCAGCACTGACCGCCTGCGGCGGCACTAAGACCGAAGCGGCTAAAAAAGACGATGCTCACGAAGCCATCACCTTTATGGCACCTTATAAGGAGATAGAAGCCTTTATTGAGCAGGTACACAGCGTTTACCCGGAAGTGAACATCGAGGTCGTGCCCTACAGCGGCGATAACACCACCACCTGTCTGCAGAATATGTTTGCGGCGGGCGACCTGCCGGACGTCTGCACCTTGACCTACTACGACCCCCGGACCGATCTGGTCTCCGACAAGCTGCTGGACCTTTCCGGCTACGATTTTACGGATAACTATGTGGAGTCCCGCCTGCAGGACGTGTTCGACAACGGTGCCATCTACCTGCTGCCCTCGACCTACAACTGCTACGGCATCACCTACAACAAGACCCTGCTGAAGAAATACGGCTGGGAGCTGCCCAATTCCTTCGCTGAGCTGGAAGAACTGGCTGCAAAGGCAAAGGAAGCCGGGGTCGATCTCTGTCTGCCGCAGATCCAGTATCCGGGCTACGGTTTCCAGTACCTGTGCAACATTGCGGAAGCCGATTTCCTCGGCACACTGGACGGCAGGCTGTGGCAGCGGGATTATCTGTCCGGTAAGGCAAATGTCAGCAATACCCCCGGCATGATGCAGGCGATGGCCTATGTCCAGAAGTGGAAGGACATCGGGATGCTGAACGACTCCGGCGATGCTCTTGACGACAATGTGACCCGGCAGAGGATGACCGAGGGGAACACCCTGTTTTTGATCGGAAACACCAACGGCATCGTGGAGGCAGACGGCAACGCCGATAAATACGGGCTGATGCCGTTTCTCTCGGAGGACGGCACCCAGAACGTTTTTGTTCTGAATGTGAACCGCTTCTACGGTCTGAATAAAAAGCTGGAGCAGGATCCCCAGAAGCTGGAGGATGCGCTCAAGGTGATGCGTGTGCTTTCCACCGTTGCAGGCACCAGCGCTCTGCAGCCCGCAACGGCGCTGAAAAGCAGTCTGCTGCCCTTCAAGGACGCAAAAGCGGACGGCACCTACTATGCCGACATCGCCGATGCCCTGAACGTGGGCAACACCGCGCCCTTTATCTACTCCGGCTGGGAAAACACCATCGTGACCACCGGCCTTAAAATGCTGGATTTCATCAAGGGCAATGCCACCATGGAGGATGTCATCCGTCAGCTGGACGAGGATCAGGACAGTGTGGTGAACGACACCCCGGATGTCATCACTACCGTTACGGAGGAGCTTTCGCAGGAGGACTGCGCCATGCTGGTGGGTCGCTGCTTTGCACAGGCCACCGGCAGCGACCTTGCGCTGGTCTCGCTGAGCACATGGATCCCCGGCAACCCCACCGAGCAGAACCACCACGGCGTAGCGGCCAAGCTGTACGCCAAGGATATTACGGATTACGACCTTTCGGTCATTCTGCCCACCGGCTGGAACCGCACCATCCAGACCGTTTCCCTGACCGGGCAGCAGATCAGCAGCCTGCTTGCTTCTGGTTACGATGCCTACGGCAACGGCAAGGGTTACCCCTATGTGCTGGTAAGCCCGGTGCAGCCGGAGGCGGACAAGACCTATCAGGTGGCCATCTGCGGTGTGAGCGACCAGCTGGCTGCGGAGACCACGGTGACAGACAGCGGTGTGGTGGGCATGGACGCCGCAAAAGCCTTCTTTGGCGCATACACCACCATCAGCCGGGCAGATACCGCATGGAGCTAGGGTGCACCTGAAACAAAACGGACAGGAGATACTGGATGTGAACAACAAAATCTATAAAAGGCTGTTTGGCGGCTTCGGCTTTGTCATCATCGTGTCGCTCCTGACCCTTTTTGTCATGAGCCAGACCTACATCCAGAACCTTGTCTACCATGAGCGGCTGAGCCAGATGGAGGAAGTTACCCACCAGATGTTCCGCAGTCTGGAGGATGTCATCGACACCCACTGGGACGAGGTGGATGTGCAGTGTAATTATTTGTACAACAGCCCGCTGGAGACCGATACCGACCTCTACCGCTATCTGAAAAAGCTGTCGGAGCTTTCCAATTACCATGAAAAACAGATCGAGCTGGTAGCCGTGGATACTGCCGGACATTATTATACCGAGTATGGCCGCATGGGGCTGCTGCGGGGAATGAACTATCTGGAAAGCGCACCGGAGCGGGTCAACTATGTTTCCAACTCGCTGACCAAGGACGACTCCCGGATGGTTTTTCTGGAACAGCTCTCCACCCCCATCACACTGCAAAGCGGAGAGAAAGAGATCACCCTGCGCTACTTTGGCATCTCCCAGAGCATGACCCAGCTGAACGATTATTTCCGCTGTGACGCCTACGAAAACAACAACAGCGTCTATGTGCTGGATAACGATGGCTTCAAGCTGTTCAACGCCAATGACACCGAGCTGCTGAAGGGACACAACGTATACACCGTCCTCTCCCGGATGTCCTATCTGCACGGCTCTTCCTTTGCGGGGGCAAAGGAGCGGCTTGCCCGCACAGGCGCCTGCTATTCCAACGCCGTGCTGGATGGGACTGAGTATTTCTACGCCCTGAAGCAGATGGAAAACGCCCAGTGGACACTGGCGTTCCTTGTTCCGGCAGAATATGTGGCCGTGAATACGCAGAAGCTGGTCAACATCGTCATGGTCATCATCATCGTCATTGCGATGGTGTTCTCGGTCATAACCGTTTTCGTCGGCTGGTTTCTCCTGCGGCAAAAGCAGCAGCAGGAGCTGCGGGCTGAAAAAGAAGCGAATCTCCGTCTGGAACAATACAACATCCATCTGACGCAGGTAAACGATGAGCTGCGGCAGGCGCAGGATGCTGCCGCAGAGGCGTTACAGTCCGCAGAGCGCGCCAGCAAGGCCAAGACGGACTTCCTCTCCAACATGAGCCACGACATCCGTACCCCCATGAACGCCATCATCGGCATTACCACCCTGATGAAAAACGAGCTGCACCAGCCGGAAAAGCTGGCCGAGCATCTGGGCAAGCTGGAAACTTCCGGTCAGCTGCTGCTGGGCATCATCAATGATATTCTGGATATGAGCCGCATCGAGAGCGGCAAGACCACCCTGAATGTGGAAAAAATGAACCTGCCCCAGCAGGTCAGCCAGCTGGACAGCATCATCCGTCAGCAGGCAGGCCAGCGCCGCCAGACCTTTACGGTAAACACCCATCTGCAGCACGAAAACGTACTGGCAGACCCCAACCGCCTGAATCAGGTGCTGATGAACATCCTCTCCAACGCGGTCAAATATACGCCCAAGGGCGGGCATATCCGGTTGGAGATGGAAGAGCTGCCCCGGAACGAGCACTTCGCCCGGTACCGCTTTGTGGTGCAGGATGACGGCATCGGCATGAGCGAGGCGTTCCAAAAGACCCTTTTTGACCCCTTTACCCGCGAGGAAAAATCCGGCACCAATAAGGTGCAGGGCACCGGCCTTGGCATGGCCATCACCAAGAGCATCGTAGACCTGATGGGCGGTTCCATCAGCGTGGAGAGCGCCCCCGGCAGGGGTACCCGCTTTGAGGTCGTGCTGGAATTTCCCATTGATACGGAGTCGGATCATGCGCAGAAGGTGCAGGCTCTGCCGGAGGAAGCAGAAAAAACTTCTCCCCTGTCCGGCATGAAGTTCCTCTGCGCCGAGGATAACGCCATCAACGCCGAGATCCTGGAAATGCTGCTGGAATCCAAGGGCGCAAGCTGCACCGTCTGCTCCAACGGTCAGGAGATCGTGGATGCCTTTGCCAGCGTCAAGCCCGGCGAGTACGACATGATTTTGATGGACGTGCAGATGCCGGTGATAGACGGCCTGGAGGCCACCCGCCGCATCCGCAATGGCGAAAATCCGCTGGGCAGGATCATCCCCATCCTTGCCATGACCGCCAACGCCTTCCTTGAGGATATGCAAAAGAGCAAGGAAGCCGGCATGGACGAACATCTCTCCAAACCCGTGGACATTGCAGCACTGGAACAGACGGTGAAACGCTTCCGCGTTACCCCCCCCCCCCCATTAAAAAATAGCGGAAAAGCACGGTTTCGCAGATGAAACAAACAAATGATGTAAATGATGTAGAAGAGGGTCAGAACGTGAATACACTTTCCGAGATCGAGGAATATTACAAAGCGCGTGAGCAGCAGCTGTTGAAAAATCTTCATCAACAGGGAGCCGCTCTTGCCGCAGCGGAGCAGGCGCTGAAACAACTGACCGAAAATCAGAAAGTATCGGAGGACGAAACAGCCCGACAGCGCGCTGCACGGGAGCAGCAGCTCAAAGACGAGCTTTATCGGGATCCGCTGACAGGAATTTACAATCGCCGCTATTACGAAGAAGTTGTCCGTAAATCCACCGGCCCGGCGGGTGTCGCGCTGATGGATGTGGACGATTTCAAGATCTGCAACGACACCTATGGGCATTACGCCGGGGATATGGCACTGAAAACGGTGGCAAACGCTATCCAGTCCTGCATCCGGAAATCGGACCTGCTCATCCGCTACGGCGGGGATGAGTTTTTATTGGTTCTGTCCGGCATTCCGAGCGACATCCTGCAAGCCAAGCTGGAGCAGATCAGAGCCGCCGCGCAGATGGCATCTGTACCCGGCTATTCGCATTTCCGCCTCTCGCTGAGCATTGGCGGAACGATACAGTCCCTCGCCGACCCTATGGATAACATCGTTCGCCGGGCGGACCGGCTGATGTATCAGGCAAAGTGCCGCAAGAATGCCGTCATGGTGGAGGTTCCGGGGCATAATCTGGCGGCTTTGGAAAAGCTTTTGCAGAACAAGTCACAGATCTTACTTGTGGATGACTCCGCAATGAACCGCATGATGCTGACAGAGATCCTGAGGGATAGTTACCACATTCTGGAAGCAGAAAACGGACGGGAATGCATGGAAAAATTGCAGGCAGAGGCCGGAAACATTGCACTGGTGCTGCTGGACATCAATATGCCCGTTATGGACGGCTTTGAAGTGCTGAAAGCCATGAATGCCAACCACACCATTGAGGATATCCCGGTCATTATGATCTCTAGCGAGGACTCCGATGCGACGATCCGGCGTTCCTATGAGCTGGGCGCAAGTGATTATGTCAATCGCCCCTTCGATGCTCGTATCGTGTACCGCCGTGTGACCAACACCATCAAGCTGTACGCCAAGCAGCGGCGGCTGGTGCAGATGGTCTCTGAGCAGATCCGCGCCCGTGAAAATAACACGGATATGCTGGTGGGTGTACTGAGCCATATCGTAGAATTCCGCAACGGTGAAAGCGGCGCCCATGTGCGGCACATCCGTATCATCACCGAGCTGCTGCTCCGCCGTCTGTTGGAGAGCAGCAGCAGATCCTCTATCACTGCGGAACAGCAGGATATGATCCCGCTGGCTTCCGCCCTGCACGACATCGGAAAAATCGGCATTGACGAAAAGATCCTCAACAAGCCCGGCAGACTGACCCTGGAGGAATTCGAGGTCATGAAGACCCACAGCATGCTGGGAGCCCAGATGCTGCATGATCTGGATAATTTTGCAGAGCAGCCGCTGCTGCAAACGGCCTACGAGATCGCCCGCTGGCACCACGAACGCTGGGATGGGCGCGGCTACCCGGATGGGCTGAAGGGCGATGAGATCCCCATCGGCGCACAACTGGTCTCGCTGGCTGATGTGTACGATGCACTGACCAGCGAACGCTGCTACAAAAAAGCCTTCTCCCACGAAAAAGCCGTGCAGATGATCCTGAACGGCGAGTGCGGAGCGTTCAACCCGCTGCTGCTGCAGTGCCTGACGGATATTCAGGCTGACCTGAAAGAAGAATTACAGCAGCACAACTGAGCAATGGATGCAATAAAACAGGAGAACAAAAAGCCCAAATGAAACACAGAATCTCACGCCGTGCATTTCTGCGCGGCTGCACGCTGCTGGCGGCCTCTGCTGCCGTCGGCAGTCTGACTTCCTGCGGCGGAACCAACGCGAAGGACAGCAGTCTTCCGCAGCTCATTGTGGGAAGTGATACCTATCCGCCCTATATTTATCTGAACAATGACGGCGTTCCCGCCGGGATCGACGTGGAGATCGCCACCGAAGCGTTCCGCCGCATGGGATATGCTGCCCGGTTTGAACCGATCGATTGGGAGCAAAAAACAGATCTGGTGGAAAGCGGTACCATCGACTGCATCTGGGGCTGCTTTTCCATGGATGGGCGCGAGGAGGTATACCGCTGGGCGGGGCCCTATATGGTGAGCCGTCAGGTGGCTGCGGTGGATGCCGACAGCAGCATCCGGACACTCGGCGACCTTGCCGGAAAGACCATCGCCGTGCAGAGCACCGGCAAGCCGGAGGAGATCTTTCTCAGCGGCTCCGACCCGCGCATCCCGCAGACCATCGAGGTGTTCAGCACCGAAGACCGCAGCGTGCAGTATGCGATGCTGGCCTGCGGCTATGTGGATGCCATCGCTGCCCATGAGACGGCCATCCTGCAATACATGAAGGACAATTCCGTGGAGTTCCGCATCCTCGAAGAACCGCTGCTGGTCACCGGTCTGGGCATCGCCTTTGCCAAAAACGACAGCCGCGGGCTGGACATCCAGCTGAACGCTGTTCTTGCGCAGATGCGCACAGACGGCACACTGGAGCAGATCCTTGGCAAGTATCTTGAACATCCTTCGCAGTATCTGGAGGTGGACACCATTGGCGCGTAAAAACAAAACCATCTCAGATACATGGAGATGGGGGCTCTATCTGGTCATCGGCCTGCTTTTTATGGCCGGCGTCGTTTTTTTCTCGAGTTGGCAGGCACTGCGCGCAACGGAGGCTCGTTTCTGTCAGATCCTTGATTTTGTCAAGTCCCAGTCCACCAGCTTTGAAAAGCACAACGATACGGTCGTGGCCAAAGCGCTCCGCCGCACGGCGGTATCGGTGCATCAGCTGGCACAGGACCCTGCGCTCGACCTTTCCGACCCGGAATGCCTGAGCAGGCAGGCAGAGCTGCTCTGGCTCACAGGTATTTCGGTTCTGTCTCCGGACGGTACGCTCCTGTGCGAATCCACAACCAACGGCATCGGCTATGCCCGGTTTGGAGAACCGCTCAAGAATGATGCCGTTCTGGACGTTTTCTCTTACCCGCAAAAGACCTATCTGAAGCGGATCCTGCTGGAGGATGGGTCTGCCGTGGATGTTGCGGCACACCGGGCAGAAAGCAAAGAGGTCATCCTGCTTGCCTACCGCTATACCCCGGCAGAATTTGTAGAGGGAACGGCCTTGTCCATCCAGAGCGTACTGGACGGCTACTCGGTTGAGACCAGCGGCACACTGTTCATCGTGCAGAACAATCAGGTCATTGCCTCCAACCGCCCGGAGCTCATCGGGCAGGATGCTGCGGACAGTCTGCCGGTGCGGGAGATCCGCAAAGCCGGGGCTGCCGAAACGCTGACCCATACCCACGATTGGAACGGCTCCGGCTGCTATGTTGGAATGTACTGCCACGGAAGGTCTTTCGATCTCTATGCGTATACGGATGAAAGATCCGTCTTCCGTGAATCGTTTCCGCTGATTTTGATGGCGCTGGCCGGTTACATCCTGCTTGTAATGGTCCTTCGGGTGCTGCGCAGACGCTCCGTGCAGGAGATGGAGCAGCAGAAGAAAGAGCAGGAGAAGAAGTATCAGGCTCAGCTGGAGGAACAGAACCGCAAACTGGAGATCGCACTCCAGCACGAGGGTGCGGCAAACCGTGCCAAGCGGGAGTTCCTGTTCAATATGAGCCACGATATCCGCACCCCCATGAACGCCATCATCGGCTTCACCTCGCTGGCTGCGACCCATATTGATAATAAGGAACAGGTGCTGGACTACCTGAAAAAGATCTCTACCTCCAGCCAGCATCTGCTTTCCCTCATCAATGATGTGCTGGATATGAGCCGCATCGAGAGCGGAAAGGTAAAAATTGAAGAAAAAGCGGTGCATCTGCCGGACCTCGTCCACGATGTGCGCTCTATCATCCAACCCGATGTTTCGGCAAAGCGGCTGTCGCTTTTCATCGATACCATGGACGTGGAGAACGAGGACATCATCACCGACCCGCTGCGGCTGAACCAGATCCTGCTGAACATTTTGTCCAACGCCATCAAGTTCACTCCCACAGGCGGTACGATCAGCATCCGCATCGCCCAGAAGAACGGTGCGCCCAAGGGCCGTGGCTGCTATGAGTTCCGCATCAAGGACAATGGCATCGGTATGAGCGAAGCGTTCCAGAAGCACATCTTTGAGGCGTTCAGCCAGGAGGAAAGCTCCACCGTCAGCGGCATTCAGGGTACCGGCCTGGGCATGTCCATCACCAAGAACATTGTGGATATGATGGGCGGCACCATTGCGATCGAAAGTGAACCGGGCAAGGGCAGCGAATTCATCGTAGATCTCTGCTTCGCGCTCAGCGGACAAAAGGTGGAGCCCAAGCAGCTCCCGCAGTTGGAAGGGCTGCGCGCATTGGTAGCAGACGACGATACCGACACCTGCCTGAGCGTCAGCACCATGCTGTCCAAGATCGGGATGCGGCCGGAGTGGACGATTTCTGGCCGGGAAGCGGTGATCCGCACCCGATACGCCATGGAGCAGGGCGACGAATTCAGCGTCTACATCATCGACTGGCTCATCCCCGATATGAACGGCATCGAGGTCGTGCGGCAGATCCGCAAGCTGATCGGGAAAAGCTGCCCTATCATCATTCTGACGGCCTACGATTGGACGGATATTGAAGAGGAAGCCCGCGCTGCCGGAGTGACCGCCTTCTGCGAAAAGCCGCTGTTCCTTTCCGAACTGCGCAGAGTTCTGGCAGAACCGTACGGTGCAGAGCCTGCCTGTAAGCCAGCGCAGCCAGATGCCGCCGAGCTCAAGGGAAAGAAGCTTTTGCTGGTGGAGGACAATGCCTTGAACCGCGAGCTCGCGCTGGAGATCCTGAAGGAAGCGGGCTTTGCGGTAGACACTGCTGAGGATGGCGAGATCGCTGTCCAGAAGATGAAGCAGGCGGCCCCCGGGCAGTACGATTTGATCTTAATGGACATCCAGATGCCCAAGATGGACGGTTACGAGGCAACGCGGCAGATCCGCGCCCTGCCGGATGCTGCAAAGGCAGGCATTCCCATCTTTGCAATGACGGCAAATGCCTTTGAAGAAGACCGTCAGAATGCATTGAAGGCCGGTATGGACGGCCACATTGCAAAACCGCTGGATATTCCGCATCTGCTGCAGGTCCTTGCAGATGTACTGAAATCATAACGGCTGCCAGCCGACAAAAGCAAAAGCACCCGCAGCAGGCTTCGCAGAGGCTCTTGACCTCTGGAAGCGAATGCTGCGGGTGCTTTATTTCTTTTCTGTCTGACAGGCGTTTGGCTCACAAAATTTTGCGCAGCTCCTGCACGAGGTCGCCGATCACGATGGGCTTGGACAAAAAGCCGTTCATGCCGCTTTCCAATGCGTTGCGGCGGTCCTCGTCGAAGGCGTTGGCGGTCATGGCAAGGATGGGGAGCTTTGCCCGGGCAGGGTCATCCAGTGCGCGGATCTTCCGGGTGGCGGTGTAGCCGTCCATCACCGGCATCTGCACATCCATCAGCACCAGATCATAGCTGCCCGGCGCTGCGGTGCTCACCTTTTCCACCGCCACTTCACCGTTTTCCGCCGTATCGACCCGGAAGCCGTACTCGCGCAGGATCTCCTGTGCGATCTCGCGGTTCAGCTCGTTGTCCTCTACCAGCAGGATATGTCTGTCCTGGAAGTCGGCCTTCTTTTCCGGCAGAAGCTCCTGCGACGCATCTGTCAGCTTCTGGCCGAGGGCGCGCATCAGGGTCTCGCGCAGGTCGGACATGAACATGGGCTTGGAGCAAAAGGCAGTCACACCGGCGGCCTTTGCCTCCACCTCAATGTCAGACCAGTCGTAGGCCGTCAGGATGATGATGGGGGTATCGTCGTTCAGGCTGCGTATCTGGCGGGTGACCTCGATGCCGTTCATATCCGGCAGCCGCCAGTCGATGATATAGGCGTGGTAGGCATCGCTCATCTCGATGGACTGCCGCGCGCGCAGCACCGCTTCCTTGCCGGAAAGGGTCCACTCCGCGCGCATTCCCACCTTGACCAGCATCTTTGTCACGCTGTCGCAGGTGTTGAAATCGTCGTCCACCACCAGAGCCTTCAGGCCCTCCAGCTCAGCGATCTTTTCCACCGGGCGGTGCTCTGCCTGCACCCGCAGCGGCACACGAATGATAAACTCGCTGCCCTTGCCCTGCGCTGTCTGCACCTCGATGGTGCCGCCCATCATATCCACGATGTTTTTGGTGATGGCCATGCCAAGGCCGGTGCCTTGGATACGGCTGACCGTGGAGGTGCGCTCCCGCTCAAACGGCTCAAAGATTTTTTTGGCAAATTCCGGGCTCATGCCGATGCCGTTGTCCTTGATGCGGAACTCGTACTGCCCGCAGCCGCGCACCTGCCCGGCAAGCTGGCGCACCCGCACCGAGACCGTGCCGCCCGCCGGGGTGAACTTGATGGCGTTGGACAGCAGGTTCAGCAGGATCTGGTTCAGCCGGGTCTTATCGCAGTAGACATCCTCGTCGGTCACATCCATCGCGTCCATATAAAGCTCCAGCTGTTTTGCGTAGATCTGCCCGCTGACGATGGTTTTCAGATCGTGCAGCACCTCCGAAAGGTTGACTTCCACCTCTTCCAGATGGAGCTTTCCGCTTTCGATGCGGCTCATATCCAGCACATCGTTGATGAGGGAGAGCAGATGGCTGCTGGAAGCAAGGGTCTTGGCCAGATAATCCTTCACCCTCTCCTTGTCGTCGATATTGCTGATCGCCAGTGTGGTAAAGCCGATGATGGCGTTCATGGGGGTGCGGATGTCGTGGGACATATTGGAAAGGAAGGTGCTCTTGGCGCGGTTGGCAGTCTCGGCGGCGGCAACGGCATCCGAAAGCGCCTGATTCACCTGTTTGTCGGCGGTGCGGTCGGACATGACAAGGATGTATTTGGTCCTGCCCTCCACCTCGCTGCCTATGGCGATGTTATGGAACCAGCGGCGCTCTTTGGTTTCCAGATGCTCAAACTCGAGATCCCATTCCCGCTGCTGCCCGCTGAGAAGCCCATCCAGAAAGCTTTTGCCCTGCTCCGGGGCGCCCAGCTTGTCCAGAGCGAAGGCATTTTGCCGGACTTCTCTCCACGGGATGCCCAGCAGCCGCTCAATGTTCGGGCTGACATAATCCACCTTGGAGGTCTCTGCGTCCAGCATCAGGAAAACGTCGTCCACGTTACGCGAAAGCTTCTGGAACAGCTCGTCCCGGTACGAGATCTCAGTATTCTTCCGGCGCAGGGTTGTATGGCTTCTGCGCACGATGAGCAGAATGGCCAGCACCGCAAGACCTGCGGCGATGCCCGCTGCGATCTGCACTGTATGGAACCACAGCTTATCCAGATTGGCATTGACGATTTTGACCGGGACAAGTCCCACCATCGTCCAGCTCTGGACCGCCGTGTCCTCGTAAACCAGATAATAACTGGTGTCGCCCAGCTTTACCTTCATGTTTCCGCTGCTGCCCTGTGCAAAGGCATTGGACAGCTCCAGGATCTGCGCCTCGGAAAGATCGGAATGGTCGCGCAGCATCGCAATGAAATTGTAAATGGTCTCCTTGCGGTTTACGGAATTGTCGATGACCACCCGCCCATCCGGGTAGATGACATAGTTGCTGGCATTGCCCTCAAAGGCAGAGCTGTCCAGCAATCTAAGCACCGCATCATTATAATAAGAGATGGCAACGGCATCGTAGGCAAAGCCCCGGTAGCTGCCCTGCGTTTCGGGACAGATGAACGCAAGCATCTGGGGCTTGCCGGGCAGCGCCGTGTTCACGACGACATCCTCATCGTGAGCGAGCCTTTCGTCCAGATTGGTCTGCAGGCCAAGGTAGCCGGTTTTCCCGGTCACGGTCATGTAGTTGCCGTCATAGGTAAGAAAGTAGAATTCGGCAAATCCGGTCGCCTGCTGCGCCGCCCCGATATACGCCTGAATCTCCGCCTCATCCGAGGTAGTTTCCAGAAAGCCGTTGTACAGATGCAGATAGGTCAGGTTCTTGCGCACCATCTCTTTCAGCATATTATTGGATTTATGCAGCACCTCTTCCAGATGCGAGGTGCTTTCCTGATAGATGGTCTGGGACACAAACGAGATGTACCGAACGCTGAAACCTGCTATCAGCAAGACCAGAAGAAGGATGGCCGCAACAGGGAGCCACTTTTGCCGGGGATGGCAGTTTCGTTTGGATTCGTGCTTTTCGTCTTCCATCCCGCTTACCTCAGTGTCATGTAGTTTTCAGGCTCTGCAAGCGCTGCGCCGCCGCCGGAGAGATGATCGCGCCATCTGTTTTTTACCCATGTATCTCCCTCCAAAGACCTGCCGCTTTCGCTCGCAAGCAGCGCTTCCATCTGATTTTCCGCTGCCAGACAGGTCACGGTAACGGTGTCGTCGTCCCCCAGCGGCTGTCCGTTCCGGGTGATGCCGGTCAGGGTATAGCTGCCGCCTGCCTCTTTGACCTCCACGGCAATGCCGCTGACCACCGGCAGAGAGCCGCGGTTGAAGGGCACAAACCCGCCCTCGCAGCCCTCCACAAAGGCGCGGACGGTCTCCTTCAGCTCTGCGCCGGTCATGGTGCGCTGGCGGGACATCAGACCGTTGGGCATGATCATGGAAGCGGCCATTTTCTTGTTATAGTCTGCCTGCAGCACACTGCCGGTAAAGCTGTTTGCGGTGGCAAGCAGCACATCGGTGCCATAAACGCCCCGCAGCGTGTTCGCCATAACGGAGAAGGAGGCGCTGCCGCCGTTTGCGTGGAAGACATTGGAGCAGCTCTTCCCGGAGGTCAGCACGATCTCCTCATCGGCAGGCGTTTCTTCGGCAAGAAGCTGGGCATTGAACGCACGATAAGCCTGCTGTGCCGTGTACTCGCCCGCGATCATTTTGGAGACAACGTCCTTGGAGACGGCAAAGAAATCGTTGGAGGCGATGCGGATATACATGTGGTTTTCTTCCACCACATCGCGCACGTCCTTCATGTACTCGGTCAAGCGCAGGGGGACGTTCTGGCTGTAGCTCAGCAGGTCCTGCCCGTCGGCAACGATACGGCTCTGCGCCTCCTCGGAGAGCATGACGTTCAGCACCTTCATGGCTTTTTCGCGGCGCGCGGTGTCCTGCTCGAGGTCACGGTTCAGAGCGATCTGGAAATACGGAGTGGTCATGATCCACTTTTCGCCGTTCTGGCTGAAGAAGGGCAGGAAGATCGTGTCGATGCCCTCATCCCGAAACATCTTGACACCGGCAGAGCTGCCAAAGTACATGGCAGCTTCTCCGTTCCGGAACATCCCGGTCACATCGCCGTAATTCAACGCAAGATCGTCTGCCGTGAGGTGGGTATCCTGAATGAACCGCGCCATCCGCTCAAACACCCCCGGCCACACGGTGTCGTCCAGACCCACCCGTGCGGTGCTGGCAGGGTCGCTGTAAGCAGTGCGCCACTTGCGCCCTTCCGTCGTGGTAAGCTCGGCAGCGGAAAGCCCCTGCAGCGTTTCCATGCAGGTGTAGTCGTAGGTATAATCGGCGGTAAAGCCGCGGATGCCCACCTTCTCAAACGCCTGACAGGCCGAAACGAAGCTCTCGTAATCGGTGGGCAGGGGGATACCGTACTGCTCAAAAAGGCTGCGGTTGACCACAAAGCCGTGGGCATCGGCGCAGACCGGCAGCCAGTTCACGCTGCCGTCCTCGTTTTTGAAGCTGTTGAGGTAGGTGTTGTACACAGCGCCCGCTTCGTTGGTCAAGGCAAGGTTCATCAGGCTGTCCTTCAAGGGAGCTGCATCGTGCAGCGAGAAGCGGCAGCAGGTGATGATATCCGGCAGACCGCCGTTCTCCTGCAAAAACTTGTAAAAATCCAAATCGTTGTTTCCTACGATGAATTCAATATTTACATCCGGCAGCTGGGACTGGATATAAGGCGCATAGGTTTCGTACAGGTTATTCGTCCACAGATACACCTGAATGGTCTGAGCATCCTCCTGCTTTTCCACATTTTCGGCGGTTTTTGTTCCGCAGCCGGTCAGCACAGATAGACCTATCGCCAATGCCGCAAATGCAGAAAGAAGGCGGTGCAATGTTCTTTTGTTCATCAAATCGTTTCCCTCACAACTCCTGGGCAGCTGCCGTTCTGCGATCCCGAATACCACAAAAAGGCATCGATACAGCATGACAGAACTATAGGATTATTTTACCACCGCCATGATGGATTTTCAATAAAATTTCATATGTTGATTCATAAAAGCAGCGCGTGTCCGATTTCTTTGCGCCAGTCGATGCAGCTTTTTTTGAACAGTATATATACCAACACATACAGTATGTAGCGTAACATTATAACAGAAGCATTTCAAGGGTTCATGTTTGTGAATCCTGCTTATGTTCTATTATTATCCCTTGATAAAAAGGCCGCCGAGGATGCCGCCCGGACCAGTTCCTGTATCTCGCTCCACACCTTGCGGCAGTCCGGGCAGGCAGCTTTGGCCAGTTGGGTTATTTTGCTCCCCGTGGCCCGAGCAGGCCCTGCGGGCCAACATCCACTGCCAGATCTCGCTGGCTCTCAACCGCATCTACACCGAGTGGTACCCCAGCAAGGGCTACACTTTCAACATCACCAACTCCACCAGCTACGACCAATACTACGTCCATGGCCGGACGGTGTTCGACGTCATGGTGCGGCTGACGGACGACATCTTCAACACCTATATCCGCAAGACCGGCACCGTGAACCCCTACTACGCCGAGTACTGCGACGGCAAATCCGTCACCTGCCCCGGCCTCAAGCAGTGGGGGACGGTCACGCTGGCCAATCAGGGCCGCAGCGCACTGAGCATCCTCAAATACTACTACGGCAGCAACATCGAGATCATCCGCACCAACAACATCCAGTCCATCCCCCAGAGCTACCCCGGGAGCCCTCTGCGGCAGGGCAGCACCGGAGCGGCGGTGTTCACCCTGCAGCGGCAGCTCAACCGCATCACCAAAGACTATCCCTTCCTCGGCCTGCTGACGGTGGACGGCATCTTCGGCCGCAAGATGACCGAGACGGTCAAAAAGTTCCAGAAGCAGTTCAACCTCACCGCCGACGGCGTGGTGGGCCGCAGCACCTGGTATAAAATCAGCTATATCTATGTCTCGGTGAAGGACCTCGCCGAGCTGACCAGTGAAGGCGAGACCTTCAGCGGCACCCTCTCGGACGGCTCATGGAACTTCGGCAGCAGCGTCCTCAAACAGGGCTCCACCGGCAGCAAGGTAGAGCAGATGCAGTTCTGGCTGAGTACGCTGGCTCAGTATGAGAGCAGCATCCCCTCTGTCACGGTGGACGGCGTCTACGGCAGCGGCACAGCGGCGGCTGTCCGGGCGTTCCAGCGGCGCTACGGCCTGACGGTGGACGGCATCGTGGGCCGCACCACATGGACCGAGCTGTACGACCAGTTCCGCAGCATCCAGTCCGACAACGGCACCCCCAACGCCTACCCCGGCACCGCCCTGCGCCAGGGCAGCAGCGGCCAGAACGTCCGGCTGGTGCAGTTCTGGCTGAAGATCGCGCGGACGGTCTATTCCCGTCTCAACAACATCACCGTGGACGGCGTCTTCGGCTCGTCTACCGCAGCGGCCGTGCGGCGGTTCCAGACCTACTTCGGCCTCACCAGCGACGGCGTCGTGGGCCGGACGACATGGAACAAGCTCTACGAAGTCTACAACGACATTGCAAACCGCCTGCTTTCGCCCAGCCTGCGGCCCGGCGAGTACCCGGGCGTGCTGCGCAATGGCTCCACCGGCACCGCCGTCCGGGAGCTGCAATTCTACCTCTACCTCATGAGCGCCTACCAGAGCAGCATCCCCTCTGTCTCCATCGACGGCCGTTTCGGCGCGGCCACCGAGGCCGCCGTGCGGGCCTAC
>OHJZ01000511.1_pt1 | contig 21569 bp, 20 predicted proteins | sample 1568691 | NCBI WGS metagenome assembly OHJZ01 (sample SAMEA3879593, study PRJEB24766) | human gut metagenome | biome: human-associated habitat; feature: feces | place: USA | collected 1985/1987
ACAAGACCCTGCATGACGGCTATATCGAATATACCCTGCTTTATGATATGATAGCGAACCGCATTACCATTGATGAAGTACGGGCAGAAAACGGCTGTCTTAGACTGATGAAAAATCTTGTCTGGGAATATGACGCACTCCCACACGCTCTGATTGCTGGTGGTACGGGTGGCGGTAAAACTTATTTTCTGCTGACACTCATTGAAGCCTTACTGCATACCAACGCTGTCCTTTATATCTTAGACCCGAAGAACGCTGACCTTTACTTTCCCCGTTGATACTTCTATGAATGTAGAAATCGTGGAGAACCGCAAGGCATTAACGACAGTCCGCAACAAGAAAAAGGAACTGAAAGATTTGGATAATCACGCTTATCAAGCAGGAAGTGAAACCAGCTCAAATGTGGTAGACGCTTTAGACAGCGTGGACGAATTGGAAACGGACTTAGACCAGAGCAAAGAAAGTATGTATAAGTTAAGCTACGTCATACGGGTGTCTGCACCCGATCTTGACGAGCTGAAACGCCGTTGTGATGAAGTCAAGGACTTTTACGACGACCTCAATGTAAAGCTGGTGCGTCCTGCTGGGGATATGCTGGGGCTTCATTCTGAATTTCTTCCTGCCAGCAAGCGATATATCAACGACTATGTGCAGTATGTAAAATCAGATTTCTTGGCAGGGCTTGGTTTTGGTGCGACACAGCAGTTAGGCGAAAACACGGGTATCTATATGGGCTATTCCGTTGATACGGGAAGAAATGTATATCTGCAACCCTCTCTTGCTTCGCAGGGAGTGAAAGGAACGGTTACAAATGCCCTTGCTTCTGCTTTTGTCGGTTCGCTTGGCGGTGGGAAATCGTTCTGCAACAATCTTCTGGTGTATTATTCGGTTCTCTTTGGGGGACAAGCGGTTATCTTAGACCCAAAATCAGAGCGTGGCAACTGGAAAGAAACGCTCCCAGAAATCGCCCATGAAATCAATATCGTAAATCTTACCAGCGACAAGGACAATGCAGGGCTTCTTGACCCGTTTGTGATTATGAAGAATGTAAAAGACGCTGAAAGTCTGGCAATCGACATCTTGACATTCCTTACGGGTATTTCCTCTAGGGACGGCGAAAAATTTCCCGTGTTACGAAAAGCGGTACGTTCCGTTACCCAGAGCGACAGTCGGGGCTTGCTCCATGTGATAGACGAGCTACGCCGTGAAGATACGCCCATATCAAGAAATATCGCAAACCATATCGACAGCTTCACGGACTACGACTTTGCACATCTGCTGTTTTCAGACGGTACGGTAGAAAATGCTATCAGTCTGGATAACCAGCTCAATATCATTCAAGTAGCCGACCTTGTGTTGCCAGATAAAGACACGACCTTTTTAATTTTAGATGAACCAACCAATGGTTTAGATCCAGCAGGTATTCACGAAATTCGCAATCTCATTAAAACACTTCCAAAAAGATATGACTGTACGGTTCTAATTTCGTCACATATGCTGTCAGAAATTGAATTATTAGCAGACGATATTGGTATTTTAAATCATGGAAGATTATTATTTGAAGGAAGTCTTGATCATCTATTTTCAAAAATAAATTTTATATATTATTTGTTTTGCTTACTTTTTGTATCGTCTTGCAAAATGGAGCATTGTGTATTATTGGAAATATCTTTTTACCCAACGGAACTTTTGAGTTACTAACACTTGTCAAATATACAGGATATTGCTTTGTATCATCTTTACCTGTATTGGCATTTATGCTTTTGGTGTCATCACGATGTGAAAATATATGGTTTACATTAGGTATTGGAGTAGCAGGTTTTTTTAGCGGTATGGCAATGTCCCTTTCAGATATATCACTATTTCTTGTTAATCCATTTGTACTGATGATGAAACCTGCGGTAGCTTCAACAGCAAGTATTGATACAGGTATTTTAATATTGGGAGTTTTTGAAACAATCATATTCTTTATGATTGGCTGGTATCTTTGCAAAATAAAGCATTATGAATAAAAGGGGGGCAATCGTATGTCAATTATTGAATTGTTAAAAATAGAATTTATGAAAGTAAAAAGGTCTATGATTTTACCTTTGCTTTTAATTCCGCCTATCTTAGTTGTGATTTCTGGCGTATTGGGAATAGAGGTGTGAAGTATGAAGTTTTATCAACTTGGTTTTCGCTATTTACAGCGAAAAAAAGGGAAAACCATTCTTCTGTTGATTGTTTTGATACTTGTAAACAGTATGATTTTAGGTACAAGCATGATTTTAAGGACTACAAATGAGTCCAAACAAGCCATGCAGGAAAAGACAAACTCTAAGATTGTGGCTGAAATTACAAGTAAGGACAGCAAGATAACAGAGAATGAAGTAAACAAGATTGAAACGCTAGAAGATGTTTCGTCTATCAACCGCATTGGTAGACAAGAGGTATTTCCGAATAATTTTGCTCCCGTTACGCTCAATACTTCTACGAATGAGGAAAATTTGAAAATAGCACTGCTTTCCTATGATGATTTGGAAAAGGACAGCCCTTTTTCAGAAATGCAGTACCGCTTAGCTTCTGGCGATTATATCAAGCGTGAGAAAAAGGGTGCTGTTATCAATGCGAACCTTGCAAATCAAAATGAGCTAAAAGTTGGAGATACGATTGAATTAAGTACAGAAAACGGAACAAAAGTATCTGTTCAGATTATTGGAATTTTCATGTCCGCAGGAAATGCGGAAAAAGACCAGCCGTCAGAAACTACCGCAGTCAATCGAATAGAAAATCAAATCTTTATTGACAACAGTACTTATAAAGAATTGTTCAAAGAAGCTGAATTTGAAAAAATCTGCATTTACTCAAAAAGACCAGAAAAATTAGATGTGCTGGAAACCAGCCTGCAAAAAATATTCGGAAATGATGTAGCACTTAGCACGTCTGATACCCTTTATCAACAGATGTCTGCTCCATTAGAGCAAATCAGTAAGGTGGCAAATCTTATGCTGGTACTTACATTGGTAACTGGTACTGTTGTTGTTTCCCTGCTGTTATGTATGTGGATGCGGACAAGGCAAAAAGAGGTGGCAATCTTTATGAGCCTCGGCAAGACAAAAAGTGAAATTTTCCTGCAAACTTTATTAGAAGCAGGCAGTGTATTTACACTTTCGGTTTTAGGAGCAACAGCCATTGGTAAATTGTTCTCGGGCGTTTTGCAAAACGTCATTACCGGTTCAGAAACAGTAACAGAAAATCTGAAAGTGGTTTTGCAGATACAAGATATTGGAATGTTGTTCCTTTTAGGCGGTGCAGTTATTTTGGTGGCATTGTGCTGTTCCATTCTTCCGATATTACGAGCAAACCCAAAAGATATATTAGCAAAAATGGAGGGATAGTACATGAATTTTTTTGGATTGGCAAGGCGTTCTGTGTTCAGAAAGCCCGTAAAAAGTATTCTCTTATTGTTGATTGTTTTTGCAATCAGTACCTTGCTTCTTGCAGGTGTGGCGAGCAAAAATGCCAGTATTGAGGTGCAGGACAAAACCAGACAAGCCATAGGTGCAGGCTTTCTTTTAGAAAGAAATGCAGAGTACCGAACAAAGCGAGTTCGTGAATACTCAGAAAAGATTGGTAATGATAAGGAAGGTAGTTTTGGTGGCTACCATCAGGAAAAAGAGATTATCAATGGTGTGGAGACTTGGACAGGCTGGACAACAAATGAATTTGAAAGCTTAGATATAAAAGACATTGAGAAATTGGCAAAAGCAAAAGGAATTGCTGATTACAATATTACAACAGTAACAACTCCCGTAAACCCTGTAAATTTCAAAAGGATTGAAGATAAAGATGTAGACCAGAATGCAGATGTTGGCGGTGTAAGTTTAATTGGAAACAAAGATATGAAACTAGACAGAAATGTTTTATCTGGAAACCTGCATATCAAAGAGGGACGAATGATAACCCCAGAGGATAAAGATATGTGTGTCATTTCAGAGGAACTGGCAAAGCAAAATAATCTGAAAATCGGCGATAAGATTTCTTTTAATGATTACCACGATACTGAAAATTCAAAGGTATCAGAAGCTGAGATTGTTGGAATTTATCAAGTGGATCAAAAGATGTCCCCACTTATGCAGGGAGATACTTACCGTTCGGAAAATGTAATATTTACAGATTTGAGATTTCCAGAAAAGGCAGAGGGTGAAACAAGTCCATTATATGAAAGAGCCTATTTCAAAGTGGAAGATGTGGAAGCTTACGACGAAGTAAAAGAAAATCTGCAAAAAGTAGACATCAATTGGGAGCAATATGATTTGATTGACAATAACGGAAATTCCGAAACCATGTCCTCAAACTTCAATGATTTAGCAAAAGTAAGCGAAATGATGATATTGGTAATCTCTGTTGCAAGTTTTGTTATCCTTGTTTTAGTATTTCTTTTCTGGTTGAAAAATCGGGTGCAGGAAGTCGGTATTTTCTTATCTCTCGGTGTTCCGAAATTTAGAATTATCGGACAAATTGGGAGCGAAGCGATTATGATTGCTGTTCTTTCCCTTATGTTATCCTTTGCTGTCGCTCCTGCCGTTTCCAAAGCAACTGCAAATTATCTGGTATCACAGCAGGTTCAGCAAATGCAGGAGGAAGAAAAGAATAATGAGGGAAAAGTATCCACAGAATACGTTGCACCAAAGCAGGACGTGCAGAGTATCAGCGTAGAGGTTACACCAGAAATGTATCTACTGGACGGTGTAAGTGTTCTTGTGTTGATAACGGCTTCTGTTCTGGTATCTGGAATTGTAATACTAAAGAGAAACCCGAAAGATATTTTATCGGAAATGAGTTAGGAGGACGACGAAAATGTTAGAAGTAAAGAATGTAAGCTATGCTTACAAAACAAAAAAAGATAAAACCATTTTGAATAATGTATCTGCTACTTTCGAGGAGGGTATCTTCTATACCATTGTCGGTCCGAGTGGTGCAGGAAAAACAACACTCTTATCGTTGTTAGCAGGCTTAGACACAGCGGTAAAAGGGACTGTACTTTGCAATGGCGAGGACATTACAAAAAAAGGGCTGAATTACCACAGAAAGCATAATATCTCATTGGTATTTCAAAATTATAATCTGATTGATTATTTGACAACGGTTGAAAATGTCAAATTAGGTGGTAGTGGAAATGCTGAAAAATTATTGGAAGAAGTCGGCATTGGAAAAGAATACTGGCAGAGAAATGTATTGCAACTATCTGGTGGACAACAACAGCGTGTGGCGATTGCAAGAGCTTTAGCCAGCGACGCTCATGTACTTTTGGCAGATGAACCGACGGGAAATCTTGATGAAACTACCGCTGATGAAATCATTGCTTTGCTGAAAAAGACTGCACATGAATTAGGAAAATGTGTTGTTGTCGTTACACATAGTAAGCATTTGGCAGAAGAAGCCGACGAAATCTTAGAAATTAAAAACGGTGCAATTTCTTTTCTGTCTGAATAAACAAGAATAGTGCCGTAAAGGAGCTGTCATTATGGAATATTTTAGATATACCTCGACACAATCAATTTGACCCTAACGGCATTTTTATAAGAACTAAATACAATACAGTTTCAAAGGCTCGTACAGACTATATGTTTTGTGCGGGCTTTTTTCATGCCAGAAAAAAATTTTTTAAGTTTTTTTTGATTTTGGTTACGCTGTACCCCACTTTCAACGCGGTATATATGAAAAGGGGCAGACACCTCTTTTCGACTAGCGAAAGGAGGTGAGGAAAATGAAACCGTCAGAACTACAAGAAAAAACCTGTCATCAATTCGATTGTGCTATTAAAACAGTTATACGTCATAGAGCGATTGACTTCTATCGAGCGATACGTCGTTCAGAGAAAAAAGAAATGCCATTCGCCGAAATTATGGACGACCTCTTAAATTCCATAGGTACAGAAGATACATATTCTACGGATTATGTTGCAGTATTTGAAGTCTGTGGAGAAAAAGTATCAATCGAAGATGAACAACTGGCTCGTGCATTGAAAGCTATTGAAGAACGAAAGCGTAATATCGTTTTACAGTATTTTTTCATTGGGGACACGGACACTTACATTGGGAAAATGCTTGACTGTTCCAGAGCGAATGTAACGAAGTGCAGAATACAAGCACTAGACAAGTTAAAGCAACTGATTGAGGAGGAAAAAGAAAAATGCCAAAAGAGCTGACACCGACTTTCACGGTTATTTCCAAAGCCTGCGACGGCGACGAAACAGCAATTTCAAAAATCTTGGAATTTTATGACCCATATATCAATCAATGCTGTATGCGTCCGTTTTACGACGATAACAACAACTTACGTCTTGCGGTAGATTTGGAAATGAAAGGTTTTATCAAAGAAGCGATTATTCGTAAAATCTTAAACTTTGATATTAAACGCTTCTAATTCATATCGGGATTGATTATGCCCGTCTGGTCTTTGACAACTGAATAAAGCAGACAGATACGTTTGTGAGATAGCAAGCCACGGGGACTGTACGCCATGACCTTTCCAAAAGAAAGCGAGCGACCCACGCAGTGATCCGAGAGCGACCGTTGGAAAAGTCGCTTTGCCACGACCTATCCTCACAGAATAATGATACGTCCGCATGGTGCGGTTCTGCCCACAAGAATGGGAATAGTTGAGATACTAACGGAGCTTTCCAAAGCCGTCTGCCTGCTTGTAAAAAATGACACACAGTAAAGGAGGTGCATAGATTATGAACAATACTGATGTGCCTATCTGGGAAAAATATACTCTGACGATTGAAGAAGCGTCTAAATACTTCCGCATTGGCGAAAAGAAATTGCGTAAATTAGCCGAAGAAAATATTGACGCTGGCTGGGTTATCGTGAACGGTAATCGTATTCAGATTAAGCGAAAACAATTTGAAAAAATCATAGATACATTGGACGAAATCTAATGTCATTGAGCCGTAGATATGGTATAATAAGGTATAGCGTATCACGGCTCATTCCATGACGGAAAGGAGCTTTACACTATGTCTAATGTAAAACGAAAAGACAGTAAAAATCGCAATTTGCGTAATGGAGAGAGCCAGCGAAAAGACGGAAGATACGTTTATAAATATACCGATATATACGGAAAGCCACAATTTATCTATTCTTGGAAACTTGTACCGACAGACAAGACACCTGCTGGAAAGCGTGATGATATATCGTTGAGGGAAAAAGAAGCACAGATAAAAAAAGACCTTAACGACGGTATCGACACAGTCGGTGGTAAAATGACAGTCTGCCAGCTCTACGACAAGAAAAACAGCCAAAGAAAGAACATCAAAAGGGCTACTGAAAAGGGACGACAGTATCTTATGAATGCTCTGAAAAACGACCCATTGGGTATGAGGGCGATTGATACTGTGAAGCAGTCGGACGCTAAAGAATGGGCTATCAGAATGAGTGAAAAAGGATATGCCTATAAAACGATTGATAACTATAAGCGTTCCTTGAAAGCGTCATTTTACATGGCGATACAAGACGACTGTATCAGAAAGAACCCATTTGACTTTAAGCTAAGTGATGTTCTGGAAGATGATACGGAGCAGAAAGTTATCCTTACACCAGAGCAGGAAGAACGCCTGCTTGCCTTTATGGAAAAGGACAAGATTTACAGCAAGTATTATGATGAGGTTGTGCTTCTGCTGGAAACGGGACTTCGTATTTCTGAATTTTGCGGACTAACGACGCATATTGATATGCAGAACAGAATACTCAATATAGACCACCAGTTATTGAAAGACAGCGAAATCGGCTACTATATTGAAACGCCTAAGACCAAAAACGGAAAACGGGAACTTCCATTGACAGAACGGGCTTATCAAGCAATCCAAAGAATACTAAAGAGCAGAGGAAAAGCACAACCGCTGATTGTAGGTGGTTACAGCAATTTCCTATTCTTAAACCGTGAGGGCTTGCCTAAAGTTGCAGGAAACTATGAGGGCATGGTGCGAGGATTGATTAAGAAGTATAACAAATATCACACGGACAAGTTACCGAACATCACACCACATTCATTCCGACATACTTATTGTACGAATATGGCAAACAGAGGAATGAACCCTAACACTCTGCAATATCTCATGGGACACGCTAACATAACCATGACACTTGGTTATTACGCACACGGTACATTTCAATCTGCAAAAGCGGAGCTGGAAAGGCTGGCTTGTTAATATCGGAGCTTATATTTACTACTCATTTACTACTTTTGGTTGCATTTTCATGCTGGTAAATGCCAGCTTATGCAAGGTATCTTCCAAAAAGAAAATACCGATAAAGCCCTAAAATACGGGATATATCGGCATTTACCAACTTATGAAAAGATAATCAGAAATTTAGTAAGTTTTTATCTTAAAAATCTAAAATAAAAACTGAAAATTTAACAGGGTTATAGTGTTGATATTATAAAACCAGAGAACTTACATTGCAAATTTTTATAAAGAATAAGCAAAGGAGATATAAATCATGGCAAAAGAGATTACAACAGCAAATTTTGAAACAGAAGTATTAAAATCTGAGAAACCGGTTCTTATAGATTTCTGGGCAACATGGTGTGGTCCATGTATGCGTCAGGGTCCGGTTGTGGAAGAACTGGCAGAAGAGGGATACGCAGTAGGAAAAGTAGACGTAGATCAGAATATGGCACTTGCGCAGCAGTTTCGTGTAGTCAGCATTCCGACACTGATCCTGTTTAAAGACGGTGCGGAAGTGAAACGCTTCGTAGGTCTTACTTCCAAAGAAGAGCTGAAGAGTGCACTGGAAGGCTAAAGATTTATGAAGATTTTATTAGTGGCATGCAATGCAAAATATATTCATTCTAATCTTGCTGTTTATGATCTGCAGGCATATGCATCTGATTACGCAGATCATATTGTATTAAAGGAATATACCATCAACCAGCAGAAAGATGATATCATGCGTGATATTTACCTGGAGCATCCTGAGGTGGTATGCGTGTCCTGTTATATCTGGAACCTTTCTTTTGTAAAAGAACTGATGGCAGATCTGATAAAGATTCTTCCGGGCGTCGACTTCTGGGCCGGCGGTCCGGAAGTTTCTTATGATGCGGAGAAATTCCTGACAGAAAACTCAGAATTTAAAGGTGTTATGGTCGGGGAAGGTGAAGAAACATTTAAAGAACTTGCCGGATATTATGTGGAAAAAAATCCGCAGGATCTGAAAGATATGACAGGAATCTGTTACAGAGACGGAGATCAGATTATACATAATGGATGGCGCCAGATTATGGACTTAAGCAGTATTCCGTTCATTTACAAAGATTTGTCCGAGTTTAAGAACAGGATCATTTATTATGAAAGCAGCAGAGGATGTCCTTTCTCCTGCAGTTACTGTCTTTCTTCCATTGATAAGAAACTGCGTTTCAGAGATACAGAGACAGTAAAGAAAGAGCTGCAGTTTTTTATAGACAATAAGGTTCCGCAGGTAAAGTTTGTAGACCGTACCTTTAACTGTAAACACGATCATGCAATGGCAATCTGGAAGTATATTAATGAACACGATAATGGTGTGACAAACTTCCATTTTGAGATTTCAGCAGATCTGTTAAGAGAAGAGGAACTGCAGGAAATGTCCACCATGCGCCCGGGTCTGATTCAGCTGGAGATTGGAGTACAGTCAACAAATCCGGACACGATTAAGGCAATTCACAGAACTATGGATTTTGAAAAATTGAAAGGAATTGTTGACAGAATCCATAGCTTTGGAAATATCCATCAGCATCTGGATCTGATTGCAGGACTTCCCTATGAAGATTACGACAGCTTTCGGCATTCCTTTAATGATGTTTATGCACTGAAACCACAGCAGCTTCAGCTGGGCTTTTTGAAGGTGTTAAAGGGTTCCCATATGATGGAGATGTGCAGGGAATATGGTATTGTATACAAAACACAGGAGCCTTATGAGGTACTTTCCACGAAGTGGCTGGATTATGACCATGTTTTGAAGCTGAAAACTGTGGAAAATATGGTGGAAGTGTATTATAATAGTGGACAATTCCAGAATACACTTGAATATCTGGAAAACTTTTTCCAGGATGCTTTCTCGATTTATGAGAGACTGGGCAGCTTTTACATGGAAAAGGGCTATGGTGATGTTTCTCATACAAGAATGCGAAGATATGAGATCCTGCTGGAATTTCTTGAGGATGTGCCGGAGATTTCCATGGATCAGGTAAAAGACCAGATGGTATATGATCTCTATCTGAGAGAAAACCTGAAAAGCCGTCCTGGCTTTGCCAGAGATCAGAAGCCTTTTGAGAGACAGGTATGGGACTTCAGAAAACGGGAAAAAGTGGCAAAGAATGCACATGTGGAAGTATTTGCAGATGGAACAGTGCTGCTGTTTAACTATGCAGACCGTGATCCGCTGACTAACAACGCTCATGTGACAGATGTGACGAAAGATGTGTTTGAGAACCTGAACAGAGATTAAAGAGGTGAAGAGAAATGGGAATGTTTAATCCAAAGAACCGTAAAGTGATCACAGCAATTATTGCAATCATTCTGGTACTGGCAATGGTAGTGCCGACAGTTCTGTCTCTGATCGTATAATAAATTTTCGGAGGAAAAGAATGAGACTGGGACAGGCGGCAATGGAGGCTCTGAGGGCAGAAATAACCGGATGCCTGAAACCGGGAGATGAACTGGTGGTGGCATGTCCGGTGGCTCTGAAAGGAACCTCTGTAATAGCAAAAAATAAAAAGGACAAACTGGCAGAGAGATTCTCTGCCGGTTTTATTCAGAATTGCGTTTCACTTTGGGATGCTTATGGAGCTGGCAGTATTGTCTGGAAGATTGCGCAGGAGGCAGATGCCAGCGCATTATATGCTATGGGCGAGGGTGGTTTTTTAAGTGCGCTCTGGAAGATGGCAGAAGCTTCAGAAGTAGGACTGGAAGCAGACTTCCGTAAGGTACCGATTCGTCAGGAGACCATAGAAGTGTGCGAGATTTTTGACCTGAATCCATATAAGCTTCAGGCAGATGGAGCAGTATTGATTGGAATCCGCGGAGGTGAAGCACTGGTACAGAGACTTCGCAATGAGGGATTTATGGCAGAGGTCATCGGTCAGACAAACAGCGGCAATGACCGGCTTCTCTACAGTGGCGGCAGTGCCCGATATCTGGAACGTCCGGCAGAGGATGAACTGCAGCAACTTCTCAAAGAGTAACTGCAGGAAACTTAAGAGACAATTTTCTAAGAAAAGACAGACGATTAATAACAAGAGGAATAAAAACAAAATGGCAAAATTAAATATTGTACTTCACGAGCCGGAGATTCCTGCAAACACAGGAAATATCGGCCGTACCTGTGTGGCAACAGGAACCAGACTACATCTTATCGAGCCTCTGGGATTTTCCTTAAGTGAGAAAGCCTTAAAGAGAGCAGGAATGGATTACTGGAAAGATCTGGATGTAACTACATATCTGGACTTTGAGGACTTTCTGGAGAAGAATCCCGGGGCAAAAATTTACTATGCAACAACAAAAGCGCCTCAGACTTATACTGATGTTCATTATGAAGAAGACTGCTACATTATGTTTGGAAAAGAGAGCGCAGGAATCCCGGAGGACATTCTGGTCAATAATCAGGAAACCTGCGTAAGGATCCCTATGATCGGAGATATCCGTTCTCTGAACCTGAGCAATTCCGTAGCGATTGTTCTGTACGAGGCACTGCGCCAGAATAATTTTGACCACATGAATCTGGAAGGACACCTGAGAAACTACGACTGGAAATAATCACAGTAAGCAGACAGGAGGAGTTATATGCCAAATACCACAAAAACAGCTCTGGAAGAATCCCTGAAACGGCTTCTTCTGAAGAAACCTCTGGACAAGATCACGATAACAGATATTACCACAGACTGTGGAATAAGCCGCATGGCTTTTTATTATCATTTCAAGGATATTTATGATCTGGTTGAATGGTCCTGTGTGGAAGATGGGACAAAAGCCCTTCAGGGCAAAAAGACTTCTGAGTCCTGGACAGAAGGACTGACCCAGATATTTGAGGCAGTGCTGGAAAACAAACCGTTTATTATGAATGTTTACAGAAATGTGGACAGGGAGCGGATAGAAAATTATCTTTTTAAATTAACCTATGATCTGATCGTGGGTGTGGTGGAAGAAAAAAGCAAGGGTCTGAATATCACAGAAGAGGATAAGAAATTTATTGCAGACTTCTATAAATATGGTTTTGTGGGAATCATGCTTGAGTGGATCAGGGAAGGAATGAAAGAAAATATTGAAGATCTGGTAAGAATGATGGATCTGACGCTTCACGATACAGTGACTACATCCATTCATAACTTTCAGAAAAATAATATGGAAAAATAATCATATAAAAATTCTTTACAAAAGCCGCAGGGTGATAAAAAACTTATCATTCGGCGGCTTTTGTAAATTGTAGAATCATATTTTAACTGTTAATATACAGCCATAGCAACAAACAAATCATTCAGACGGATGAAATGCTTATGATATGGGAAACATACAGATAAGAATGTAAAAGTCATGAGGATGTCTTGACGGGAGATCAAGAGATTTCCGGCAGGCAAAAGAGTTGCCGGGAAATGGGTAAAGCAGGGAGTAAAAAGCATTCAGGATAACGAATGTGAAAGAACTTCTAAAGAAGAAATCAAGAAAGGTGGATGTGTATTATGAGTAAAAATAAAGGTTTGGGACTTGTATCCGCATTGGCAGTTGGAGCAGGCGTGGCAGCAGTGGCAGCAGGAAAGAAGTATAAAACAGCTGAGACAAAGAAAAAAGAAGATTATGACGCACTTCATAATACAAGTGAATATCGCAATACAGAACGTGGAAAATATGAGAAAAACAGTAAGGGAATTTATTATACAAACGGTAACTATGAAGCATTTGCACGTCCAAGAAAGCCGGAAGGCGTAGATGACAAACATGCTTATATTGTAGGAAGCGGACTGGCTTCTCTTGCAGCAGCCTGTTTCCTTGTACGTGACGGACAGATGCCAGGAAAGAATATCCACATTCTGGAAGCAATGGATATTGCAGGCGGTGCATGTGACGGTATCTTTGATCCGAGCCGCGGATATGTGATGCGTGGGGGACGTGAGATGGAAAACCATTTCGAGTGCTTATGGGATCTTTTCAGAAGTATTCCATCCATTGAAACACCTGGTGTATCTGTACTTGATGAATATTACTGGCTGAATAAGGAAGACCCCAACTATTCTCTCTGTCGTGCAACAAAAGAGAGAGGCAAGGATGCTCATACAGACGGTAAATTCAATCTGAGCCAGAAGGGCTGCATGGAGATTATGAAGCTGTTCATGACAAAGGATGAAGATCTTTATGACAAGACAATTGAAGATGTATTTGACGATGAAGTATTTGATTCCACATTCTGGTTATACTGGAGAACCATGTTCGCATTTGAGAACTGGCACAGTGCACTGGAAATGAAACTGTACTTCCAGAGATTTATCCATCACATTTCCGGACTTCCGGATTTCAGTGCCCTGAAATTCACAAAATATAATCAGTACGAATCCCTGATCCTGCCAATGCAGAAATATCTGGAAGAAGCAGGCGTTGAATTCCAGTTCAATACAGAGGTTACAAACGTACTCTTTGAGTTTGAAAGCAATAAGAAGATTGCAAAAGCAATCGAGTGTAAGGTGAATGGCGTAGAAAAGGGAATTGTTCTTACAGAAAACGACCTTGTATTTGTGACAAACGGAAGTTGTACAGAGGGAACAATCTACGGTGATCAGAATCATGCACCGAACGGAGATGCAGAAGTTCGTACAAGTGGATGTTGGAGTCTCTGGAAAAATATTGCAAAACAGGATTCGTCCTTCGGACATCCTGAGAAATTCTGTTCTGATATTGCTAAGACAAATTGGGAGTCAGCAACAGTGACTACTCTGGATGATAAGATCATTCCTTATATTACAGATATCTGCAAACGTGACCCGAGAACAGGCAAGGTTGTTACAGGCGGTATTGTAAGCTGTCAGGATTCCAGCTGGTTATTAAGCTGGACGATCAACAGACAGGGACAGTTCAAGGATCAGGACAAAGACAAGGTTTGTGTATGGGTATATGGTCTGTTTACAGATGTACCTGGTGATTATATCAAGAAGCCTATGAAGGAGTGTACAGGTAAGGAGATCACAGAAGAATGGCTGTATCATCTTGGCGTTCCGGTTGACCAGATTGAAGACATGGCTGAGAACAGTGCAGTTTGTGTACCGACTATGATGCCTTATATTACAGCATTCTTTATGCCGAGAACAAAGGGTGACAGACCTGATGTTATTCCGGATGGCTGTGTAAACTTCGCATTCCTCGGACAGTTTGCCGATACACCAAGAGATACTGTATTTACTACTGAATATTCCGTAAGAACTGCTATGGAGGCTGTATATGGACTTCTTGGTGTTGACAGAGGTGTGCCGGAAGTATGGGGCAGTGTTTATGATATCAGAGAATTACTGGATAGCAGTGTGAAGCTGATGGATGGAAAATCTCCACTGGAGATCGAACTTCCGGGACCACTGGATATGCTGAAGAAACCGCTTTTGAAAGCTGTTAAGGGAACTGTGGTCGAGAAAGTACTCAGAGATCATGATGTGATCAAAGATTATATGATGTAAATATAGAGATGTAAGTGATATGAAAAGGCTGCAGGAGATATCCGGCAGCCTTTTTGTAAAGCCGTTAAAAGTTGATGGAAAGTTGCTTTGGTAAAGAAAAAACAGGTTGCAAATTAAAAAGACAGATGATAATATATAATGAAATATATAGAAAAAAATGATTGGGACAATAAAAAGTCTGAAAAAACAAGTAAATATGATAATATATTGGAAGCTTTACTGTAATAATGAATGTGTGGCGCAGGAGGGCTTTCAAGGGAGTGAAGGGAGGTTTTTTTATGGAACTTGAGATGTATCGCAGGTATTCGCAGATGGCAAGAGGTATTGAGAAGGCTGAGCTGGTGTTTAAAAATGGGCGTGTGTTCAGCTCTGGTACAGGAGAATTTATTGATGGTGATGTGGCTGTTGCAGATGGAATTGTGATCGGAGTCGGTACATATGAAGGAGAGACAGAGATTGATCTGGAAGGAAAAGTAATCTGTCCGGGATTTATCGACAGTCATCTGCATCTGGAATCTACTCTGGTGACGCCGGGTGAGCTGGTCCGGCAGGCTGCACAGTGTGGAACTACAACATTTATTGTAGATCCTCATGAGTCTGCAAATGTATCCGGTACGGATGGAATTGATTATATCCTGGATCAGACAGAAGATGCACCGGCGAATGTATATGTGATGATGCCTTCCTGTGTTCCGGCGACTCATGTGGATGATAACGGGTGTATTCTTACAGCAGGAAAAATGAAAGGATATCTGGAACATCCGAGGATTCTGGGACTGGGTGAAGTGATGGATGCGCCTTCTGTGATTAACGGAAGTGTTGCCATGCATGAAAAGCTTCAGCTGTTTCAGGACAGAGTGAAGGATGGCCATGCACCGTTTCTGGCACCTGGGGATCTGGCTGCATATGTACTTGGCGGAATTGACACAGATCATGAGTGTGTGGATTATGAGTATGCAATGGCTGAGGCAAGAAATGGAATGCAGGTACTGATACGTGAGGGAAGTGCAGCAAGAAATCTGGATGCTATTGTGAAGGGGATTGTGGAACACCATACAGATACGTCAGGTTTCTGCTTCTGTACTGATGATAAGCATATCGAAGAAATCCGTAAAGAGGGGCATATCAATTATAATGTAAAGCGGGCTGTACAGCTTGGACTTCCGGTTGAGAAAGCACTGCAGATGGCAACAATCCAGCCTGCAAGATGCTATGGTTTATACAGACTTGGAATGATCGCACCCGGAAGACAGGCAGATTTTGTCATTCTGGATAATGTGGCAGATCTGAATGTTGTAGATGTATATCATTGTGGTAAGAAGATCATTAAAGATGAGAAAGCAGAATTGAAACCATGTCCTCCATATCTGAAAAATACAGTTCATGTATCTGGGTTCAGTGAGGAACGTCTGAAACTGAAACATCCGGGAACAAAGGCAAGAGTGATTCAGATGCTTGAAAAACAGATTGTGACAAGGGATGTTCTAGAAGAGGTTCCATGGATAGAATCGGATGGTGAGAAATATTTTGCTCCGGACGGGGAATATCAGAAGATTGCAGTGATCGAGCGTCATAAGAATACGGGCAAGATGGGAGTGGGCATTATAAAAGGCTATGGAATCCGCGGCGGAGCCATTGCTTCCAGTGTTTCTCATGATTCCCACAATATTATTGTAGTAGGAGATAATGATCGTGATATGGCTATTGCTGTAAAAGAAATGATGCGGACGCAAGGTGGTTATACTCTGGTATGCAATGGAGAGATTTATGGAACCTTACCACTTCCTGTCATGGGACTGATGAGCGATGCCGGCTACGAGAGTGTAAATGAAGCACTTGCAAAAATGATTCCGAAGGCCCATGAGATGGGAGTGAAAGAAGGATTTGATCCGTTTATTACTCTGTCATTTATGGCACTTCCTGTGATTCCTGAAATCAGGATCACACCGAGAGGAATCTATCTCGTAAATGAAGACAGAATGCTGAGAACACCGTTTAGTTAAGGTGGGTGAAATGTCTTAAATGCATTATTTACGAGGATTGCCATAGAATAAAAAAAATACCGTAATAAAAGTAAATGCTATATACTTTTGTTACGGTATTTTTTATAGCAGTCCTCTCAGACACGCTCCAGGTAAGAGGGTTGTCACAGGTATATTTAAGACAATATTTTTCAAGTGAAAGAAATTTATTTCGTTTTCTCCAGAGTAAAGATAAATTCGGTTCCCACACCTTCTGTACTGATCACATCAATATTCTGGTTATGTGCATTGATGATCTCTTTGACTATAGAAAGTCCAAGTCCGGTGCCTTTACGGTCTTTTCCGCGGGATGCATCAATTTTGTAGAAACGATCCCAGATTTTGCCCAGGCTTTCTTTGGGAATGCCGGTTCCGTAATCTTTTACAGAAACGAAGACCTTACCGCTTTTTACAGTTGTTTCAATCTGAACAGAGGAATTATCATTGCTGAATTTAATGGCATTATCAAGAAGGTTGTAAAGAACCTGCTGAATTTGTTCCATATCAGCTCTGACATAAAGTTCATGTCCGGAGAGAAGCAGCTCCAGACGGATCTGGCGGCTGGTGCAGATGCCTTCAAATGTAGCTGCTGTGTTTTTGATGGTATCATTGATATCAAAACGCTGAATGTGCATCATCCGTTTTTTCATATCCAGTTCATTCAGAGTCAGAAGACTGCGGGTGAGTTTTTCAAGACGTTCAGATTCAAAAGCGATGATCTTCAGATACCGTTCCTGCATCTCATAGGGGATGGTACCGTCCAGTATGGCATTGACATATCCCTTGATGGAGGTAAGGGGAGAACGGAAATCATGAGAGACATTTGCAATGAATTTACGCTGATATTCTCCGTTTTTGTTCAGTTCATCGGACATATAATTCAGAGTTTTGGCAAGATATCCCATTTCATCATCAGAAGTAACGTCTATTTTATATGCAAGATTACCTCCTGCATATTCACTGGCACCTTTCATGATCCTGGCCAGGGGCTTACGTATGTAGTGGCTGTAAGCCCAGAGCAGAAGACTGGTGGCTGCATAGCACAGGAGAAAGATTACCTGCATGATAAAAAGAATACTGCTTCGGCTCTGATAAAGGTTTGTCATCGAATAATGGATTGCCACGTAACCTTTGGTTTCCATATCAGAGGTGATCGGGGCAATAACACTCAAATGATCTGTTTTAAAGAAACCATAAAACTTTCCAATCTGATAATAGTTGCTTCCCCATTTGGAAGCATCGAATTCTTCCAGTGGGATTGGATCCCGGACATCAATATTTTTCTGTGTACTTACAATGATTTCACCGTTACTGTTGATGATCCACAATACAGCATCCTGAAAATCGGAAATTGCACATAAGTGTTCCTGAAGAGTATCTACTGTACTGGAAGAGATATTGCCTTTAACTGCTTCGTTAGATGCAATATTGTGCGCTTCTGTATAGAGTGCGGCACTTAAAGAGTGTTCCAGATGCTTTTCCACCATATAAGAACCGCCGAGGGTTATGAGGAAAAATCCCAAAATTCCGATGAGAATATAAAATCTCAGGAATTTTGTGGAAAGATGATGCTGTTTCATGGATTTTTTACCTCAAATTTGTATCCGATTCCCCATACGGTGGCAATGGACCAGTGAGGATTGTCTTTGATCTTTTCACGAAGACGTTTGATATGAACGTCTACAGTACGGGTATCACCGATGTATTCGTAACCCCAGATATGATCCAGAAGCTGTTCACGGGTAAATACCTGGTTTGGTGATGCTGCAAGGAAATAGAGAAGTTCCAGTTCCTTTGGCGGCATATCAACCTGACGACCCATATATGTGACTGCATAGTTTGTCAGATTAACGGTCAGATCCGGGTAAGTAACACATTTTTCACTGGAAGAAGGCGCTGGCTGTTTAACCTGGAAACGGCGCAGGACAGCACGTACACGGGCAACCAGTTCCTTGGAATCAAAGGGTTTGATCATATAGTCATCTGCACCCAGTTCAAGTCCGAGAACCTTGTCAAAGGTTTCGCCTTTTGCTGAAAGCATAATGATGGGAACATCAGAGGTATGTCGGATTTCACGACATACCTGATAACCGTCAATTCCGGGAAGCATCAGATCCAGAATGATCAGATCCGGGCGGAAGGAGGCAAATTCCCTTAACGCTTCTTCTCCGTCATTTACGATTTTTGTCTCGAAGCATTCTTTGGTAAGATACAGGGCAATAAGCTCTGCGATATTGTTATCATCATCAACAATAAGGATTTTCTGTTTGGAAACCATGGCGGTCCCTCCTATTTCTTAAATTCTACAATAGTAACACCTGCATCTCCTTCGCCGAATTCTCCAAGGCGGAAGGATTCCACATGCTTCTGGCGCTTCAGATAATTGTGTACACCTTTTCTTAGAGCACCGGTTCCTTTACCATGAACAATACGGACAGATTTCAGATGAGCGATATAAGCATCATCCAGATATTTGTCAAGCTCTGCAACTGCTTCATCTACCGTTTTGCCAAGCAGGTTGATCTCTGTGGATACATGGGCTGCTTTTGACATGCGGATTTTACCTTCACCTGTACGCTGCATGGTTGGGGTGGTAATCTCTGCTTCATCGATCAGTTCCAGATCAGAGATGTGAACCTTGGAACGGATGATACCCATCTGCACGAAGAGGAAACCTTTGTTGTCCGGACGGCTGCTGACAGTCCCCTTAAGATTCATGCTGAGAACCTTAACTGCATCGCCGAGGGAGATATCTTTGGCTGTGAGTTCCTTCTTCGGTTTCTTTGCAGCAGTTTTCTGAGTCATGCCTTTCTCTGCTTTATTCATATGTTTGCGCAGATTCTGGCGTTCTTTTTCCACAGCAGAGAGATCCACATGGTCTTTCTGGAATTTGTGGAACATCTTCATAGTCTGGTCTGCATATTCCTTGGCTTCGCGGAGAACTGCATGAGCTTCCTCATTGGCCTGACGGATGATGTGGTCTCGCTGCTCGTTCAACTTCTCCTGCTTGGATTCCATTTCGGATTTCAGAGAGGCGATTTCCTGTTTATACTGTTCAATCTCGCGGCGTTCATTTTCAATAGTTATACGGCTGCTTTCCAGGGAACTGAGAACATCTTCGAAAGATTCATCCTGTTCACTGATCTGTTCTTTGGCTTTATCGATGATATAGTCCGGAAGTCCAAGCTTGGAAGAAATGGCGAATGCATTACTTTTCCCGGGAACGCCGATCAGCAGGCGGTAGGTCGGGCGGAGCGTTTCCACGTCAAATTCGCAGCAGGCATTTTCTACACCTGAGGTGGAGAGTGCATATACCTTCAGCTCACTGTAATGGGTGGTTGCCATAGTGCGGATTCCCTGTTCATGAAGATGGGAAAGGATCGCAATGGCAAGGGCAGCACCCTCTGTCGGATCTGTACCTGCACCAAGCTCATCGAAAAGGACAAGAGAGTGACGGTTGGCTTTTTTCAGGAAAGAAACCACGTTGGTCATATGTGAGGAGAATGTACTTAATGACTGTTCAATACTCTGTTCATCACCGATATCAGCATAAACTTCTTCAAACAGTGCAAGCTCTGAGCGGTCCAGTGTGGGAATATGAAGACCGGACTGGCCCATGAGAGTGAGAAGTCCGACAGTCTTTAAAGATACAGTTTTACCACCGGTGTTCGGACCGGTGATAACAAGCAAGTCGAAATCATCGCCGAGACGGATATCAATGGGAACAGCTTTCTTCTTATCAATGAGAGGATGGCGTGCCTGTTTCAGACGGATGCGTCCTTCATCATTGAAGATTGGTTCTGTTGCATTCATATCCATGGCAAGGGATGCTCTGGCAAAAATGACGTCAAGCTGTACCATGATATTAAGATCTGCGCGGATAGAGTCGGTCTGTTCTGCAGTTTGCTGGCTCAGGGTGGAAAGGATCACTTCAATCTCTTTTTGTTCTTCCAGTTCCAGCTCGCGGATGTCATTATTTAGTTTTACGATTGCCATAGGTTCGATAAATAAAGTAGAACCTGTGGAGGACTGATCGTGTACCATGCCCGGAACCTGTCCTTTGTATTCTGCCTTGACCGGAATGCAGTAGCGTCCGTTTCTCATGGTAATAACGGAATCCTGCAGATAATTGCGGGCACTTCCGTTTACAAGAGAGGAGAGCTGTGTATGGATCCTGTCTCCGGTAATCTTCATGTTTCTTCGAATCTGGCGGAGGTTGCTGCTTGCATCATCACTGATCTCATCTTCTGAGAGGATGCATCTGCGGATCTCTGTTGTAAGAGGAGTCAGTGGTTCCAGTGCCTCGAACATCCCGTCCAGAGAGTCCGGGAGAGAATCACCGCGCTCACTTCTGGAATAAGCTTTGACACGATTGGTGTTCTCAAGAAGGCTGCAGATGGCAAGAAGTTCACCAATCCCCAGAGAACTTCCGATTTCCAGACGTTTCAGAGAACCACGCACATCTTTGACGCTGCCAAAGGAAATATTTCCTTTCTGGAAAAGACGGGTAAGGGCATCTCTGGTCTGAGTCTGCATATGTCGGATTTCATCAATATCTGTGGATGGCTCCAGCTTCCGGCAGATTTCTTTTCCCATGGAAGAGGAAGCCTTGTCTGTCAGCATATTGATGATTTTATAATATTCAAGTGCTTTATATGCTTTCTGATTCATTGTCTGTTTAAATCTCCTGATAGATATCTTTATAATTTGCTGTCCCTGATATTATAGCATTTTTTGTTATGGAAATGTACTCCGGGATTATAGCAATTCTAAAAAAATAATTGTGTTACTGTTCACTCCGTTCACAGTAACGTAGTCAAAATTCATTCCAGATTGCCTGCGGCAATGGAATTTTGGCTTGTATGTCTCGGG
>OHJZ01000531.1_pt1 | contig 20896 bp, 15 predicted proteins | sample 1568691 | NCBI WGS metagenome assembly OHJZ01 (sample SAMEA3879593, study PRJEB24766) | human gut metagenome | biome: human-associated habitat; feature: feces | place: USA | collected 1985/1987
GTCAGCGCGGCACTCACATCCAGCCGGGTGAGAATGTCGGCAAGGGCAGCGATGATACCCTGTTTGCTCTGGTCGATGGCACCGTTCGTTTCGAGCGCGTGGGCAAGAGCGGCAAGAAGTGCAGCGTCAAGCAGTAACTTCTTTCTAAAATCTGCAACACAGAGAGCCGGACCCTCGTGGCCCGGCTCTTTTTGATGAAAAAACAGGAGGGCCTGTATGGCAGCACAAACCAATTTTATCGACATCGCCACCATCTGGCTCCATGCCGGCAAGGGCGGCGACGGCGCAGTGAGCTTCCATCGTGAGAAGTTCGTGGCCGCCGGCGGCCCGGACGGCGGCGACGGCGGCCGGGGCGGCGACATCATCTTCGTCGTGGACGACCACCTCACCACTCTGATGGACTTCCGTTATAAGCGCAAGTACACCGCCGACGAGGGCGGCAAGGGCGGCGCAAGCCTCTGCCACGGCAAGAACGCCGAGGATCTCGTCATCAAGGTGCCTCTGGGTACGGTCATCAAGGACGCTGAGAGCGGCCTTGTCATCGCCGACCTGTCCGACCACACCCCCGTCACCATCGCCAAGGGCGGCCGCGGCGGCTACGGCAATGCGCACTTTGCCACCCCCACCCGCCAGATCCCCAAGTTTGCAAAGCCCGGTATGCCCGGCGAGGACATTCAGGTGACCCTCGAGCTGAAGCTCATCGCGGATGTGGGCCTCATCGGCTTCCCCAACGTGGGCAAGTCCACCCTCATCTCCACCATCAGCGCCGCAAAGCCGAAAATTGCAAACTACCACTTCACCACGCTGGTGCCGACGCTGGGCGTCGTGTCGGTGGGCGAGGGCGCAAGCTTTGTCTGCGCCGACATCCCCGGCCTCATCGAGGGTGCCAGCGAGGGCGTCGGCCTGGGCCACGACTTCCTCCGCCATGTGGAGCGCTGCCGTCTGCTGCTGCACGTCGTGGACGTCTCCGGCAGCGAGTGCCGCGACCCCATCGAGGACTTCGAGCAGATCAACGAGGAGCTGGCAAAGTTCAGCCCGGCTCTGGCCGAGCGTCCCCAGATCGTGGTGGGCAACAAGTGTGACCTCGCCACCGAGGAGCAGATCGACACCTTCCGCAAGTATGTGGAGGAGAAGGGCCTGACCTTCGTCCCCATCTCCGCCGCCACCATGCAGGGCGTCAGGGAGCTTCCGGGTCTGGTCTACAACCGCCTGAAGGACATTCCCGCCGTCCCCGTGTTTGCCCCCGAGTACAAGAAGCCCGAGGCAAAGGCCGGCGGCCGCGAGTTCACCATCAAGCGGATGGAGGCTCATGTCTGGAGCGTGGATGCACCCTGGCTGGAGTATATCCTCGCGGGCAGCAACGTGGACGACTACGAGAGCCTGCAGTATTTCCAGCGCCAGCTGGGCGAGAGCGGCATTCTGGACGCTCTGGTGCAGAAGGGCGTGCAGGAGAACGATACCATCCTCATCGGCGAGTATCAGTTCGATTATATCTTCTAAGAGGTCAACGGGCTTGCCCTCTCAGCCTCACGCGGTTCGGCAGCTCTCCCAAAGGGAGAGCCGGAGCGCAACGGTCAGGCTTCTGCCTCTCCCTTTGGGAGAGGTGGCATTGCGCAGCAATGACGGAGAGGGCAAGGACGCTGATGAAAGGAAAAAACCTTCTATGAACGAACCCGAAAAGATCGACCCCCGGGAGCTGAGCCCGCTGGCACTGGCCTTCGTGGGCGACAGTGTGCTGGAGCTTCTGGTGCGGCAGCGGCTGGTGGAGCACCACCGTCTGTCGGCGGGAAGGCTCAACGCCGAAAAGGTCAAATACGTCTCGGCCCGGGCGCAGTTCCGGGAAGAGCAGCTGTTGGAGCCGCTTTTCACCGAGGACGAGCTGGCTGTCTTCAAGCGGGGCCGCAACGCCAGCAAGGCCAGTGTGGCCAAACACGCCTCCCCGGAGGAGTACCGCGCGTCCACCGGCTTCGAGTGCCTGCTGGGCTGGCTGTATCTGAACGGCCGGCTGAGCCGGGTGCATGAGCTGTTCGAGACGCTGTGGCAGTCGTTCGACCCCAACGAAAAATAACCGGAACACGCGAAAGCCCACTGCTTTCCGCACTGGGAAACAGTGCAAAGAGAGCAGCGGGCTTTTTGTTGTCCCGCCGGATGGTCCGTTCAGGCGGGGCGGCGCTCAGCGCAGAGGCTCAGCGGCTGTTGCGGGCGGAGTTGCGAGCCGAGTTCTTGCCGCCCTCGTCGTCGGCACCCTTGGTGTACTGGTTGGGGTGCTTGTGCTCGTTGGCGGCAGAGTTCTGGCTGGAATTGGTGGTGCGGTTGGTGCTCTGATCGCCGGTGCGGTCCTGAGTCTGGTTCTTGCAGTTGGTGCTGCGTTTCTCACTGCGATTTTCCATCGTATCGTCGCTCCTTTCGATTTCGGGAGACGCTCTGCGCTCCCTGCCCATAGTTTGACCGGCTGCGGCGGCTTTATGCACCGCAGCTCGAAGGAGGTCTCATAAAAATGCCTGCCGAATATTTTGAAGCCCGGGAACGCGCCCTTCTGGGGGAGCGGTACGACACGCTCTACGCCGCCCCGCAGGAGACAGCGGCCCGCGGCGTGACCGTCTCTGCCCTCCGCACCACGCCGGAAGGATTTGCGGCCCGGGCAGATTTCCCGCTGCGGCCCTCGCCCTTCTGCAAGGCGGCGTTCGTGGTGGAACAGCCCGACTTCAAGCCGGGACGCCACCCCTACCATCACGCAGGTGTCTTCTACTCACAGGAGCCTTCGGCCTCGTCGGCAGCGCCGCTGCTGGGCATCAAGCCCGGGATGCGGGTACTGGATCTGTGTGCTGCCCCCGGCGGCAAGAGCAGCCAGCTCGCCGCCGCTCTGCAGGGGCAGGGCCTGCTGGTGAGCAACGAATATGTCGCGGCCCGTGCAGAGATCCTGAAGAGCAACCTCGAGCGGATGGGCGTGTCCAACGCCGTCGTGCTCAACGAGACGCCCGCCCGCATCGCAGCGGCCCTGCCGGAGTTCTTCGACCGGGTTCTGGTGGACGCGCCCTGCTCCGGTGAGGGGATGTTCCGCAAAGAGCCTGCCGCGCTGGCCCAGCACTGCGAAGCGCTGGTGAAGCAGTGCGCAGAGCTGGGCGCGGACATCCTCGACAGCGCCGCTGCGGCCCTCGCGCCGGGCGGCGAGCTGGTCTACTCCACCTGCACCTTCGCGCCGGAAGAGGACGAGGGACAGGTGGCGGCGTTCTTACAGCGCCACCCGGAGTTCACGCTGGCCGATGTGCTGGGCAATGTGGACTACACCTTCGGCAGTGAGGGCGAGGCCAACCGCACCGGTGGTCTGCCGCTGGATGTGAGCAAGGTGCGCCGCATCTGGCCCTGTCAGGGCGGGGAGGGCCACTTCATGGCCCGGCTCGTCAAGGCCGGTACGCCCCGGGCTCTGCCGGCTCCCGGCGAGTACACCCCCGAAGAGCAGCTCTGGCTGGCCGCCGCCGCCGAGGCCGGCAAAAAGGCCAAGGGCAGCAAGCCCCAGAAGGCCGCAAAGCCTGCGGATGCCCGCAGCGCCCGGCGGGAGAACAGCCGGGCTTGCCGGGAGGCCGTGCAGGGCCGCAGCTCCCGCAGCCGGGAGGCTGGGGCAGGGGATGCATCGCCCGCCCAGAGCCTTGCTGGATGGCGGGAGTTTGCGGAGGAATATTTCCCGGAGCTGGCAAAGCACCCTGCCGTGGTGCATGGCGGCGGCGTCCTGCTGCCGGCGGCTTTCCCGCAGACGAATCTTCACGTCCTGCGTGCAGGCGTCTTTGTGGGCAGTGTGCAGAAGGGGCGCTTCGTGCCGGAACATCATCTGTTCACGGCCTTCGGCGCGCTCTGCCAGAACCGTGAGGAACTGACCCTCGCCGACTCCCGGACCGTGGAATATCTCTCCGGCCGGGAGATAGAAGCTCACACCGCTGCCGACGGCTGGTGCTGTGTGACGGTGGACGGCTGGCCGCTGGGAGGCGGCAAGGTGTCCGGCGGCAGGGTCAAAAACCATTATCCCAAGGCACTTCGTCTGCTGTAAAACGTGGTTTTGGGCAGAATAAACCGGAAAACCATCGGTACAAGGGTTGAACGCCGGTGGCTGTTGTGATAAAATAACAGAGTTAGATTTTGTGTGCTGCCACAATGCGGGCGACCACAGCCCGTCTGCCCGCAGGCGGAGATCACTGATAAAATACAGGAGGCTCTTTTCCATGTCTGGACATAGCAAATGGAACAATATCAAGCGCAAGAAGGAGAAGACGGACGGCGCAAAGGCAAAGGTCTTTACCAAGATCGGCCGCGAGATCAGCGTTGCCGTCCGTACCGGCGGCCCCAACCCCGCTTCCAACAGCAAGCTGGCGGACCTGATCGCCAAGGCAAAGCGTATGAGCGTGCCGAACGATAACATCCAGCGCATCATCAAGAAGGCCGAGGGCGGCGATAAGACCGAGTACGAGGCGATCACCTACGAGGGCTACGGCCCCGGCGGCGTGGCGGTCATGGTCGAGACGCTGACCGACAACCGCAACCGTACCGCTGCCGACCTGCGCCACTACTTCGATAAGAACGGCGGCAATCTGGGCGCTATGGGCTGCGTGGGCTTCCTGTTCAGCCAGAAGGGCGTCATCGACATCTCTCTGGAAGACAAGGACGCCGACGAGGCTATGATGGACGCCCTGGATGCCGGTGCTGAGGACTTCGATGCAGGCGAAGATGCCGCTGAGATCACCACCGACCCCGAGAACTACTCCGCTGTCGTCAAGGCAATGGAGGAGAAGGGCTACGAGATCCTCTCCGACGACCTGGCCATGGTCCCCATGACCACCACCCGTCTGACCGACCCCGATCAGCTCAAGCTGATGGGCAAGCTGCTGGATGCCCTCGAGGATAACGATGACGTCCAGAACGTCTGGCACAGCCTCGAGAACGAAGAGGACCTGCCGGAATAAGCTTCCGCAAGGCTCTTTGCTCCTGAAATAAGACGAGAAAAAGCCGCTTTTTGTGCTGTGAGGCACAGAAAGCGGCTTTGTTGTTTTATGGCGGCCTGCGATAAAAAAGAAAGATACGATATAGCAGTTTGCGTTTTTAATGCATAGGCAACATCCGCAAACTGCATATCGCAAATATGCAGTTTTGATAGGCACTATTTTTGAAAATTGCGATAGAATAAAGCAAAGAGGAAAACAGATCGGCAGCGATGGAAAGGGGAGCTGCTTGAGAGGAAAACTATTGAAGTAATGGGTAAATTATGATAAAATTGATGAGATAATAAACTGTCATAGAAAAATGGGCAGGGGTCGCGGCTCCGAAAAAAGCTCAGAAGAACGATAAAAGCAGAAATCGCAATTTCGAAAGTGTTGATGGAAGGACACATCGGAGCGTAAGTGAGGTATGCGGAATGTCAGCAAGTGCGGTTGGGATCGAGAAGCCGGTCGTTATCGACCGAAAGCAGAATCTGCGGGAGCATCGGTTATATTGGGTCGGGCGTCGAGCACAGGATGTGGTCTTATCGGCACTGGCGCTGGTGGTGCTGTCGCCGGTGATGCTGGCAACAGCGGTCGCTGTCGTGGTAGATGACCCTTCTGCCGGGCCTGTTTTTTCGCAGGAGCGTATTGGACGAGATGGCAAACCGTTCAAGCTTTACAAGTTTCGCTCCATGTGTCCGAATGCGGAAGCAAAGCTGGACGATCTGCTGAAGCAGAACGAAATGAACGGCCCGGTGTTCAAAATCAAGGACGATCCGCGCATTACCCGTGTGGGAAGGTTTATCCGCAGAACCAGTCTTGATGAGCTGCCGCAGCTCTGGAACGTCCTGGAGGGTGATATGAGCATCGTTGGCCCGCGTCCTGCCCTGCCCCGCGAGGTGGAACAGTATGGGGACTATGAGAAGCAGCGGTTGTATGTGACGCCGGGCCTGAGCTGCTATTGGCAGATCGCGCCGCACCGGAACGATCTGTCCTTCGAGGAGTGGATGGACCTGGACATTGAATATATACAGGAGCGCAGCTTCTGGGTGGACTGGAAAATCATTTTCGGGACATTCAGGGTGTGCCTGCTGGGGCATGGAAAATAAAAAGACAGGCCCATATCAGATACAGAACAAAACATCACGGGGAGGGGCCGACATGGAGCAACGACGCATTTGTCCATATTGTATGCAGGAGCTGGAAGCAGGGGAGGAGCAGTGTCCCCACTGCGGCCGGGAGCTTGCAGGGCGCAACCCGTCGGGCAGTCTTCCGGCAGGCACTGTGCTGGCAGGCCGGTATACCGTGGGCGACATCCAGAGCGTGGACGGCGAGGGCATCCTCTACCGGGGCGTGGAGAACAACGGCCCCTTCCGGGTGACCATCAAGGAGTATATGCCCCTGACGCTGGCGGCAGAGCGGGGGAGGGACTGCATCCTCCGCCCGAAGCCGGGCAGCGAGGTGCTGTTCAAGACCACCCGGATGGACTTTGCCGACCTCTACCGCTTCATCCAGCGCATCACCCCGGCCAACGGCCTGGAGGCCGTGCTGGACGTCTTCGAAGAGAACAACACGGTCTACGCCGTCATGGAGAACCCCGGCGGCTGTCCGCTCCAGAAGTGGCTGGAGGAGCACGGCACCGTGACGCCCCAGCAGGCCTGCACCATGCTGGAACCGGTGTTCAACGGGGTGGAGGCCATGCATCAGGTGGGCCTCGTACACCGGGGCATCTGCCCGGCCAATATCCGCATCATGGACAATGGCCGCGCCCGGCTCACCGGCTACGCGACGGTGGGTCTGCGCACGGCGGGCAGCGGCCTGCACGAACAGCTGTACGAAGGCTATTCTGCGCCGGAACAGTATTCCACTGCGGAATTTGAGGGCCGCTATACCGACGAATACAGCCTGGCCGCCGTATTTTACCGCATGGTCTGCGGCCAGAGCCCGGTTCCGGCAGCACAGCGGGCAGTGTCCGACTCGAACCCACGAGCTAAGACGCTGGAACCGTCGGTGCCGGTCTATGTTTCAGAGGCGCTGCAAATGGGTCTGCGGCTCAAACCCGCCGAGCGGATACAGACGGTACCGCTGCTGATGGAGGCCCTGTCCTCGCCGGAAAAGACCGATGAGCTGGCCCGCAGTCTGCGTTCCATTCCGGAGGAGGGGGAGGCCGGGGCCAAAACAGGCCGTGGGCGGAGACCCTCGGTGCAGACCATATTGACCAGCATTTTGCTTTTGCTGGCGGTGCTGACGGCGCTGACCTTGTGGAGCATGCTGGGCCGTCTTTCTGCATTGGAGGCCCCTCCTGCATCGTCTCCAGCATCCTCGGAAGCGGACTCCTCTTCGGTGATCACACAGCCAAAAAATCAGGTGCCCAACCTGGTGGGCATCTCCTATGCGCAGGTGCAGAACCATCGGGAGTATACTGGGATCTATCTGTTCTATGTTACCGAGGAATACAGCGATGATGTGCCTGCCGGCACGATCCTGCGCCAACAGCCGGAGGCCGGTACACTGCTTCCGGCAGGGGAGACCATCCGTCTTGTGGTCAGTAAAGGACCGAAGATGGTGGAGATGCCCCAGCTGATCGGTTTCCCGCAGGATAGTGCTGTGCGGGAGCTGGAAAGCCGGGGTCTGGTTCCCAGCTGCTTTATGGTGTTCAATGATGGGTCCTATGCTTCCGGCTGTGTGGTCTCTGCCAGTGTGGAAGCGGGAACCATGGCGGAAGTAGGCTCCACCGTAGTGGTGTATATTGCTGCCGACCGGGATGTGCCGGTGTCGGCGGCTCCGGAGGACCCTGCCGCATCCTCTGCGCCCGCACCGGCCGAGAGCGCCCCGTCAGCAGAGGAAGGCTCTTCCTCTGCGCAGCAGCTCCCAGAATAAAAAGGAGGGCCTATGACCGAAAAAAGCTACGATACCCCCTGCGGGTCCATCCACTATTGGGTCAGCCGTGCCGTGGAAAAAGCGTATACCCTCGTGTTTTTGCCAGGTCTTACAGCGGATCATCGCCTGTTTGAGCGGCAGCTGGCGTATTTTGCTCCGCGCTGCCCCGTGCTGGTGTGGGATGCGCCGGGACATGGCCGTTCCTGGCCGTTCCGGCTGGATTTTACCCTGATGGAGAAAGCACGCTGGCTGGAGGAGATCCTGCAGCGGGAGGCTCTGCCCCCGCCGGTATTGGTAGGCCAGTCGATGGGGGGATATGTGGCTCAGGCTTTTATGCAGCAGTTCCCTGGCAGGGCGAAGGGCTTTATCTCCATTGATTCGGCTCCGCTGCAGCGGCAGTATGTCACCGGGGCAGAGCTGTATCTTTTGCAGCGGATGGAGCCAGTCTATCGCTGGTATCCTTGGCCGCTGCTGGTTTGGTCCGGCAGCGTGGGGTGTGCGGTCTCTCCGTATGGTCAGGAGATGATGCGTCGGATGATGGATGCCTATACCGGGGATCAGCCCCGATATGCGGCATTGGCAGGCCATGGATACAGGATGCTGGCCCAGGCGATGGCGGCAGACCTGCCTTATCGCATCGACTGTCCGGCGCTGCTGCTCTGCGGCCGGAAGGATCAGGCGGGTTCCACCCGGCGATATAACAAAGCCTGGCATCGCTGCACCGGGATTCCCTTGGTCTGGCTGGAGAATGCGGGCCATAATTCCAACTGTGATAAGCCGCAGCTGGTCAATGCCCTGTTGGAGCGTTTTGTGGCCCAGCTGTAAGGAGGATCTTATGGAAAACCAGACGGTCATCAACAAAACTGTAAAGTCCGGCATTACCTTTGGCAGTGCCCTGGCAATGGTCATCAGCTATACCACCTGGCATTCGGTAGGGTGGGCCATTCTCCATGGTCTGATGAGCTGGGTGTATGTGCTGTATTTCGTTCTTCGCTACTAAGATGCAAAAACCGGGGGCTTTCCACTATGACGAAAAGCCCCCGGTTTTATTTTTATAGTTGGATCAGTAGGTGATGCCCTGAGCCAGCATGGCAGTGGCTACCTTCAAAAAGCCTGCGCAGTTTGCGCCCACCATCAGGTTGCCCTCAGAGCCAGCAGCCACCGAAGCATCAAAGCTGGCGTGGAAGATGCCCTCCATGATGCCCTTCAGCTTGGAGTCCACTTCCTCAAAGCTCCAGCTCAGCCGCTCGGAGTTCTGGCTCATTTCCAGGCCGGAGGTGGCTACGCCGCCAGCGTTGGCAGCCTTTGCAGGTCCGTACAGAATACCGTTGGACAGGTAGACCTCAATGGCCTCCGGAGTGCTGGGCATATTTGCGCCCTCGCACACCACGGTGCAGCCGCCCTTGACCAGAGCCTCCGCCGAAGCTTTGTCGATCTCGTTCTGGGTGGCGCACGGCAGGGCGATGTCGCACGGAACCGTCCACACGCCCTTGCAGCCCTCGTGGTACTCGGAGCCCGGCACGCGCTCCGCATATTCCTTGATGCGGCCGCGATGGCCCAGCTTGATGTCCTTGACCACGTCAAGCTGAATGCCGTTCGGATCGTAGATGTAGCCGTTGGAATCGGAGGCGGTCACAACCTTCGCGCCGAGGGCCTGAGCCTTCTCGGTGGCGAAGATGGCCACGTTGCCGGAGCCGGAAATGACCACGGTCTTGCCTTCGAAGGAGTCATTGCGCAGCACGCGCATTGCCTCGGCAGTGTAATAGCACAGGCCGTAACCGGTGGCCTCGGTGCGAGCCAGGGAACCGCCGAACTCGAGGCCCTTGCCGGTCAGTACGCCGGAATACTCGTCACGAATGCGCTTGTACTGGCCGAACAGGTAGCCGATCTCGCGACCGCCCACGTTGATGTCGCCGGCCGGAACGTCGGTGAACTGGCCGATATGACGGCACAGTTCCGTCATGAAAGCCTGACAGAAACGCATGACTTCGGCGTCGGACTTGCCCTTCGGATCGAAGTCGGAGCCGCCCTTGCCGCCGCCCATCGGCAGGCTGGTCAGGGAGTTCTTCAGAATCTGCTCAAAGCCGAGGAACTTGATGACACCCTCGTTCACGCTCGGGTGGAAGCGCAGACCGCCCTTGTACGGGCCGATTGCAGAGTTGAACTGGATGCGGTAACCGCGGTTGACCTGCACCTTGCCCTCATCGTCGGTCCATGCGACGCGGAACTTCACCACGCGTTCCGGCTCGACGATGCGTTCGAGCACGCCCGCTTTCTCATATTCCGGATGCTTCGCGACCACCGGTTCGAGGCTTTCGAAAACCTCGCGAACGGCCTGCAGGAACTCCGGCTGGTCGCCGTCGCGCTTTTCCACCTGCGCGTACACGCGCTTGACGTACTCATCAGTGAGCATATTCTTCCCCTTCGGGATAGTTGGTTACCAATAGACGGTCTCATTCTATGTGTACGAATATGGACGGCACAAGACCTTGTTCAGGATTTGGAGACGCTTTTTTACGAGCGCTGGTTCCGAACTTGCTTCTTTTTACGGGATTGCCATGCCTTGCGTTGACTATAGGATGGAAATGCGGAAAGCGTGGGAGAGAGTACATTCGCAACAGCATCTCACAGTCTCACATAATGGGAGAATCATCATGATTGAAGGATTCAAGAAATTCATTGCACGCGGCAACATGATCGACATGGCGGTCGGTGTTGTCATGGGCGGTGCCGTCACCACAGTGGTTAATTCGATCGTCAACAATGTGATTAATCCGTTCATCGCCATGATTTTCGGCAAACCGAATATGGATGGTCTGCTGGCAATCACATTCAATAATGCGACGGTTTCGTTCGGCGCGGTACTTGGTGCGATATTGAATTTTCTGATCATCGCGGCGGCCGTGTATTTCTGCATTCTCGTACCGATCAACAAATTCCGTGACGTGACCGAGGCGTTGCTCGCCAAAACCAAGCTTGCGGAAGAGCGGAGCAAAGCCGAGGAGGAGGCCATCAAAGAGCCGGAAATCTCCACCGAAGAGCAGACGATCCTGCTGTTGCAGCAAATCCGCGACGAACTTGCCAAACGGAATGCATAGGGTGCACAGAACGTGCCGAACGATTCTGTCACTGTTGCCGACGTGGTCGCAATGCAGTAGTCATCGCCAGCAATCGTAATAATCAATAATCCAAGGCCGTTTCAAGCGGTGACGCAAGTCCCGCCTGAAACGGCCTTTCGTAATGGTCTTTCAGCGGGTGGAGGAATTGGGATGCGGATGCGGGTATGAAAAAAGGGTTTCCGGAAATCACCGGAAACCCTATCTGTGGAGCTAAGGGGATTCGAACCCCTGACCCTCTCCATGCCATGGAGATGCGCTACCAGCTGCGCCATAGCCCCGTGGAGCTAGCCGGGTTCGAACCGGCGACCCTCTGCTTGCAAAGCAGATGCGCTACCAGCTGCGCTATAGCCCCATAGTTGAAAAAAAGCGGCTGCGCCGCTCTTAATCACTGTGGGCCCGGGAGGACTTGAACCTCCGACCTCATCCTTATCAGGGATGCGCTCTAACCACCTGAGCTACGGGCCCGTTCCTGCTGTACTGTTAAGCACAACGAATTGAAATAATACGTGATAATCAGCGAAAGTCAAAATCCGGCGTGTCGTGGCATAATGCAGGCATGCCAAACAATCATCGCAATGCCAGCAGGGGAGTGCGCAACCGCAATCGCACGCTATCGGAAGAAACTGTGCAAATCGCTGGAATGACGGTGACCATCATGCGTAAGCCCATCAAAAACATGTATCTGCGCATCAAGCCACCGAACGCGCAAATCGTCATCTCCACACCTTCTCGCATGGCACAAGCGGCAATCGCACGATTCGTGACGGAACGCAAATCATGGATCGAACAAGCGCAACGAGCCATGCTGCAAGCCAGAGATCAGCAGATCCATGAAGGAAACAATCCTAATGATCCGCATTCTTTCACATGGAACGACGCAACCAGAAAGCGAGCGGTGCAGACCATCAATGCGCAACTACCGGTGCTGCTTACGAAATGGTCGCCGATTATCGGGCGCGAGCCAACGCATGTCACACTGCGCGTCATGACGTCGCGATGGGGGTCATGCACGCCGAAAACCGGCCGCATCCGCCTCAACCTACAACTCGGTCTTATGGACCCCAGATTCCTGGAATACGTGCTTGTGCACGAAATGACGCACCTGTGGGAAAACGGGCACGGAGAGGGCTTTCAGCGGCGTATGAGCGCATATTTGCCGCAATGGAGGCAATTACGGCGGGAGCTGAACCGTCACGTTGTACTGTGACGCTCGCGATGCTGTTGCGTTGCCTGCGATGTTGAAATACTTGCGATATCACGTCATTGCCGTCACATTGCGCGGATTGCCATGACTTGCCACGGCTTACGGACGTTTGATAACGACGTATAGGTGATTTGTATAGCTTTTCCGTTCATAAGATGTTCCAAACGCTTAACATTCGCGAATTGCAAGCCTACAATCATGGCGGCTGAGATGTTTGCGTGCAAACAGTTCACGCAGAAAGATCGAACAAGTGAGGAAGGGAGCGATTATGGCTGTATTGAGAAAAGTCGGCATTATCGGAATCGGACACGTGGGCGCGCATGTTGCAAATGCCGTGCTTTCCGCAGGACTGGCTGAAGAACTGAAACTGTGCGACATCAACGAGCAAAAAGTAGTCAGCGAATGTCAGGATTTAAGCGACACGTTGAGTTTCTACCCGCATAACTGCGTGATCGGCAACTACGGTACGCAATACGAGCAGCTGGCTGACTGCGACGTGGTAATCAACGCTGCCGGTGACGTGAAAACCAGCGCCAAAGATCGTGATGGCGAACTGTTCGTTACCACCGACATTGCACGCACTTGGATCTCCCGACTGTTCAACGCAGGCTTCCACGGTGTGATCATCACCATCTCAAATCCGTGCGATGTGGTCGCAACCGAAATCTGGCACATCACCGGCTACGATCCGCGCAAAATCATTGGCACCGGAACCGCGTTGGATTCCGCACGACTGCGCAACGCCATCGCGAAACGCGTCAACGTGGATCAGAAATCAATCGGCGCATACATGCTGGGGGAGCATGGCAATTCACAGTTCGCCTACTGGTCGAACGTGAACATCGCAGGCAAGCCGCTCACCCAACTCGCACAAGACAATCCGCAACGATTCACCCTTGACGAGGACGAAACCGAGCAGGATGCCCGTCGAGGCGGATACCGCGTGTACGCCGGCAAAGGGTGCACGGAATACGCCATTGCAGCCACCGCGGCACGCCTTACGCAAGCCGTGCTCTGCGACGAACACTATGCGGCCGCCTGTTCCACGCTGCTTACCGGCGAACAAGGCGAAAGCGGCAATTACGCCAGCCTGCCGTGCATCGTCGGCGCGAACGGCGTCGAAGAAGTCCTCAATCCTACACTCACCGAAAGCGAACAGGCCAAATTCCACGCGTCCTGCGAGCATATCCGCGCCAATATCGCGCAGCTTGCATGGTGGAATGACGAATGCCATCCCACACTGCGTAGCTGAATCTATGATTAAATCTGCGGCTGAATCTGTAGTAAATCAACAGATTTAATAATATGACAAACGTAATAAACAGACTTGCGATTACTGGTGTTGATCGTATGAAAAATCAACATTTACATAATCGCAAGTCTGTTTTTATTTTGATTTATCTCAAATTATTTCGATTAATTTCAGATCATTTTGCAGTCTTTGCGGATTTCGCATTATCACCATCAACCATGTGCTTGCGGATTTCCAACGTTTCGATACGGCGGCCGTCCACTTGCGTGACAGTCATGTCGTAACCGTCGTCGGAAGGCAACGTATCGCCGACTTCGCCCATCTTGCCAGTGTGCGCCAGGAAATAGCCGGCAACCGTCTCATACGGGCCATCCTCAAGCTCAATACCGGTCAAATCAGCGAAATCCTCAATCGTCATACCACCTTCGATAGTGGCGACGCCATTGACGAACGCGGTACGCTCCGTGCGCTCGCCGCCTTTTTCCTCCGGCAGATCGTATTCGTCGCGAATGTCGCCGACCAGCTCCTCCGTCATATCCTCCAACGTGACGATGCCGTCGGTACCGCCATATTCGTCGATGACCACTGCCAGATGAATGCCACGCTTACGCAGCAATTCAAGGCTTGGCAGCAGCTTCGACGTGCCCGGCAGCGAAATGCCTTCGCGCGTCACGTCGGCGACCGTCTTCGCCTCGGGATCGCGAATGTCGAGCAAATCGCGCACGTGCACAAAGCCGAGCACGTCATCGAAATCCTTGCCGGTCACCGGATAACGGGAGTATGGCATTTCGCGCACGTACGCGGCCGCATCCCCGATCGGCATGGCACCATCCAGAAATACCACGTCGGCGCGTGGACGCATCACTTCCGCCACAATCGTTTCGGATGCGTCGAACACGTCATCGAGAATCGTGCGCTCGTCCTTGCTTAAGTTCGTATTGGTGTTGACGAGCACGCGCAGCTCCTCGTCGGACACTTCGCTGTCAGTTTCGTTCGGGTCGAAACCAAGCAAGCGCACAATAATGTTCGTATTCTTGCCGATCAGCCAAATAATCGGCTTGCACACCTTCGCAAACACGTGAATCGCAGGCACCACGGCACGCGCGATCTGCTCGTTGCGCTGCATCGCGATACGCTTCGGCACCAACTCCGAAATCACGATCGAACAGTACGAAATAATCAACGTCAGCACAATGGTGGTTAGGGGAGCGGCCACGCTCGTTGGCACGCCCCAACTTTCAACAATCGGCACAATGTATGGCGAAATCGACGATTCGCCGAACGATGCGGAAAGAAAACCGCTCAATGTCACGCCAATCTGCACAGTCGACAGAAACGTGTTCGGATCGCGTGCGATTTGTGCGACGCGCTTGCCGCGGGCATCCTCCTGTTCCATTTGGTCGATCTGCGATCCGCGCAGGCTGACCAACGCCAGTTCGGTGCCGGCGAACACGGAACCGAGCAGCAGGAAGATGAAGATCAGGAGAATGTTCAAACCTAGAGACATGGTTCCACTCTATCGAGGTGGTATGTCAAAGTGTCTGTATCTCCTGATTTTTTGGATTTTCTCAATTATTCTTAGATTGCTTAGCTTCGGATTGTTCTTTTTCGGATTTCTGTTTCGCAAATCTCCGTTTTCCGAATTGTACTTCGTTTCAGAAGCTGAGAACCTCGACTTTGCCGGAGTCCAGCTGGTACCTTGCGCCGACGATCATGAGTTTGTCAGCTGCCAGAGCCTGCTGGATCGCTTCGGATTGTTCCACCAAGAGTTCGATGGTGCGCGCGATGTGCACGCGTTCGAAATCTTCGCTGGATTCCAATTCCGACTCGTGTGCCTGCCAGATCGAGAAACCGACAGTGCGCATCATGATCGAATCCGAATCGCAGATGCGTTCGTCGATGTCGGAAATGCTGTCGGCGGCCATCAGCGAATCTTCCGCATCGGCGGTCAATTCGTGCAGTAACGCTTCGTAATCCTTGGAAACTTGCTTGATCGCACCGCAATTCTGATGGCCGAGCACTACCAGCAAACGTACGCCGAGTACGGTCACCGCGTATTCTAGGGACGCAATCACGGCTTCGTCGATGATTTGACCGGCCGTGCGAACCGTGAACAAGTCGCCAAGACCGGAATCGAAAATAATATCCGGGCTTACTCGCGCGTCGGAGCAGCTCAGTATGGCCGCTTCCGGTGCGTGTGTGTCCACAAGTGCCTCGCGTGCTTCAGCGCCACGATTCGGATGTTCCGGTTTGCCCTCCGCAAACCTGCGATTACCTGCCAGCATGCGGCTCCAAACGCCGCTTGCCGTGCCTTCGACCTCGTCTTGGTCTACAAACAGTTCGTCTGCCATTGACTCCACCCCTCATTGTTCAGGCTAGCCAACATCATACGTTTTGGTCTGACCGTTCGCTGGGAAATAGAGCGATATCTCGCTTATGTATGGCAGATTTCGTGTTCTGTCCGGTGATATTTCGCTTATGTATGGCAGTCCCAAAGGTGAAAAACCGGAAAAATGTACCCCCGAAGTGGGTTTTTCGCATGATGGCCTGCCATATATAAGCGAGAAGGCTCATGACACGGCTCCGATTCTGCCATATATAAGGCAGATATAGGTATGAAAAAGGGTCCCCGATCGGCAGTGCGAACGGGGACCCTGAAAGAAACTGGCTAAAATCAGCCGGTGTTCTGCAAGCCTGCTGCGACACCCGACACGGTGCACAGGATCAGGTAGGTGTAGTTCTCCTTCTGTCCGTGCGTGAGCTCTTCCTTGTCCACGCGCTTGCGTAGCGAGCCGAGAGCGAGCACCTGGGTGGCGGACAGCGCATCCACGTACGGCGAGCGGATGCGGATGGCCTGGCCGAGCACGTGGCGGTGCTGCAGAGGCCACTTGTCGCCTACGATTTCGAGCACCCACTTGCGAGTGAGCTCCATCTCGTCGAGGACCTTCTTGTTGAGGTCCTCACGGTCTCCGAGAGCAAGGTACATCTTGGCGATGCGCTCGTCAGTCTTGGCCAGCGACATTTCGATGTTGTCGATGAACGTGGAGAACAGAGGCCATTCCTCATACGCTTGACGCAAGGTGTTCAAATCGCCGAACTGCTCGCACGCGGTGCCCAGGCCGTACCATGCAGCCAGATTGATGCGTGCCTGCGCCCAGGAGAAGATCCACGGAATGGTACGCAGATCGTCGAGGGACTTGGCTCCAAGGCCGCGTTTGGCCGGACGGGAGCCGATCGGCAGCAGGCCGATTTCGGTCAGCGGCGTGACGGTGGAGAACCACGGTGCGAATCCGTCGGTGTTCAGCAGGTCGAGGAAGCGGTTATGCGCGGCCTCGTCGAGCTTGCTGGCCATGTCGGCGTACTTGGCGGTCATGTCCGTATTGCGCTTCTCCACGCTCGGAGCGGACTGCAGCAGCGTTGCAGCCGCAACGGACTCGACGTGGCGGATGGCCAGTGCCGGGTTGCCGTAGCGCGCGAAGATGACCTCGCCCTGCTCGGTGAGCTTGAAGCGGCACTTCACGGAGCCGACCGGCTGTGCGAGCACGGCACGGTTAGCCGGGCCTCCGCCGCGGCCGACGGCGCCGCCACGGCCATGGAACAGGGTCAGATCGATGTCATGCGATTCCGCCCACTTGGCGATGCGTTCCTGTGCGGAATGCAGGGCCAGGGTTGCGGAGGTCGGGCCGGCGTCCTTCGAGGAGTCGGAGTAGCCGAGCATGACTTCCATCTTGCCGCCGGTGGCCTTCAGACGAGCCTGGACCTCCGGAATCTTGATCATTTCCTCGAGTACGTCTACCGAGTTCTGCAGATCCTCAAGCTGTTCAAACAGCGGGATCACGTCGATGGTTGGAACATCCTTGGGATGGGAGAACGCCAGACGGTTCAGCTCGTACACGTCCTTGATGTTTTGGGCGCTCTTGGTGAAGGAGATGATGTAACGACGGGCAGCCTTGATGCCGTTGCGCTTCTGGATGGAACCAAGGGCGCGGAAGGTGTCGAGCACCTCGTGGGTCATCGGCTGCAGTTCGCCACGCTCACCGTGCAGACCATGTTCGCGGATATCCTCCAGCGCTCGGGAATGCACGACGGAGTGCTGGCGGAACTCCATCTCGACCATATGGAAGCCAAAGGTCTCTGCCTGCCAGATGAGGTCCTGCAACGGGCCGTAGGCGGAACGTTTGGCGTTGGCTTCGGCGAGGGAGCGCTGCACGACCTTCAGGTCGGCGATGTAATCCTCGCAGGAGTGATACATGAGATCGGCATCGCGGTCGATGGTGGCCTTCAGACGATCGGCCATGACCAGCATGACGGCACGGTGTAGCTCCTTGGTGGAGATTAGCGCGGCCTTGTCGGTCAGACGCTCGCTCATCTCCTTCTGATGGTTCCACAGGCTCTTGAGCTCGGCGCTCGGCGGAGTGGTCTCAGCTTCCATCGTCAGGTTCTTGCCAACGCGGCGGGTCTCGATTTGTAACGCGCCCAGCACGTGATCGCTGAACTTGCGGGCCACCTGACGGCTCACCTTGGCGGTGACATTCGGGTTGCCGTCACGGTCGGAGCCGATCCAGCTTCCCGGGTGGAAGAACGCCGGGCATACCGGCGGCACGAGGCCAGCCTTATTTCCGAGGACCCAATCGTCGAAACGGCGGTACACCTGTGGAATGGTATAGAACAACGTATTGTCGAAAATATCGAGAATGGTTTCAGATTCCTCAACCGGAGTCGGCTTCTTCAGTGCGATCGGAGAGGTGCGGAACAGCGCGTCGATCTCGTTGAAGAGTCGACGGGAGTTTTCCTTCTTGTCTGAGCCGCCAAGCAGCTTGTGCGTTGCGAGCAGCTGGGAGATGCGGCGGATTTTGCCTTCCACGGCTTTGCGGCGGGCTTCAGTCGGATGTGCGGTGAACACCGGATGGAACTCGAGCTGGTCGAGCAGTTCCTTGGCTTTGGCCGGACCCATTTCGTTAATGAGCTGGTGGTAGGCGCAGGTCATTTCGTTCACTGGGTCGACGGCTTGGGTTTCATCTACGGCGGCCTCACGGCTGTGCAGCACGGAGACACGGTAGTTCTCCTCGCATAGGTTGGCCAGATGGAAGTAGGTGGTGAAGGCGCGGGCCAGCAGCTGTGCCTCATGCACATCCGTTTTATCGATGATGTCGACGACCTTCTGCAGGTCATCCTGATCCGGATTCGTATCCGTCAGAATGCCGGAGAAACGTTTGGCACTGGCGTTCAGTGCGTGTTCGCGCACTTCATCGAACTTGGCCAGCAGCTTTTCATCGAATTCGCCGAGGACCTCGCGAAGAATCTGCAGACACAGATCCATTTCTTCTTTGAGGGATGCGGGAAGATCGCGCTCTTCGGGACCCTTGGTTCCCGTGCCGGACGAGACGATAGCTGCGTCCGCAGGCGTGATCTGTTGATTATTATCTGCCATCAGATCTCCTTCTCCGAACCATCGGGTTGCCCGGTCTGTTGGTCCTTCGCGGCACCTCCGCGATTGTTTTGGCCATCTGTTGCGAGCCCACAGCCCTAAGTTCGGTCGGTAATGCACGACCATTGTATGCGCGGCAAATCGACAGTTTGGTTACGGAAATACCGAAAATGTCCGCATCGTGGTCCAGTGGTGTCCACAAGGTGAAATCGACGGAAATTTCGAAAATCCTCCGACCAGCCCACACGTTAGACCTGAACTTGTGAGCGCACAATACGAACATGAACATGAGACAAATTTCGAAAGCGCGGAAAAAAGCGCTTCGGCCGTCAGCAAATTCCATACACACTCCATTCCGCTCGATATGGAAGATATTGAACGGGATTGGGACAAGCCGGTTGCTGAAGCGGGAATCGCAGCAAAAGCCAGCGTGATCGTACGCGTCGGCATGCTCGATCTCGGCGCGGGCACCGGAAGTTTCCGTGTCCGCGAAATGATGCACCGCATCGCTTATCCGCTCGGCGTGCACGTACGTGCCGACGTGAACCTCACCGACATCGAAGCCTCCTGCACCGACGGCAAAGACCGCATCACCGAAGTCATCGACCTGCCAACCACCGGCGTCAATACGGAACGCATTTGGCTGCTCGAACACTTCGCTGACTGGTTCAACGTGAACCTCGGCAAAGGATCGATGTATCACAGCCAGTCCGACGTGTCCGAAGGGCTTATGCAGCATCTTGATAAGCGTGATGCGTCGCAGGTGTCGGCCGACCTGTCGAAGCGTCTTCGCGAACGTCAGAAGGCCGAACAGAATCAGGAGGGGTCCGACGATCCCGTGCTCGACGCGCTTGAAATGGTGACGGAACGCGCCGAAGCGACCGATACCACCGCACAGCCGCTGCACTTGCGTGACATTGAAGCGGCAAGCGAGCATAATCGCGGTGAACGTGAAGCTGAACGTGAAACCAAGCGTGAAACCGCCAGCGCGGCCAACGTTACGTCAAGCGAATCGACCACGAAAAAAGCGCGCAAAAATCGCAATCATAAGCCGCCAAAAGGCCAATACGCCGAACATTTCGACCATGTCGGCAAAGAAAAGAACCAAACGCAAGGCATCACCGTTCGTCAAGCGCACGAACGACTCAACATGATCGAGCGGCGCAAGCCCCTGTATTCGCCGGCATTTGCAGGATTCGCCTCGGCCTGCGCCTGTGCATCCTTCGTGTTCCTGCTTGGCGGCGGCCCCTTCGACATGATCGGCGCGTTCATTGGCGCGGGACTTGGCCACTGGCTGCGCCGCCGCCTGTTCGCCCACCATCTCAACCAGTTCTTTGTGACGTTCGTATGCGTGGCCGTCGCGGCACTCGCCTGCACGGGCACCCTGCGATTGATTGGTATTTTCGAGCCCGTCGCATTGCAGCATGACACGGCTTACATCGGTGCCATGCTGTTTGTGATTCCTGGATTCCCGTTGATTACGGGCGGACTTGATATGGCGAAGATTGATTTTCCGTCAGGTATTCAGCGCGTTGCGTACGTGTTGTGCATTATTTTGATGGCGACGCTCGCAGGGTGGATGGTCGCTTCGATCGTGCATTTGAATCCGGAAGGATTCGAGCCTCTCGGATTGAACCCCGTCATCAACTGCCTGCTGCGCATGGTGTTCGCGTTCATCGGTGTGTGGGGCTTCTCTGTGATGTTCAATTCACCACAACGCATGTGCCTTGTGGCAGCCACCATCGGCTTGATCACAGACACCCTGCGCCTTGAAATCGTGGACATGGGCGTTCCCGCCGAAGCCGGCGCATTCATTGGCGCACTGCTCGCAGGCCTGCTCGCCTCTGCATGGCGTTCCGCGGTTCGTCGCGGTTGGCTCGCCCCGCATCTCGGCTACCCGCGCATCTGCCTGACCGTGCCGTCCATCGTGATCATGGTTCCCGGTTTGTACATGTATCAAGCCATGTTCCACCTCGGCCAATTCGATACCTTGAACGCCCTCGACTGGGCTTTCCGCGCCTTCATGGTGATTATCTGCCTGCCGAT
>OHJZ01000541.1_pt1 | contig 20632 bp, 17 predicted proteins | sample 1568691 | NCBI WGS metagenome assembly OHJZ01 (sample SAMEA3879593, study PRJEB24766) | human gut metagenome | biome: human-associated habitat; feature: feces | place: USA | collected 1985/1987
AAGAACCGCCGAACTTCTGTACGATCAACGCCATATCTTGTCACTCTCCTCTTTTTGCTCCCTCAGTGTGTGAGGGGTACACCGGGCGGAAGCGGTCTTGCACTTCCGGTCCTGTTTATCATTCCACTGTCGCACCGGTGTTGTCGGCATCCAGCCGCAGCAGTGTAAATGCTTCACATCCGTCCAAGCCTTCCAGCAGCTCGAGGCCCTTTTCCAGCTTGGAGTAAAATTTCTCGGCGTTGGCCTTTTCGGCCACAGCCATCACGGTGCTGCCGGCGCCCGAGACGTACACCGCCTTGGCACCGCAGAGCCGCGCCATATCGAAGACCTCCTTCGAGCCGGGCATCAGGGGCATCCGGTAGGGCTGGTGGAGCTTATCCTCGGTGGCAATAGCCAGCAGGTCGTGGCGGCCCTCGCAGAACGCCGCCGGGATGAGGGCCGCACGGGACAGGTTATACACCGCATCCTTGTGGGTGACCTCTTTGGGCAGGGCCGCGCGGGCGGCTTCGGTCAGCAGCTTGTAGTCCGGCACGATGGCCGCGAAGCAGAGGCTCTCGTCCACATCCCGCTTGACGGAGTAGACGACGCCGTCCTCGAAAACGCTGCTGGTCAGACCGCCCAGAAGGGCCGGTGCCACATTGTCCGGGTGGCCCTCGATGGAGGTAGCCAGCGTCAGCAGCTCCTGGGTGTTGAGCACATCGCCCAGCATCCGGTTCGCGCCCAGCAGGCCCGCGATGATGCAGGCCGAGGACGAGCCGAGGCCCCGGGCCATCGGGATGGCGTTGGTCTGGACGAGCTTGAGGGGCGGCATGGTCTTGCCGACCTTATCGAACAGACCCTTGGCCGAGCGGTAGACCAGATTGGTCTCGCCGCGGGGGATGCGGGTGCCGTCCGCCGCCGAGATGTCCAGATGGTCGCTCTCTTCGAAGGTCACGGTGTTATACAAGGTCACAGCCAGACCCAGCGCATCGAAGCCGGAGCCGATGTTGGCACTGGTGGCCGGGACGGAAACTTTTATCTTCATCGCAGTTCCCTCTTCTCTCGCGCTCAGGCGTCCTCAGGCAGACGGCGGAGCACCAGCTTCACGCTGCCGCCCATGGCCTCTACCTTGCGGGCCGCTTCGGCCAGAGCCTTGCCGTCGGCGCGGTCCACAAAGTAGGAGCAGCCGTCGAAATGCTCTTCCACCACATGGCCCTTGCCGTAGATGGCCTCGGCCACCGCCGGGGCGATGCCTTCCACACGCACATAGTATGCGGCGGGAGCGGGGTCGGTGAGCATTCCTTCCACCGGCTCGGCGGGCTGCCAGAACAGGCTGTCGTGGACCTTGACGCCGTTCTTGAGGGCGTCCACCACGTCGGCCACGACAGCACTGGCGGTGGGCAGCTTGCCCGCGCCCTTGCCGTAGAAGACCACGTCGCCCAGCATATCGCCCTTGACGAGGACGGCATTGAAGACGTCATCGACACCGGCCAGCTGGTTTGCCTTCGGCACGAGGCAGGGCTCGACACCGGCGGCAACGCTGCCGTCCTCGCCCCGCTTCATCCAGGCGATGAGCTTGATGACGCAGCCCAGCCTCTCTGCCGCAGCCACATCATCCACCGTGATGTCGCGGATTCCGCGGGTGGGGATGTTCTGGGGGTAGATCTGGTGGCCGCAGACCAGCGAGGACAGGATGGCGATCTTGCGGCAGGCGTCGCGGCCGTCCACATCGTCGCCGGGGTCCCTCGTCTCGGCGTAGCCCAGCTCCTGAGCGATCTTCAGAGCCTCGTCAAAGCCCAGATCCTCCCGCGCCATCTTGGTGAGCATGAAGTTGGTGGTGCCGTTGACGATGCCTTCCACCTCGGTGATGACGTTGGCCGCGAGGCACTGGTGCATCGGGGTGATGATGGGCGTGCCGCCGCCCACGGAAGCCTCGAACAGGAAGGCGCAGTTGTGCGCCTTGGCCAGAGCCAGCAGCTCTGCGCCGTAGGTGGCCACCATCTCCTTGTTGGAGGTGCAGACGCTCCGGCCGCTCTCGAGGCAGGCCTTGACGTAAGGGTAAGCGAAGCGGGTGCCGCCGATGGTCTCGACGACGACCTTCACCTCGGGGTCTTCCAGAATGGCGTCAAAATTCTTTATAAACAGCTTTGCGGCCGGATGATCCGAGAAGTCCTTGGGGTCAAGGATGTACTTGACCTCCACCGGTTCGCCTGCGCGGTGGGAGACGCCTGCGGCGTTGCGGCAGAGCACCTCGTACACGCCGCTGCCCACCGTGCCAAAGCCCAGAATCGCGATTTTTGCCATGATACTGCCCTCGTTCCTTTTTCTATGAATGTACTGTCACAGATTGTATCCGCAGTGTACGCCCACGACCATCCGCTGGCGCGAAAGCTTTTCCGTCAGCTCCTCGGGGGTCATCTGCATGGTGTCGGTGCGGATGGTGACAGCCACCAGCGCGGCTCCGTTCTCCGGAGTAGACTGATTGATGGTCACGATGCTGGCACCGGCGGCACTGATGCCGGCCAGAAGGCTCTGCAACGCACCCGTCTCGTCCCGCAGGGTCGCCATGACGGTGATGACCTCGCGGCCATTCTCCGAGTCAAAAATGCAGTCCTTATATTTATAAAATGCACTGCGCGACAGGTCTACGCTGCGGGTCGCAGCCGAAATGCTGCGTGCCTCTCCGCTGGCCAGAAGCTCCTTGACCCGGACGACCTTGAGGAAGACTTCCGGCAGGACCTGCGCATCCACCAGATAAAAACGGCGTTCCAACTTGTTCACCTCTCAAACACAAGTGTTCTTGCAGAAAATATAATAGCATCCGGCTCCCTGCATTGCAAGAGGTCGGATGCTATTTTGTCAGATTATCCAGTTTTGAGCCGTGAAGTACCCCTTCAGCGCACCGAATCTGCAACCCGATGTGCCGAAAAGTATGATTTTTGCCTCAGTCGGTGTCCAGATTGGTGGTGTCCGGCTCAGGCGCGAGAGGCTGGCTGGCGACAGCTGCCTGACCGTGGGAATAATTGCAGACGTCGGGCAGGTCGTCGGCACGGTAGTAGCCCACTGCCGTGCTCGGGCAGGAGCCGCTGGCCAGCAGGCCGCTCTGGGTGCAGTAGCTGCGCTCCACGACGCCGTCAGCCGCCGGGAATGCCTTATAGGGCAGGTCTGCCTGGACCTGCTCCATCAGGGCCTTCCAGGCCATGACACAGGTGCGGGTCTTGGCCTGCTGCTTGCCGAGGGTCTGGGTCATATCGAAGGGCGCGTCATAGCCCCACCACACAGCGGTGACGTAATAGGGCGTACCGCCCACGAACCACAGGTCCTTTTCATCGCTGGCCGTACCGGTCTTGCCGAAGGCCTCCATGCCGTTGGAGTTGGGGTAGCGGCCGCTGGCCGTACCGACGCTGGAGAACAGGACGTTCTTCAGCAGGCGGTTCATGACATAGGCCGTCTGGGGCGTCAGAGCCTGATAGCTGGTGTCGTTGCTCTCCATATAGATGTTGCCGTCCCGGTCGAGCACACGGGTGTAGAGGTGAGGCGTGGTGTACTCGCCGTCGTAGAAGATCTGGAACGCCGCCGCCAGCGCCATCGGGGTGACGCCGTGGGTCTGGCTGCCCATGACCATCTGCGCAAGGCCCACGTCGTTGACGGGGTCCAGCGTGCTGAGCTGCAGGGTATTGTAGACGAAGTTGAAGATGTTGTTCGCGCCCACGAGGTCGCCAACGCGGATGGCGATGGTGTTCAGGGAGCGGGCGAGGCCGTTCCAGAGCGGCAGGTCGGAGCCGTCGCCGTAGTTGCCGCCGTAGTTGCGGGGCCAGTTGCGCCATGCGTTGGGGTAGGCTTTCAGCTGCTTGTCCGTCAGGCCCATGAGGCCGTTCCGGCGGCAGTAGTCCTCGTCACGGATGACCATGTCCTGCTTGAGGTAGAGGGGCGAGTTGTTGAGCATGGTAGACCAGTTGACCAGACCATACTCGATGCCCAGCGCATAGGCGCCGATGGGCTTGATGGTAGAACCGGTCTGACGGGTGACGCCGTAGGCGCGGTTCAGGGAAAGGCTCTTGGTCTTTTCGCCCAGACCGCCCACCATGGCGATGACATTGCCATCATAGTCCAGCGTGACCATCGCCGCCTGGGTGCGGACGTTGCGGTAATAATAGACCGTACCGTCGTCGCCGGTGCGGGTCTTGGGGGTGCCGTCCTCATTGAAGACCTGCACATCGTCGTCGGAGATGCTGGTCACCTCTTCCTCATGCCAGCCGGCCGGGAAGTAGGCGTCGTCGGTGTTGAGCATCAGGTTCTCCATCGCGGTCTGGATCTTGGGGTTGACCGTTGCCTCGATGGTGTAGCCGCCGGTGTAGAGCATACTCTGGGCGGTGGACTCGTCCACGCCCTCCTTGGCCATGATGTCCTTCACCACCTCGTTGAAGAGGGCATCGGTGAAGTAAGAGGTGGTGGAGCTGCTCTTCTTCGTGTTGTCCGTCTCTGCCAGCACCAGCGGCTGGGCAGCGGCGCTGCGGTAATCCTCCTCCGAGATGACACCCTGCTGCCACATATTGTAGAGCAGGAAGTTCCGGCGGTTGATGAGGTTCTCGGGGTTGGTGTAGGGGTTATAGTTGGTGGGATTCTTGGTGATGGAGGCGATGGACGCGCACTCCCAGAGGGTCAGCTCGCTGACATCCTTGTCGAAGTACTCGTTTGCCGCCGTCTGGACGCCCTGAATGGTGCCGGTGAAGCTGATGGTGTTCAGGTAGGCTTCCAGAATGGTCTCCTTGGAGTAGCTGCGGCTCAGGATGAGGGCGCGGTAGATCTCGCGCAGCTTGCGCAGTGCGCCCTCGATGCCGCTGGCGCTCTTGTCGCTGGTCAGGTTCTTGATGAGCTGCTGTTCCAGCGTGGAGGCGCCCTGCTTGGAGCTGTAGATGGGCAGCAGGTATTCATTGATCATCGCGCCGATGGTGCGCTTGAAGTTGACGCCCGGCTCGCTGTAAAAGTCTTTGTCCTCGGTGCAGATGAACGCATACTGTAGGTTGGTGGGGATCTGCTCGAGGTCCGCCCAGACGCGGTGGCTGTTGGAGGAGCGCAGGGTGGCGTACTCCACCTGTGCGCCGGTGTCGGGGTCGGTGGCCACCACAAGGCTCGACTGGCTCAGTTCGATGTTGTCGAGGTTCAGCAGGTCGCCGTCACTGGCCGTAGCCTGCACCACATAGTACACAGCGCCCACTGCCACCAGACTGCCCGCCATAATGCCCAGACAGACGAGGGTGACGATGGTCCGGCCCAGGAATCCGAGAGCGGGATGGCCGTGCTTTTCTCCCTGCTCCTGCGGCCCGCGGGCCTCACGGACCCGTCGGTTCTGCTCCGCTGCGGGCCGCTGCTCCCGGAGCGCACCATCACTGTGGAGTCTCCGTCTTTCATTGTTTGAGATAAGGATCGCCTCCTATCGCAATTTTCACTGTTCTGCATCTCAAAGCATCCTCTGACGATGCTGTTTGCTGTTCCTGCTGCGGACAGACGGCCCACAGCCATAATAACACATTATAGTCCCCGCCGCCCACTTCCGCAAGGGGGAAATCGACGGGATACGATGTTAGTATAGCACATCTGCCCCGCCAAAGTACAGCATCCGGGTGTGAAAATTCTGCATTCCTGTCTGAGGCAGTTTTCTTTTGCACATACTACCGTCTGAAACACCATTTCAGCCGAAAGGAGTCCACTGCCATGCGCAAGGTCTGGCTCTGCATTTTCTATGCGCTGTGCATTTTTACCATCGTGTTCAGCCTGTTCTGGATGGCCCTGCCCAGTCTCCCCTTCCCTGCCGACTCCGGCGAAGAGACGCCGGCCTCCGAGCCGGGTCTGGCCGCGCAGGGCTCCGCCGGGCAGAGCGGCACCGACTTCTACCTCTGCGACGAGGGCGGGCGGGTGGTCGTCTACACCTGCTCCGACAACGGACTGCCCGACAAGCGGCTCCTGCGCACCGGCATCTATGTCAATCTCCTGCCCGAGGCCGATGCCCTCCGGCTCAAGCAGGGCCTCTACGTCACCGGCGAAACGGCCCTCCGGGCGCTGCTGGAAGACCTGGGCGAATAAACAAAAACAGTGCAGACGCTCCCCGGGGAGGTCTGCACTGTTTTTATCCTTTATCAGGATCAGGCTTCGAGCTGTTCCAGCGGGATAAGGTAGTCCCTGCGGCACTGCTCGTAGTTGAGCATATATTCCTTGGTGGGGTTGTGGTGCATCATGTTCTTGAGGGTATGGGAGTCGTAGTCCTCGCCTGCCTCCATGCCCACCAGACGGGCGGCGATGTTGGAGCAGTGGTCCGAGATACGCTCTACATTGCTCAGCACATCGAGATAGACGACACCGGTATCAATGGAGCAGACACCATCCTTCAGACGCTTGATGTGCTGCGCACGAAGCCGCTCCACGAGGATGTCGATGACCTGTTCCAGCGGCTCCACCTGACTGGCGGTCCGGGCGTCGTCGAACTCGAAGGCGTCCGTGGTGAGGGTCAGTATCTTTTCCAGCGCATTGTCGAGAAGCTTCAGCTCCTGCTGTGCCTTCTCGCTGAAGGTGACTTCCTTGTCGGCCAGCTCCTGCGCCTTTTCTTTGATGTTGACTGCATAGTCGCCGATGCGCTCGCACTCGGTGACAAAGTTGAGCAGCTCGGTCACCTCATGGCTCTCCGCGTCGCCCAGCTCCTGGTCTGCCAGCTTGATGAGGTAATTGGAGATGTCCACCTCCATCCGGTCGATGAGGTTCTCGCGGACATCGATGGCACTCACGACGTCCTCGTCCATCTTGAGCAGCAGCGGGGTGGCGAGGCCGACGTTGCGGGCTGCGCGGCGGGACATCTTGACCACCGCATTCTTGGCCTGCTGCAGAGCCACAGCCGGGCTCTTGAACAGACACTCATCCAGCACAGGCATGCTCAGCTCCTGCGCCTCCTCCGCGCTGTTCGGCACGGTCATCATGGCCAGCCTGGACAGCACGCCGCTGCAGGGCAGGAAGAGCAGCATCGCAATGACGCTGGTCATGGTGTGGATGTTTGCAATGCTGCTCTTGTTCATCACATCGCCCCACATGGGGATGCCGATGGTGAACTGGACTGCATAGACCAGCGCCAGCAGGATGACGCTGCCGATGATGTTGAAGTACAGGTGGATGAGGGCGGCGCGCTTGCCGTCCTTGGAGGAGCCGCCGATGGTCAGCAGGGGGGTGAAGGCCGTGCCGATGTGGGCGCCCAGCACGATGGGGATGGCCGAGCTGAAGGTGACGAGGCCGGTGCCGGACAGCGCCTGCAGGATGCCCACAGAGGCCGAAGAGGACTGGATGATGACCGTGACCACCACGCCCACGAGGACGCCGAGGATGGGGTTGGTCATGGTGACGAACAGCTCCTGAAACGCCGCGCTCTCACGCAGGGGAGACACACCGGTGTCCATCAGGCTCATGCCGGTGAAGAGGATGCCGAAGCCCAGCATGATCTGGCCGATGTTCTTTTTCTTCGCGTTGCGGATGAACACATAAAAAATGCAGCCGATAAACGCCACCACCGGCGCAAACGTCTTGGGCTGGATGAGGGTCAGGATGAGGCTGTCGCCCGAAATATCCGCCATGCGGATGAGCTGACCGGTGACCGTAGTACCAATGTTTGCACCCATGATAACGCCTACCGACTGCGTAAGGGTCATGATGCCGGAGTTGACGAGGCCGACGCAGATGACGACCGTGCCGGCCGACGACTGGATGACGCCGGTGATGAGGGTGCCGAAAATGACGCCCTTGATGGTGGACGAAGTCAGTTTCTGCAATATGCCCTGCATCTTGCCGCCGGCCAGCTTTTCGAGGCCGGCACCCATGATCGACATGCCATACAGGAACAGCGCAATACCGCCCAGCAGAGAGGTGATGTGTGTAATGTCCATAAAACAATGCTCCTAAAATCTTCCTATTGCTCCCTTGCACAAGACGGCCGTGCCTAGCTCTCCACACGCAAAACGCCGTCCTTTTTATTATAGCATCGAACCCCCCGGCTCAACAAGCATTATTTTACAGGAAAATCACTTTTTTGACCGGAATTTTAAGATTTCCGGGCCTTCTCAGACAGTTCCTTTCTTGAATTTTACATCCATTTTATATTAGTATTTTCTAACTCCCGCCCGGTGCTTTCCGGCATTCCCGGGAATGCATCAGGCGGCATCCAGCTCTTCCATCGCCTCCCGCAGGGTGTCCGCCGAGAACAGGAACGCGCCCGCCTCCGTATACACCTCCACATGACCGCCCACATACCGAAGCTCAATGTCTTTCATTCCTCTTCCCTCCTGTGTCTTTTTGTTCTGACAGGAGTATAGCAGAATAAAAGTCCAATAAAATGTATCTTCAGGAAGTTTTTTGAGCAAAAAGGCGCAAAAAGCTCTCTGTCGGCGTCCTAGCCCTCTCAGTCACCTTCGGTGACAGCTCCCCCAAAGGGGGAGCCTCTGGCGTGCCGGGCAGGCCCACGCGGGACGAGCAAAGTCTGATTTTTTCGGAAACAGTAGTGCCCTGCTACAGAGGGCAGCAGCTTCTAGACAAGAGCACCTTGTCAAGCTGCTGTGAATCTCTGTAGCAGGGCACTATATTTTATGCCATATTGAGCTTCCAGCGGTCAGCACAGAGTTGCCCGGCCTGCCAATGGCTCCCCTACTAGGGGAGCTGGCGCGAAGCGCCTGAGAGGTTGTACGAAGGACAGCCTGCCCGTGAGCCGCAGCCGTGCCGGAAAGGCACGGCTTTGTTCAATTTTCCTATGTCCCTCCCTCTAATACAGGCGGAAACCGTCAAAACGCGAAAAAATCGGTTTTCCTCTTGCAAAACGGGGCAAAACGCGCTATTCTATAGTCACAGTTTAACAATTTAGCATGGTAAAGCGGTAAAACGAAGCGCCGCTTCTGCTGAATCTCTTCTGCTGAAACTGAGGGAGGAATTTGTATATGAAACGTCTGGTCTCTGCTTTTCTGGCCGGTGCGATGGCACTGAGCCTTGCCGCCTGCGGCGGTTCTGCATCCACTTCCACGGCTGCTTCTTCTGCCGCCGCCTCTGCCGCCCCGGCAAGCTCCGCGGCCGCTGACAGCGACCTGGCTTACATCCAGTCCAACGGCAAAATGGTCATTGGCTACACCGTCTATGAGCCGATGAACTACACCGACGCCGACGGCAGCTTCACCGGTTTCGACACCGAGCTGGCCACCGCCGTCTGCGGGAAGCTGGGCGTCGAGCCGGAGTTCGTGGAGATCAACTGGGACACCAAGGAGACCGAGCTGGCCGCAAAGAGCATCGACTGCATCTGGAACGGCCTGACCCTGACCGATGACCGCGAAGAGAACATGGCCTGCACCAAGCCCTACGTCAAGAACGCCCAGGTCGTCGTGGTGAAGGACGGCACCGACTACACCTCCACCGCCGACCTCATCGGCAAGACCGTGGTGGCCGAGGCCGGCTCTGCCGGTGAGACCACCATCACCGAGAACGCCGACCTGTCTCAGGCGGATTTCATCTCCAAGGATGTTCAGACCGACTGCCTGATGGAAGTCGCCGCCAGCACCGCTGACGCCGCCGTCCTCGACCTGACTCTGGCTTCTGCCATGATCGGCGAGGGTACCGACTACGCAAACCTCAAGATGGTGGATGAGCTGAACGTCGAGGAGTACGGCGTGGCCTTCCGCAAGGGCAGCGACGCGGCCGAGGCTGTGGACAACGCATTCGACGAGCTGAAGGCTGATGGCACCATGCAGACTCTGGCCGACAAATACGGCCTGACTCTGGCTGAGTAACTTACATTATAAACGGATAGGTGTAGTGATTCTGTGACTGTGATTTTGGAGCGTCTGACCGGCGCATTCGCGCTCAACTGTGAGCTGTTCTTTCTGACCTTGCTGTTTTCGCTGCCGCTGGGCCTTGTGGTGGCCTTTGGCTCCATGAGCCGGTGCGCACCGCTGCGGGGCGTCGTCAAGACCTTCGTGTGGGTCATCCGCGGTACGCCGCTGATGCTCCAGATCATCGTCATCTACCTCGGCCCCGGCCTGCTGGGCATGACGAACCCCTGGCCCTCCGGCTCTTCGGGCCGTCTGGTGGCGGCGGTGGTGGCTTTCGCCATCAACTACGCCTGCTACTTCTCTGAGATCTACCGCGGCGGCATCGAGGATGTACCGAAAGGCCAGACCGAGGCCGGTCAGGTGCTGGGCATGACCAGGAGCCAGATCTTCTTCAAGGTCACGCTCCTGCAGGTCGTCAAGCGCATCCTGCCCCCGATGGGCAACGAGGTCATCACGCTGGTGAAGGATACCTCGCTGGCGAACGTCATCGCCAACAAGGAGATCATCATGATGGCAAAGGAGTACAGCGCCAAGGGCCTCATCTGGCCGCTGTTCTCCACCGCGATCTTCTTCCTCGTCTTTGTCGGCGCACTCACCCTGCTGCTGGACTGGGCCGAGAAAAAGATGGACTATTTCCGCTGCTAAGGAGGATATGAACTATGGCATTACTCGAAGCCTCCGGCATCGGGAAAAACTTTGGCGAGACGAAGGTTCTCAAGGACATCTCGCTCACACTGGAACAGGGCGAGGCGCTGGCCATCATCGGCTCGTCCGGCTCGGGCAAGACGACGCTGCTGCGCTGCCTGAATTTCCTTGAGCGTCCCGACACCGGCGTCATCCGGGTGAACGGCGAGACCATGTGGGACGCCGCCGACCCTGCCACCCAGCGGGAGAGCGAGGTACGGAAAAAGCGCCTCCACTTCGGCCTCGTGTTCCAGAACTTCAACCTCTTCCCCCAGTACACCGCGCTGGAAAACGTGATGCTGGCGGGGGAGCTTCTGGCAAAGGAGCAGCCCGGCTACAAGGCCAACAAAAAGGCCGTCCACGCCCAGCTGGAAGCACAGGCCCGTGACCTGCTGGCCCAGATGGGCCTGTCGGAGCGGGCGGGACACTACCCCCACCAGCTCTCCGGCGGTCAGCAGCAGCGGGTGGCCATCGCCCGCGCACTGGCGCTCCACCCGGACATCCTCTGCTTCGATGAGCCCACCAGCGCCCTCGACCCGGAGCTGACCGGCGAAGTCCTCCGCGTCCTGCGGGACCTCGCCGACCGGAAGACCACCATGATCATCGTCACCCATGAGATGCACTTCGCCCGGGACGTGGCCGACCGCATCCTATTCATGGACGGCGGCGTCGTGGTGGAGGAAGGCCCGGCCCGCCAGCTCATCGACCACCCCCGGGAGGAGCGCACCAAGCAGTTTTTGGCGCACTACGCTGAATAGCCCTCTCAGTCACGCCGCAGGCGTGACAGCTCCCCCAGAGGGGGAGCCACTGGCGTGCCGGTCAGGCCCGCGCGGGGCAAGCAAAGTTTGATTTTATCGTAAACAGTAGTGCCCTGCTATAGAGGGCAGCAGCTTCGGGACAATATCCCTTGTCAAGCTGTTGTGAATCTCTGTAGCAGGGCACTACTGTTTATGCCATATTGAGCTTTCAGCGGTCAGCGGAAAGTGGCCCGGCCTGCCAAAGCCTCTCCTACAAGGAGAGGTGGCACGCCGCAGGCGTGACGGAGAGGTTGTACAAAGACGAGCCTGCCCTCTGTAGCAAGGCCCGCCCTTTTACGCCATATTACGCCTCAGGCGTCCAGTAGGAAGTTGACCGGCCTGCCAAGGGCTCTCCCTCCGGGAGAGCTGGCGAGCGGAGCGAGACTGAGAGGGCTGTTCTGTCACAGCGACGCATTCTCAAACGCATCCCCTGCGGCCTTTTGCAAAGCGTCGATGGAGATGGTGCAGAGGGCCGCGAGGTCGGCGTCCGAGCCGTCGGCAGGGATGTCCGCCACCTCTTTCTCAGTCTTGCCCTTGAGGTAGCTGCAATAGCCCTCGCTGTGCTCGTACCACTCCTTGCCGAGGCTGGATGCGTTCCGCATCCCGTAGCTGTCGCCCAGCTCAAGCTTGGAGCGGACGGTGTCCGGGGCGGTGACGCCGCCGTCTGCCGCGATGGTCAGCGCAGGCTCTGCCATGTCGCCGATGGCGCTGGTCACACGGCCATCGGCATCCAGCGTCAGGGCCACGACGGTAAGGTCAACTTCTGCGTTCACATCCTTGTCGTCGGTGGCGGTGATGTCCGAAGAGGCATTCTCCGCCTCCACGCCGAGGCTCACCCGGTCGCCCTTCGCCGCGCCGAGGGCGGACGCATTCGTGCAGGCTTTCGCCACGGCGTCGCGGTACTTATCCACCCGGATGGTGCAGCCGGACAGCAGATCGGCGTCCACAGCCTTGCCGTCCTTATCCGTTTCCAGCATGGATGCCTGCTCGGGCGTCATGCCGGTGAGGTAGTCGGCGAAGTCATCGGCCTGCTCGGCCCAGCCCTTTTTCAGCGAAGATGCCGCTGCCAGCGGGTAGTCGTCCCCTTTCTGGCGCTTGGTGCGGTAGTCGGTGGGCATGGTGACGACGCCTTTGCCGTCGGCGGTAACTTCCACCTCCAGCTCATCCAGCATCACGTCGGCCAGCTTGCCGTCTCCATCCAGCAGGACGGCGGCGGCGATGGTATGGATGGTGCCGGTGCGGGCCTCGTCGGAGGCCTCGGTCAGGATGCCGAGGCCGGTCTTCCAGCCGCCGGTCTGGGTGGTGCTGGCGCTGCCGGACGAGCCGGACATGGCGTTCGAGCTGCTCATACTGCCGGAATCGCTGCTGCCTTTGCGGCAGCCGGACAGCAGCAGTGCCGCCGCCACGGCACAGCTCAGAAGAGCTTTTTGTCTCTGTGTCATAAGCGTTACGCTCCCTTTCATCTCTTTGGGAGTAGTATAGCCCGACACAGCGCCAATCATGCACGTTTGCTCTGAGACCAACGTGTTATCTGGCAAAGTTCCAAAATACCAGCGTGTTATCGTCACAAATCAAACTTTGCCACGTTGGCAAACTTAAGGCTTGCTGGCAAAGTAGGTAGTTTGCCAATCAGGAGAACTTTGCCAGGTTGGCAAACAATCAATATTGAACGATATATCATTTAATTTATGGAACTTTGCCACTTATTCCACCGCAGTATCGCTCACATCAGCGGGCTCAGCAGGCGGAGCACACTGTCCAGCAGCGTCCCGGCCAGCGAGGTGCGGCAGTCGGCCAGCTGCACTTCCCGGCACTCCGGCAGGGTGTGGAGCACATCGTCCCGCAGCGCAATGACCTGACTGTTATAGAGCAGCAGCGCCCCGCACTCAAAGTGGAGGAAGAGGCTGCGGTAATCCATGTTGATGCTGCCCACCACGGCGGCGCGGTCGTCGCTGACGTAGCACTTGGCGTGGAGGAAGCCGGGCGTGAACTCGTAGATGCGCACCCCCGCCCGGAGCAGCGGCACATAATAGGAGCGGGTCAGCCGGAAGACGAGCTTCTTGTCCGGGATGCCCGGCAGCACCAGCCGGACGTCCACGCCCCGCTTTGCCGCCGCCTTGAGGGCTTCCAGCATGGTCTCGCCCACCGCGAAGTAGGGCGTGTAGATATAGACATACCGCTGGGCCTGATTGATGATATTCAGGTAGACCGTCTCGGCCAGAGCCTCTTCGTCCAGCGGGCTGTCCCCGTAGGGCTGTATCACTCCGTCCGACTGGGCAGACAGGGCCTCAGCCTGAGGCATAAAGGGCGCATAATCCTCCTCGCTGGGGCGGAAGGCGTTCCAGTGGTCGAGGAACATCACCGTGAAGTTCCAGACCGCCGCGCCCTCGGTGCGGAGGGCTGCGTCCTTCCAGTAGCCGAACCTCTCTTCTTCATTGATATACTCGTCGGCCAGATTGATGCCGCCCGTATAGGCTGTATTTCCGTCCACGACCACGATCTTCCGGTGGTCGCGGTGATTCATGACCAGCGACACCAGCGGCACCACCGGGTTGAACGGGATGCAGCGGATATGCGCCCGCTCCATCTGCACCACGAAATCGGACGGCAGACCCAGCAGACTGCCGAAATCGTCGTAGATGAGCCGGACGTCCACCCCCTGCGCCGCCTTGCGGACGAGGATGTCCTCTACCCCATCCCACATCTTGCCGGTGCGGACGATGAAGAACTCGAGGAAAATGAACCGCTCTGCCTTTTCGAGGTCGGCCAGAAGTTCAGGGTACATGGCCTCACCGCAGGGGTAATATTTTGCGGTGGAGTTTTTCCATGCGGGGTACGGCCCGTACTCCGAAACATACCGGCTCAGTCCCCTGCTGGCGGGGTCGAGGGCGTCGGTCTGGCCCGGCTGCTGGGCGAGGTCGGCGGTGTGCTGGCGCTCCACCGCCTGCATCCGCTGGCGCATCCGCTTGGCGGGGGCCTTGTTGCCGAAGGCCAGATAGAGCGCACCGCCCAGCAGCGGCATCATGCCGATGAGGACGAGCCAGATGATCTTATAGTCGCTGTTCTCGTCCTTCCGCACGAGGTAGAGGGTGATGAAGAGGCTGAGGACGTTCAGCCCCGCATTCACCCACACCTTTCCGGCGGTGAGGGAGAAGAAGGCCCAGAGCAGCCAGCATATCTGCAGCAAAACAAGGGCCACTGTGACCGTGGCCCTGTTGATGACACGATTGAAGAACCGTACGACCGGCAGCCGAAAGAACATCTGCGCCTCCCCCGCTGCCTTTCGGCAGCATTTTTATGGGAATAGTATAGCGCAGAGATGCGGAGATTTCAAGCTCAGGCGTCCGCGTCCTCGAAGCCCACCATGAGGCCGCCCAGCTCGGCGTAGTAGCTGCACAGGCCACCGCACTCGGTCACCCGCACCTGTGCGCCCTCGAAGACAGCCCGCACCATATGCATCAGGCGCTCGGCGGCGGCGGGGTTGCCGCAGTGGGCAATGATGACCTTGCCGTTCGTGTAGCCGTGGCCTTTGAGCTCCAGCACGATGCGCTCGAGAGCGCCGTGCTCGCCGCGGGTCTTGCAGAGGACGTCCAGTTCGCCCACATCGCTGGCCTTGCCGATGACCCGGATGTTGAGCATCCGCGCTACAGCGGCCACAGTGGGCTTTATGCGGCCATTCCGGGCCAGATTCGCCAGCGATTCCAGCGAGAACAGCAGATGGGTGTGGTGGCGGTAGCGCAGCATCTCTTCGCACACCTCGTCAAACTCCCTGCCCTCTTTGATGAGCGCACGGAGATGCTCTGCCAGCAGCACCAACTCCGGGCCGGCAGACAGGCTGTCCAGCACAAAGACCTGAGCACCCGGGTGCTCTGCCTGATACTCCTCTGCGGCCAGCTGGGCGGCGTTGCAGCTGCCCGACAGGGTGCCGGTGATGGTGATGGCATAAATTTCATCTGCGCCCTCATAAGCCTCCAGCCAGTCGCCGATGTTGGGGCAGGAGGTGCTGGTCTTGCCCTTGTAGGTGCGCAGGGCAGTCGCCATCTCCACGGCGTCCAGCGTGCCGTCGTCGAGGTATTCCCTCTCGTCGGTCACGATCTTCAGAGGCACAGAAGCAAAATCAATGCCGTCCAGCTTGTACAGGCTGGCAGAAGAGTCCACAACGATTCGTTTCATCTCATCTATCTCCATTCCGGCGGGTGTCCGCCGCTTTTTTTACGTTCGGTGAGTCCACTATATCAGTTTTTCAAAAACCTGTCAAGCGATTTGTAAAATTCTTAATATTGTTTTCATAAACGGTTGACCCTGACTCAAAAATGCGATATACTACCACCATGAATCAGGAAATGAAACGCCGTGTCACGGCCTGCGCCGCCGGGTTTTCCCTGCCGCGCTACCGGGAGCTGCCCTCTGTGGGGCTGTATCTCGACCAGACCGTGCAGCTCGTCAACAGCTACTTCCGGGGCTTCCCCGGGGTGGAGCTCACCCCCTCCATGGTGAGCAACTACGTCAAGAAAGGAGTCATCTCCCACCCCGTCAAAAAGAAGTATTCCCGCGAACAGCTGGCTTCTCTCATCTATATCGTATTGTCTAAAAATGTCCTCTCGCTGGAAAACATCGACACCCTGTTCCAGATGCAGAGGGCTCACTGCACCGCCGCCGAAGCCTACGACTACTTCTGCGACGAGGTAGAGAACTGCCTGCCCTACATTTTCGGTGCCAGCGGCACCATCCGCGACCTCGACCCGGATGCCGACGACGAAAAGCGTCTGCTGCGCGGCACCATCGTCGCCGCCGTGAACAAGATGTACCTCGACTGCTGCTTCGTCGCCATGCGGCAGGAGGAAGCCCTCTGGCCGGGGATTTTGGGAGATTTAGAGTAAAGACCCGAAACTTTACCGCGAGCGAAAGCCTCTCCCTTTGGGAGAGGTGGCATCGCGCAAGCGATGACGGAGAGGGCAAGCCCGTCTCCCGAGAGTCGCGATACAGCGATAAGCAGCCCCTTTGTCAGAGCGATGCCATCGCCGCGCTTATGATTCTCCGTCAGCATCCTTGCCCTCTCAGTCACCTTCGGTGACAGCTCCCCCAAAGGGGGAGCCTTTCGCATCCCGTAAGGCAGCAAAAAAGCACCCACCCTCCCGTTTCACGGGAAAGGGTGGGTGCTTCTGTTTTATCCAGTCCTTAAGCCTTACGTATCCTGCAGCTCACCACGGCTTGCGGCCTTGAGGTAAGCGAAGATGAAGCCGTCGAGGTCGCCGTCCATGACAGCGTCCACGTTGCCGGTCTCGTAGTTGGTGCGGTGGTCCTTGACCATCGTGTAGGGCATAAAGACGTAGGAGCGGATCTGGTGGCCCCATGCGATCTCGTTCTGGACGCCCTTGATGTCGTCGATCTTATCCATGTGCTGCTGCTTGGCGATCTGGTACAGCTTTGCCTTCAGCATTTCCATCGCGTAGTCGCGGTTCTGGAACTGGCTGCGCTGGGTCTGGCAGCTGACCACGATGCCGGTGGGCTTATGGATGAGTCGGACAGCGGAAGAAGTCTTGTTGATGTGCTGGCCGCCGGCACCGGAGGAGCGGTAGACCTGCATCTCGATGTCCTCGGGGCGGATGTCCACCTGGATGGTGTTGTCCAACTCGGGCATGACTTCCAGAGAGGCAAAGCTGGTCTGACGGCGGGCGTTGGCGTCAAAGGGAGAGACGCGCACCAGACGGTGGACGCCGTTCTCACTCTTGAGCAGACCGTAGGCGTTGGCGCCCTTGACCATCATGGAAGCGCTCTTCATGCCGGCCTCGTCGCCGTCCTGATAATCCAGGACCTCGACGGTCATGCCGTGAGCCTGCGCCCACTTGTTGTACATACGGTAGAGCATCTCGGCCCAGTCCTGTGCCTCGGTGCCGCCGGTGCCTGCGTGGAAGGTCAGGATGGCGTTGCTGTGGTCGTACTCGCCGTTCAGCATGGTCATCAGCTGCAGCTCGTCCACAGCCTTGCCCACGGCGTTGACGGCCTCTTCGGCCTCCGGCACCATCTCGGGGTCGTACTCCTCGTCCAGCATGACCAGCATGGTCTCTGCGTCATCGTACAGGCCCTGCAGCTTCTCGAAGCGGTTCAGCTTGCCCTTCAGGTCGCCCACCTCGTCAAAGACCTTCTTGCTCAGCTCAGCGTCGTCGTAGAAGCCGGGGCGGGACATGGTGTGCTCCAGCTCCTGCACGCGCTTGCGGGAAGCGTCGATGGCCAGCGCCTCCTCCAAGTCTTTTACAGCGGTGTGGTATTCAGCCAGCTGTACTTTCAGTTCATCAGTGGTGATCATCGTTTTATTCCTCTCGTCTCAAAGAACAGGAGCAGCCTCTTCATCATCAGCCACGCACACGGGCAGGCCCGTCTTCGTACAACCTCTCAGTCTCGCTGACGCTCGACAGCTCCCCTAGTAGGGGAGCCTCTGGCGAAACCGTTCACTTTGCGGGGACTGCCAAAGCCTCCCCTACCAGGGGAGGTGGCACGCCGTAGGCGTGACGGAGAGGTTGTACGAAGGAAAGCCTGCCCGAGGACTCGGCCAATGACGGAGAGGTTTACTCCCAAAAGATACAGTTTATACACAGATACTTCATTAGTATACCCAGAATCCATGATAAAGTAAAGAGGAAAAAATACCATTGTGCTGGAAATTTGAAGATTTCCGCCTTTTCTTTTCCGCATTTTAAGTGTATAATACTGATAAACCACCCTATTCATTGGAGGATGTTATGCCAAAATACTATGGCTGTCCGTGTGAGGGCTGCGGCAAGCCCCTCACACTTCAGGATGACATCGTGGTCTGCCCCGACTGCGGCGCGCCTTATCACCGCGTCTGCTACGAGAAGCTGGGCCAGTGCATCCACCGCCCCGCCCACGCCGCCGGCTGCGAGTGGAAGTTCCCCTACGAGGAGAGCCAGCTCCGCACCTGTCCGTCCTGCGGCGAGCGCACCCTGCGGGATGAGGAAACCTGCCGCTGCTGTGGTGCTGTGCTTCCCCCCGAGGGGCAGGAGCCTCCTTCTTCCCGCGGCAGCGGCGAAGAGACTTTCGACTACTCCCAGATGTACCGTCAGTTCGGCACTTCCGCCGACCCGGAGAAGGCTTTTTTTGAGGACGCCTTCGGCAAAGAGGCCAAGATGGACGGCATCGCCCGTCAGGACTGGCTGGACTATATCGGCCCCGCCGCCCCCGCTTACCTCGCCGCTTACAGCCGGATGCAGCTCCAGAAGAGCAAGGTATCCATGAGCTTTTCGGCTCTGCTGTTCGGCCCCTTCTACTTCTTCTACCGCAAGGCGTGGAAGCCGGCCTTCGGCTTTCTGGCCGCTGAGCTTCTGCTGGCAGCGCCCACCTTTATCGAGCTGCTGCAGCTCTCCGGCAGCGCCCTGGCCCCCGCCATGAGCACTTCGGCTCTGACGGTATTTGCCCGGGTCTGCTCGGTCCTCAGCTTCGTGCTGATGCTGGTGCGCGGTATGTACGGCAAGTGGCTCTACCGCAAGAGCGCCGCCGACCACATCCGCCGCATCCAGTCCGAGTTCCCCGACGCCCGGCAGCGTCAGGCCGTGCTCCGCGCCCAGGGAGGCGTCAGCTTCGGCGCGGTCTTCCTCTGCGGCCTGCTCCTGAGTGTCTGCGGCAGTGCGTTCACCCTGCTGCTCGGCCCGGATCTGCAGGCCATCCTCAACGCTTTCTATGGCTGATGCACCCAGCTGTAAATCTGAACGTGAAGGAGTTTGAACCATGAAAAAAATCACCAAGGCAGTCATCCCCGCCGCTGGTCTTGGCACCCGCGTGCTGCCCGCCACCAAGGCGATGCCCAAAGGAATGCTCCCCCTCGTGGACAAACCCGCCATCCAGTATCTGGTGGAGGAGGCTGTCCGTTCCGGCATCACCGACATCCTTATCATCGTGAGCCGCAATCAGGACATCATCCAGGACCACTTTGACCGCAGCCCCGAGCTGGAAGCAAAGCTTGCCGCTCCCGGCAAGGAGAAGATGCTGGAAGAGTGCCTCGGCATCTCCAATCTGGCCAACATCTTCTTCGTCCGCCAGCAGCAGACCCTCGGCCTCGGCCACGCTGTCAGCATGGCCAAGCCCTTCACCGGCGACGACCCCTTCGTGGTCATCTACGGTGACGACGTCATCTGGGGCGAGGACCCGGTCTGTGCCCAGCTCATCCGTGCCTACGAGGAGTTCGGCCGTCCGGCTGCCGGCGTGTCCGCCGTGCCTTGGGCCGACGTGAGCCGTTATTGCAGCCTCAAGACCACCCCCATCCACGACAATTACTTCTTTGTGGACGATATGATCGAGAAGCCCAAGAAGGGTCAGGAGTTCAGCAACTACTCCATTCTGGGCCGTGTGCTGCTGACCCCGGAGATCTACGACATCCTCGCCAGGACCAAGCCCGGTGCCGGCGGCGAGATCCAGCTGACCGACGCCATGGCGCGCAGCCTGGACCGCGAGGCCATGTACGCCGTCGTCATCGACCCGCTGTCCGGCTACGACACCGGCACCCCCTCCGGCTGGATCGCCACCAACGCCCTCATGGCCGCGAGCGACCCCCGCTTCGCCGGCGAGTTCTGGGCGGCCGTCGACGAGCGCGGCGGCTTGGAGCGATAGTCGCTTTTCCGCTCTCGCCTTGCATGTTCCTCAATGAGATGCAGTAGGCCCCGCGGCTGCGCGCCGTGGGGCCTTTTTCGTGCGCCGTTCGTCCGTTCGGCGGTGTCATGCAAAACCCGTTCACTCAAAACACATGAACAGGTGTTCGATTTGGCTCATCTACCTGCAGAGTTGTCGAAAAGATTTTCTTTAACCCAAATAGAATCCATAGTCAAGACTTTTATTGCCGAACGAAATTGACCTGATAAACTAGTAGGTTGCATTACCTGGCGGAGCTATGCCTATTGCCGGTGTATGTGCGTGCGAGGACGGTAGCATATGTAATTTGCACCCGTCCCCAATTGCACATCGCAGGGCGAGGGGCACGGATTCCGTCGGATCAACCGCCTTTCCCAAGAAGGAGGAAACACCTGGTGCCGAAAGCAAACGCCACACAGACCGTGACCGCCACCGAGCGCACACGCGTCAACTTCGGGAAGATCCCGGAGACGATGGAGCTGCCGAACCTCATCTCCGTGCAGAAGGAGAGCTTCGAGCGCTTCATGGACGAGGGCCTGCGCGACGCCTTCAAGGAGTCCAGCCCCATCCAGAGCCAGAACCACCAGCTCGAGGTGACCTTCGGTCACCACCAGTTCGGCGACCCGTCCCACACCGTGGACGAGTGCCGTGAGAAGGACATGACCTATCAGGCCCCGCTTCTGACCG
>OHJZ01000554.1_pt1 | contig 20305 bp, 10 predicted proteins | sample 1568691 | NCBI WGS metagenome assembly OHJZ01 (sample SAMEA3879593, study PRJEB24766) | human gut metagenome | biome: human-associated habitat; feature: feces | place: USA | collected 1985/1987
TTAGGTAACACATCGATTGGTTTGCAAATTCGCTGTCGGTCTGAATGGAAACATTGACCGATGGTGGATTTATTTGGAAATAGTATTGTATCATGAAAACAATAGATTAGAAAATGAAGAAACCTTTATTGTATTTGCTTATTTTATTAGTGACTGTTTTCAGCACTTCCTGTTCCCAATCTTCGAAAGAGACATTTGAAATAGGGGACAAGACATTTTTACTTAACGGAAAACCGTTTGTGGTAAAAGCAGCCGAAATTCATTATCCCCGTATACCAAAAGAGTATTGGGAGCATCGTATCAAAATGTGTAAGGCATTAGGTATGAATACCATTTGTCTTTATGTCTTTTGGAATTTTCATGAGCCGGAAGAGGGAAAATATGACTTTACTGGTCAAAAAGATATTGCGGCTTTCTGCCGGCTGGCGCAGGAAAACGGAATGTATGTGATCGTTCGTCCCGGACCGTATGTTTGTGCAGAGTGGGAGATGGGTGGATTGCCTTGGTGGTTGTTGAAAAAGAAGGACATCAAGCTTCGTGAACAGGATCCGTATTATATGGAGCGGGTGAAATTATTCATGAACGAAGTGGGTAAACAGCTTGCTGATCTTCAGATTAGTAAAGGTGGTAATATCATTATGGTACAGGTTGAGAATGAATATGGATCATTCGGAATAGACAAACCATACATTGCCGAAATACGTGATATTGTAAAGCAAGCAGGTTTCACAGGAGTTCCTTTATTCCAATGTGACTGGAATTCGAACTTTGAGAATAATGCATTGGATGATTTGCTTTGGACAATCAACTTTGGTACAGGGGCTAATATTGACGATCAATTTAAGCGTTTGCAAGAACTCCGTCCTGATATTCCGTTGATGTGTAGTGAGTTTTGGTCCGGATGGTTCGATCATTGGGGAGCGAAGCATGAGACACGTAGTGCGGAGGATTTGGTAAAAGGAATGAAAGAAATGCTTGACCGGAATATTTCATTTAGTTTGTATATGACTCATGGAGGTACTAGTTTCGGACATTGGGGAGGAGCAAATTTCCCTAATTTCTCTCCGACGTGTACGTCTTATGATTATGATGCTCCCATCAATGAATCAGGAAAAGTCACTCCCAAATATTTTGAGGTACGCAATTTGTTAAGTAACTATTTACCCGAAGGCGAGTCATTGCCGGAAGTTCCGGATTCTGTTCCGACTATTGCCATTCCGTCATTCAAGTTGGATGAAGTGGCGATACTGTTTGATAATTTGCCGGAGCCAAAGATTAGTGAAAACATTCAGTCAATGGAGGCGTTCGATCAAGGATGGGGAAGTATTCTGTACCGGACTACACTACCGGCATCTAAAGAGGAACAGACTCTGACAATCACAGAGGCTCATGACTGGGCGCAAGTTTTCTTGGATGGCAGGAAGTTAGCTACGTTGAGTCGTTTAAAAGGTGAAGGTACGGTTATTCTTCCTCCAATGAAAGAAGGGGCCCAGCTGGATATTTTGGTAGAAGCAATGGGGCGTATGAATTTTGGTAAAGGCATTTATGATTGGAAGGGTATCACTGAAAAAGTGGAAGTCCAGTCGAATAATGGTGTTATTACTTCATTGAAGAACTGGAAAGTTTATAATATTCCGGTTGATTATGCTTTTGCGCAAAATAAGAAATTTGTAAAACAGGATAATCCCCAGAAATATCCTGCCTACTATCGGGGAACCTTTACGTTGGACAAAACAGGTGATACATTCTTGAATATGACTAACTGGAGTAAAGGTATGGTTTGGGTGAACGGTTATGCTATTGGACGTTACTGGGAAATTGGGCCACAACAAACCTTATATGTGCCGGGATGTTGGTTGAAGAAAGGAGAGAATGAAGTGATTATATTGGATATGGCTGGTTCTGTACAGCCACAGACAGAAGGATTACAACAACCTATTCTTGACAACCTGTGTGTACACGGTGCTGCTTATGCACATCGTAAAGTTGGTGAGAATTTGGATTTAGCAGGAGAAAAACCTGTTTATGAAGGGACTTTTAAATCCGGTAATGGTTGGCAGCATGTGAAATTTGGAAAGGAAGTGGAAACTCGTTTCTTTTGCCTTGAAGCATTGAATGCTTATGATGGAAAAGACTTTGCAGCTATTGCAGAATTAGAATTGTTAGGAGCCGATGGTAAACCTTTGTCACGTCAGCATTGGAAGGTTATTTATGCAGATAGTGAGGAAACTGAAGAGGCAAATAACATTGCAACGAACGTGTTTGACTTACAGGAATCTACTTTCTGGCATACTAGCTACTTTTCAGCTGCTAAACATAAATTTCCACATCAGATTGTGATTAATCTTGGTGAGGATAAGATAGTCACGGGATTTTCTTATTTGCCAAGAGCGGAAGCCGACAAGACGGGAATGATAAAGGATTATCGGGTATATTTGAAGATGACGCCTTTTAAACTTTAAGAAAGGGTAATTATATGTTTGTGATACGTACTTGAGATATTTAAGTCAAAGGTTAATTATTAAGTTTGTTCATTAAGTTATAGGAAAGTAAAAGAATAACTTCCACGTGAGTGAAGGTTTTCTTTTACTTTTCTTTTTTTATAATAGTTGAAATCATAAAGTAGCTTACTTTTGTTCTTTCTCTTATATTATATAATCAAAAATAACTAGTGATGCAAAAAATGAATAAAAATGGATTTAGCCAATGTGCCGGAGCGTACATTGAGCGTTTGCGAAAAGAAGGGCGATATTCTACCGCTCATGTTTATAAGAATGCTCTTTTTTCTTTTAGTAAGTTTTGTGGAACATGGAACATATCGTTCAGGCAAGTCACCCGGGAGTGTTTACGATGCTATGGACAGCATCTTTACGAGTCCGGGTTAAAGCTCAATACAGTTTCTACTTATATGCGTATGTTGCGTAGTATCTATAATCGGGGAGTAGAAGCGGGAAGTGCCCCTTATGTTCCCCGGTTGTTTCATGATGTCTATACAGGCGTGGATATCCGGCAAAAGAAAGCATTGCCTGTGACCGAATTGCACAAACTACTGTATGAAGACCCGAAATCCGAACGTTTGCGTCGTACGCAGACGATTGCCGCTTTAATGTTTCAGTTTTGTGGAATGTCATTCGCAGATTTGGCGCATTTAGAGAAGTCGGCTTTAGACCGGAATGTGCTTCAATATAACCGTATCAAGACTAAAACACCTATGAGCCTGGAAATTCTGGAAAGTGCAAAAGAGATGATGAATCAGCTTCGAAGCAATAAACCCGTTCTTCCTGATTGTCCCGACTATTTATTCGATATTCTGCATGGTGATAAGAAGCGGAAAGATGAAAAAGCATATAAAGAATATCAGTCTGCTCTTCGTCGTTTTAATAATTCTTTGAAGGATTTGGCGAGAGTGTTGCGCCTGAATTCGCCCGTCACTTCATATACCTTCCGACATTCTTGGGCCACTACTGCCAAGTATCGCGGAGTTCCGATTGAAATGATTAGTGAATCGCTGGGACACAAATCTATTAAAACCACACAAATATATCTGAAAGGCTTTGGATTAAGAGAACGCACAGAGGTGAATAGAAAGAATTTATCTTACGTTAAAAATTACAATGTAAGTAGGTGATAGATAGACAAAGCTTTAATAATCAGTATTTAAATGTATCCGTTACTTCTTAGGTAACGGAATCAAATATGACGCAAAGATAGACAAAAATATAAATAGCAAACAAATATTCTCCCATTTTTTTTCGTTTTATCTGATGCATACGGCAAAAAAAAATCCGAACATGAAATAATCATATCTTCATGCCCTATGATTTATATGTCCTGTTTTAAAAAGAATTTTCCCCTTCGCTAAAGGCAAAAACTCTTCTACCACTGTAATTGTCGATGTTTTTCTCTGTTCTCATTCCGATTGGTCTTGATTGTGTGTTTTCCGTTACCTAAGAAGTAACAGAATTATATAAGGTAAAAATAGTGGATTAATCAAAAAAGTTTTGAGAATATCTCTATTTAAAAGTATAACATACAAATAAAGATGAAACAAACTAAAGCGGCTTTTAGGAATAAGCCATTTATTTCGTTAAAAGGTAGTATTCTATTTCTGATACTCATTCCGATGAGCGGTCTGGTTCACGCGCAATATTCCATGGGAACAACGGGGCAGTTGATGATACCTACCGCTGAAATGCAGGAGACCGGTACATTTATGGGAGGAGTCAATTTCTTACCCGAGCAAGTTACTCCATCGGTTTTCAGTTTTCCTACCATGAACTATTTTGTAGATATGACTCTTTTCTCTTTTATCGAATTCACTTACCGGATGACATTACTCAAAATGACAACCGGTACAGGCAGAACGGGTTATCATAATCAGGACCGTTCTAATACGATTCGTATTCGTCCGCTAAAAGAAAGTCGCTATTTCCCAGCTGTTGTGATTGGTGGAGATGATCTTTTGACTGAGAAGAAGACTCCATATTGGGGAGCTTATTATGGTGTGTTGACAAAGACTATCGGATTTCGTTCGGGAGACCAATTGGCTGTAACGGCCGGATGGTATATTCATCAAGGTGATTGTCGTGTATTTAATAAAGGACCTTTCGGAGGTGTCCGCTATACGCCTTCTTTTTGCAAAGAATTGAAGTTGATGGTGGAATATGATACGCGTGGATGGAATATGGGTGCTGCCATGCGCTTTTGGAAGCATTTGTCCGTCAATGTGTTTACTCGCGAATTTACATGTGTTTCCGCCGGTCTGCGGTATGAATGTACATTAATGCATTAAAAGAAGATGAAAAGGATTGTTAGTGTGACCGCTGTTTTTCTCTGTGGTATTTCTTTGTTACAGGCACAGCCAGTTCGTGTGAGTGAGACACTGAAAGAGTTGGATATGGAGAATATTTCAGTTGTGGAGAAAAGTGACACGATAACTGCGGCTTTTGAGACTTCTGCTTATAGAGGTATTTATAATGGAATCGGTATTGCCATACGCCATTTGGTCGCTATACCGGAAATACCGACTTTGCAGCTACTTATATTAGATAATGCCTTACCACAATTATGCATAACCATCCCTGCAGAATTGATTCAAAAATATCAGTCCGGCGAATGTACGTTGGATGAAGTGTATCGTAAGATGGGGATGACTACTTCTACCGAAACTGCTGTGCGTCAGCTGAAAGGTGTAAAACGAAAAGAAAGTTCTTTCAGTAAGGTAGATTTTGTGATATATCCCAACGTGATGTTAGTCAATAATGTAACTTATAAGTTGTATAAGGCGGCACTCGAGTTGCAACCTGCCCTGGAAATGCAATTATGGAAAGGCGCCTCGCTACGGATGCAGGTTTCTTTGCCTATTGTAAGTAATGAAGATGGCAAGTGGAACTGCGTTCGCTTGGGATTCATGGCTTTGCGTCAGGATTTTCGCTTGGCTAATCATTGGAAAGGATACCTCACAGGCGGTAGTTTCTCGAATGACCGTCAAGGGCTTGCTGCAGGTATCGGTTATTTTTCATCAAATGGTCGGTGGACGGTAGAAGGTGGAGGAGGAATAACCGGCTCTGCTCATTTCTACGGTAGCAAATGGAAAATGAGTAAATGGAAAAGAGTCAATGGACAGATTAGTGTAGGATATTATGTGCCGGAAGTGAATACCTTGGTGAAAGTAGAAGGGGCCCGCTTTATTTATGGAGATTATGGAGTACGCGGAACTCTTTCCCGCTATTTCGGTGAATATATTGTAGGAATATATGGTATGTACACAGATGGAGCAACGAATGCAGGGTTTAATTTTTCTATCCCGTTACCGGGAAAGAAACGCAAGCGACATGCGTTACGGGTGATGCTTCCCGAATATTTTGCTTTTCAGTATGATATGCGTAGCGGGAATGAATATGCCCATCGTTCGTTGGGCGAAAGTTATAGTGTTGAACCTAAGTCGGCAGAGAATTCACATTTCTGGCAGCCGGATTATATTCGATATTATTTGATTAAAACGAGTGAGAAGTGAAACATGATTGATATTTTAACTAGTATTTTTAACAAAATTGAAACATTATGAAAAGTGTAAAATGGTTTTATGTGGGTGTCATGGCAATAGCCTTGGGTATGTTAACTTTTGTGACAGTAGCCTGTCACGATGATGATGACGATCCGAAACCGCTAGAAGGGGAAGTAATTGAAACTCCAAAACCGGTAGTGGAGTATTACATTATGGGTACGGTGACTTCCGGAGGAAAAGCAATGAATGGGGTAAAGGTAAAAGTGGGTAGTAAAAATTACACAACCGACTCGAATGGTAAGTTCTCTGTTACAGAAAGTGCTACAGGTACTTATAGTATTGAAGCGTCTTCTAATGGATATCTTTCACAGAAAACGTCAGTTGTCATTGCAGAGAATGCAGAGAATCGTAGTGTGGTAACGGTAGCTCTGGCTCTGACAAAGGAGAGTCGGAAGGAAACTGTGTCAGTAACTGCAGAAGAAGAAATTAAAGTAGAGGATAATAGTGAATCTAATACTACCATTGAAGATCCGGGAGAAGTTGCTCCGGAAGCAGTGGTAGAGGATAAACCACTCGTGAAAGTCGAATTGGCAATACCGGCAGGTGCAATTGATACAGAAGCTAGTGCAAGCCTTATTAGTGATGGGAATGTTGGCATTAGTGTAACAACCTTTGTTCCTGCTCCTGCAGAAGTGACTACTGAAGTGAAGGCTGAAGAAGTGAATCAAAATATAGAAAAAAGCATTCCTTTAGCTGCTGCTAAATTTGAACCGTCTGGTTTGAAATTTAAAAATGATGTTACGATTTCTATTCCTAATCCTATCCCTGGAATAACATTTGCTGATGCTGATATGATACTTACTTATCAGAATCCAGATACAGGAGAATGGGGAGATGCAAAAGATAATGATGGAAATGTAATTAAAAATATATCTTCTACTACAGAAAGTGGAGCTGTCACTGCATATACAGCCGAAGTCGATCACTTCTCTGCTTATGCAATAGAAAATAAAGTATACAGCAAGATTAGTAATGAAACTGTGACAACTAATATTCTAGGACAAGCTAGTCGTGATAATAGCGAGAATGCTAAAGCAGTGACTGGTATTGAACTGAAATATAAGGAAAAGTCTGGTTGGGACTATGATAAGAATGATGCTGGTCTTGTTGCTGAAGTTAAATCGCAATTAGGAGCTACTACTAGTGAGAGCGATACAAAAACGGTGAATGCAATGGTTGCTTTCATGAAAACTCGTATGTTCTCATTAATGGGATCGGTATCTGGCATTACGGAAACTGAACGTGTTTATAACACTGTAAATGTAAACGGATACACCACTATGAGTTATACTTGCTATGCAAAAGCTCGTACTACCACGTTGACGGCTAATGTAAAGTTTAATGGTCAAAACAAGACGGTTTCGATTACAGCAACTCGTTATACCGGAACGGATCATCAATATAAGACGGTTACTTATAATCCGACACATAGCGGCGGTAAGGGTGGTAGTATTTAAGATGTTTTATAGTAAGGGGCTTGGATTCGTTTGTAGCATTGAATCCCTGCCTTAGCCGATTAGGAAAAAGTACAGAGGTACATCTTTACCTAATCGGGGCCACGCATCAGATTTTATTTTGATGCACATTTCCCTGAATATCAACTGTCTGTGAAGATCGTTGATATGATTTGAAACGATTCATTGAATCGATATGTAATATTTTTAATAAAACCCTTTTGAATATGTTCCTTTTTTAATAAACCCTTTGGGGCATATTCATATAGAGTATAGAGGGAGGAGATCACTGTGAAGCGGTCTCCTCTTTTGCTTTTTGAAAATATTGTATTACGCGAAGTAGTATTGCTAAAATCTGTCTTCCTTGGAGTGTTATTATATTCTTTTTGACTAGATTTGACTAGAAGTAATACCCTAAATTCACAAAACAACTTCCTTTGTCCGTCTGATTGGAATATCCCAACGATATTTCCAATGGTCCGAAGATGCTGTCCATTCCATAACCTGCACTAACACCGAATAATTGCTTGCCTTTCAATATATCGAAGAAATTACTATCCGTTAGCCCGTAGTTACCCGTCAGTGTGAGATAATGAATGGCTCCCATACGTTGTCTGAATTTAATAGACGCGATCATTATGGTGTTATCCATCAATTCCAGATTGGTGACCCCGGCAAACGGTAATTGCTGTGGAATATAGAAACCGGGTACGTCACCGCCAATGGCATTTTGCAGCGGATAAGGAAAATCTCTTCCGATCAGGATACGTCCATAAATGGAAGGAATGACGGAGAAACGGCGGGTCACAGGGATGACACTTGCCCACGAAGCATTCAATGCTGAAAATGGAGCATGGTCGTTGTATTGTGCCATGTTATCCGTATAAAGCGAATAGGCGGCTCTGAAGTCACTTCCTTTAGAAGGGAAGCGTCCTTTATCATAAGTATTATATTGCACTTGGGCAAAATAACTTAGAAAATGTTCCGATTCCACTTTCAGATCGGAGATTTCAGGTTTCTTGAACAGGAAATCTTTATACTTGTAATATTCAAAACGCAGACCGAGTCCGAAGCGGAAATTCTTGTACCATACATCGGAGAAACCGAATTCTGCCAGATGATATTTATACGTTGTATTATAGGCACGCTCACCTTCCTCGTAAATGTTGATATCGTTGTATTGGAACATATACGAGAAGTTGAAATTACGTTGCTGCATGGGTTCCAGCGTATAGTCTATGCGGGCAGCATATCGTTTACCCAATCGACCGGTAAGAGCCAGGCGGGAAGGAATATGAGTTTTGAGGTCTGCCGTTGCATTCACCAGCAAAGACGCGATTTCTTCCGAATCAAAACGGATGCCCAGATTGATTCTTCTTTCATATTTTTCCTGCAACAGGAAGTTGAGGTGATAACCTTCAGGAGTCTCTTTCAACGTATAGCTGGCACTGGAATAGGATTGACTACCACGTAATTGATACAAGGCCTGTTCTATTTGTTGAGTGGTAATGTCACTGTTTTCTTTCAGATTACATTTCTTCATCAGCCATTTTTTATCATCCACCTCTACACCGGAAAATGAGATGTCCGTCACATAAACCGTGCGTGCATTGGAAAGAGAAGAATAAGGGCCATGTTGCTTCGGAGTATAATCTTCGGCTATTCCTATCTTCTTTTTCAAGGCAAGCAACGAATTCCATTGTTCTTTAGCCGCTTCTTCGCCTCTTCGCATCAGAGTGTCGATGGCAGCCGGGGTAAAACTGGCGGATGAATATCCCTCCACATTGACACGGATATAAGTGTCTGTGAGGTCTACATTTTTTTCATGGTTAGACTGACAGGTGATATCTACAATTTGTCCCAGAATGTCGGGGACGCTATTGAGCTTGTCAGCCTTCTTCAAAGCATTCTGCACGTCTACTCCGATAATAATATCGGCTCCCATGGCTTTCACAACATCTGCCGGATAGTTGTTTACAATGCCGCCGTCCACTAATACCATGCTGTCTTGCCGTACCGGAGTAAATACACCCGGAATAGCCATGCTGGCACGCATAGCGGTTGAGAGTATTCCGTCATGGAATACAATTTGCTCTCCATTGACAACATTGGCCGCTACACAAGCAAAAGGAATGGGAAGTTTATTAAAGTTGATGGAGTCATGATACCCCACAGTGAGATCTGAAAATAGGTTAGCCAGATTTTGCCCTTTCATGAGTCCTCCGGCAGCAGCATCCTTGGGAGTTTTGGTGAAAGGGATAGAGACTGTATATTTTTCAGACCGCTCACGATCAGTCAATGACATGGCACTTCGTTTGATACGGTCGCTCAACAGGAATGTCCAATCTTGTTTTCGTACCATGCTGTCCAATTGTTCCGTAGTATAACCGATGGCATACAGACCACCTACGATAGCTCCCATACTGGTGCCGGCTATATAGTCAATAGGAATTCCGGCTTCCTCAATTACTTTCAGTGCTTTGATGTGTGCCATTCCTTTGGCACCGCCGCCGCTTAGAACGACACCTACCTTTTTCCTTTGCTCTTGAGAATGCAAAGAAAAAGGCAATAAGATGCCAATTGATAAAACTAATGTTGAAAAGATTTGTTTTTTCATTAGGATGTGGTCTAGTGTTGATGTTTAATATAATACAAATGTAGAGCATAATTTGTTTAGTTGTTGAAATGGGAACTAAAAAAAATGTTCCAAAAGTCGGAAATGTGGATAATTTCTACACAATACGGTGGATTTCCACACTTTCCACAAAAAGAGGAAAAAATGTAATGCTTTGATTGTAAGCGAATAATGTGTGTAGCGCATTTTTGGTATATGAATTGCATAATAGAGTATAGAACAAACATAAGTTAAATTAAATAATAAGATTCGATATGAGATTATTCTTTTCGAAACATGAGTTGAAACTGAGGAGAAAGAGAACCATTGCTGCTATTATATGTATGGTAGTTGTGTTGGGTGTGTACTGGATACTGACCCGACCTCAGAAGGCTGCGCCGGAAATGCCGACAGTCATTGTTGAACCGGTAGTAAAAGACGACGTAGAGATATACGGAGAATATGTGGGGCGTATTCGTGCCCAACAGTTCGTCGAAGTACGTGCCCGTGTGGAAGGTTATCTGGAAAATATGCTTTTTGCCGAAGGTACATATGTCAATAAGAATCAGGTTTTGTTTGTAATCAACCAGGACCAGTATCGTGCCAAAGCAGATAAAGCCAGAGCGCAATTGAAAAAAGACGAAGCGCAGGCTTTGAAAGCGGAACGTGATTTAAAACGTATCCGTCCGTTGTTTGAACAGAACGCTGCAAGCCAGTTGGACTTGGATAATGCGGAAGCCGCTTATGAAAGTGCCGAGGCAACGGTAGCCATGAGCGAGGCGGATTTGGCACAGGCTGAACTGGAATTGGGTTATACCATTGTTCGTTCGCCCTTATCGGGACACATTAGTGAAAGAAATGTGGATTTGGGTACGTTAGTGGGACCCGGGGGAAAATCATTGCTTGCTACTATTGTGAAGAGTGATACGGTGTTGGTTGATTTTAGTATGACGGCACTCGATTATCTGAAGAGTAAAGAAAGAAATATTAATCTGGGACAGCAGGATTCTACCCGTTCCTGGCAGCCGAATATTACCATTACATTGGCAGATAATACCGTCTATCCATTTAAAGGATATGTGGATTTTGCCGAACCGCAAGTCGATCCTCAAACCGGAACTTTCTCTGTACGTGCAGAAATGCCGAATCCGAAACAAGTATTGTTGCCGGGACAATTTACAAAGGTGAAGTTGTTGCTGGATGTTCGTGAAGGTGCACTTGTTGTTCCGATGAAAGCCGTTACCATCGAAAAGGGCGGGGCATATATTTATACCATGCGCAAAGATAATGCGGTAGAGAAACGTTTTATCGAATTAGGACCGGAAGTCGGGAATAATGTGGTGGTAGAAAGAGGACTGGCAGAAGGAGAAATGGTGGTTGTAGAAGGGTTCCATAAGTTGACTCCGGGCATGAAAGTACGGGTCAGTGATCCGGAAGCCGAAGCTGGGGACAGTATAACTACGACAAAAAATGAAGTGACCGGAGTAGAAGAAAACACTACCGGAACGAAGGATAACGCGAAAGGAGAATAAACGATGAAAGTTACTTTTTTTATAGATAGGCCGGTCTTTTCGGCTGTAATCTCCATCGTGATTGTGATTGTCGGCATTATTGGCCTGACGATGCTTCCGGTGGATCAATATCCGCAGATTACCCCTCCGGTGGTGAAGATCAGCGCATCCTATCCGGGTGCCAGCGCACTTACCGTGTCGCAGGCGGTAGCCACTCCGATTGAGCAGGAAATCAATGGTACGCCGGGTATGCTTTATATGGAATCAAACAGTTCTAACTCCGGAGGTTTTTCGGCAACGGTCACTTTTGACGTATCTGCCGATCCGGATTTGGCAGCCGTTGAGATTCAGAACCGTGTGAAACTGGCGGAATCCCGTCTGCCGGCGGAAGTCATTCAGAATGGTATTTCGGTAGAAAAACAGGCTCCCAGTCAGTTGATGACGCTTTGTTTGACTTCTACTGATCCGAAGTTCGACGAAATTTATTTGAGTAACTTTGCTACTATCAATGTGCTCGATGTAATTCGTCGTATTCCTGGGGTTGGACGTGTATCTAATATCGGTAGCCGCTATTATGCGATGCAGATATGGGCGCAACCCGATAAGTTGGCAAACTTTGGACTGACCGTGCAGGATTTACAGAATGCATTGAAGGATCAGAACCGTGAATCGGCAGCCGGTGTATTGGGGCAACAGCCGGTACAGGGACTGGATATTACCATTCCTATTACGACTCAAGGACGTTTGTCTACCGTAGGGCAGTTTGAAGATATTGTAGTGCGTGCCAATGCCAACGGGTCCATTATTCGATTGAAAGATGTGGCGCGTGTATCGTTGGAGGCCTCTTCTTATAACACAGAAAGTGGTATCAACGGCGAGAATGCCGCTGTGCTTGGTATTTATATGTTGCCGGGAGCAAATGCGATGGAAGTAGCCGAGAGGGTAAAAGAGGCTATGGATGAGATTAGCAAGAATTTTCCGGAAGGATTGAGCTATGAGATTCCGTTCGATATGACGACTTATATTTCCGAATCTATTCATGAAGTATATAAGACGTTGTTTGAAGCGTTGGTATTAGTTGTATTGGTGGTTTATCTATCCTTGCAGAGCTGGCGTGCAACGTTGATTCCGGTAGTAGCGGTGCCTATTTCATTGATCGGTACTTTCGGATTCATGTTGATTTTCGGTTTCTCGCTGAATATACTGACATTACTCGGATTGATTCTTGCCATCGGTATTGTTGTGGATGATGCGATTGTGGTGGTGGAAGGCGTAGAACATATCATGGAAACGGAACATCTAAGCCCATACGAAGCAACGAAGAAAGCGATGAACGGACTTGCTAGTGCTTTGATTGCCACATCACTGGTATTGGCGGCAGTGTTCGTTCCGGTTAGTTTTTTAAGTGGGATTACAGGGCAGTTGTATCGCCAGTTTACGGTGACGATTGTGGTGTCCGTACTTATTTCTACGGTAGTGGCTCTGACATTGAGCCCGGTGATGTGTTCATTGATTCTGAAGCCGGATAACGGAAAGAAAAAGAATATCGTTTTCCGGAAGATTAATGAATGGCTGGGCATCGGTAGCAATAAATATGTGGCTGCCGTAACTCGCACCATCAAGCATCCTCGCCGGGTTTTGAGTGCTTTTGGTATGGTATTGATCGCTATTATGCTGATTCACCGTATTATTCCGACCAGTTTTTTGCCTGTGGAAGACCAGGGATATTTCAAGATTGAATTGGAACTGCCGGAGGGAGCTACTTTGGAACGTACCCGTATCGTAACAGAGCGTGCCATTGCTTATTTGGAAAAGAATCCATATATTGAATATATACAGAACGTAACGGGAAGTAGTCCGCGTGTTGGAAGTAACCAGGGACGTGCTGAACTGACGGTGATCCTGAAACCTTGGGAGGAACGGAAGAGTACCACTATTGAGAAGATCATGCATACGGTAGAGAAACATCTTGAGGAATATCCGGAATGTAAAGTCTATCTGTCCACTCCTCCGGTTATTCCGGGACTGGGTAGCTCGGGAGGTTTTGAAATGCAATTGGAAGCCCGTGGAGAAGCCACTTTCGATAATTTGGTAGACGCGGCAGATACATTAATGTACTACGCATCCAAGCGCAAAGAACTGGCTGGTCTGTCATCTTCTTTGCAGTCGGAAATACCACAACTCTATTTCGATGTAGACCGTGACAAAGTAAAGATGCTGGGTGTGCCACTGGCTGATGTGTTCTCTACCATGAAGGCTTATACCGGTTCGGTGTATGTGAACGACTTTAATATGTTCAACCGTATATATAAGGTTTATATTCAGGCAGAAGCTCCTTATCGCGAACACAAAGACAATATTAATTTGTTTTTTGTGAAAGCCTCCAATGGAGCGATGGTACCATTGACTTCTTTAGGAAATGCCTCCTATACCACAGGACCGGGAAGTATTAAACGTTTTAATATGTTTACTACGGCCGTTATCCGTGGAGCAGCTGCACAAGGATATAGTTCCGGACAGGCAATGGAGATCATGGAGCAGATTGCCCGTGACCATCTTCCCGATAATATCGGTCTTGAATGGAGTGGTCTTTCTTATCAGGAGAAGCAGGCGGGAGGTCAGACGGGTATGGTGATGGCACTGGTATTCTTGTTCGTTTTCCTCTTCCTTGCTGCACAATACGAAAGTTGGACAGTGCCTATTGCCGTGTTGCTCTCTTTACCTGTTGCCGCTTTGGGAGCCTATTTAGGAGTCTGGGTTTGCGGATTGGAGAACGATGTCTATTTCCAGATTGGTCTGGTAATGCTGGTGGGACTTGCTGCCAAGAATGCGATTTTGATTGTAGAGTTTGCAAAAGTACAAGTTGATAAAGGTGAAGACTTGGTGCAATCGGCTATCTACGCAGCTAAATTGCGTTTCCGTCCGATTCTGATGACTTCTCTCGCATTCGTACTCGGTATGCTTCCGATGGTATTGGCAAGCGGTCCGGGGTCGGCAAGCCGGCAGGCAATCGGTACAGGTGTATTTTTCGGAATGATATTTGCCATTGTATTCGGTATCATTCTTGTGCCGTTCTTCTTTGTGATGGTGTATAAAACAAAGTCGAAAATTTTAAAACATAAGAAATAATGAAACGAAAGAAACTATATATTGCTATCCTGTTACTTGCCGGGGTCTTGACTTCCTGCAAGGTAGGGAAAAGCTATGTCCGCCCTGATCTTCATTTGCCCGACAGCTTGGAAAGAGCGCAAGACTCGATCAGTTTCGGCGATCAGGACTGGAGGGATATTTATACGGATGCTACCTTGAGAAGCCTGATAGAACGTGCACTGGATCACAACAAGGATATGTTGATTGCCGCTGCCCGTGTGAAAGAAATGGCAGCACAGAAACGTATTTCCACCGCTGCGTTACTTCCGGATATCAAAGGAAAAGTAACGGCAGAACGTGAACTCGAAAATCATGGAGGAGATGCTTTCAAGAGATCAGAGACCTTTGAAGCACAATTTCTCGTTTCATGGGAACTTGATCTTTGGGGAAATCTGCGTTGGGCACGTTCGGCTAGTATTGCCGAGTATCTGCAATCTATCGAGGCGCAACGCGCATTACGGATGACGATTGTTGCTGAAGTGGCACAGGCTTACTATGAATTGGTTGCTTTAGATACAGAACTGGACATTGTAAAGCAAACATTGAAAGCCCGTGAAGAAGGAGTACGTTTGGCGCGTATCCGGTTTGCCGGCGGATTGACTTCCGAGACTTCCTATCGGCAGGCGCAGGTGGAGTTGGCGCGTACGGCAACTTTGGTTCCTGACCTCGAACGTAAAATCTCCCTGAAAGAAAACGATATTGCCTATCTTGCGGGTGAATATCCTAATAAGATAGCCCGTTCCCGTTTGCTTCAGGAATTCAACTCTCCGGAAACACTTCCTGTTGGATTGCCGTCTACATTATTGGAACGTCGTCCCGACATTCGTCAGGCAGAGCAGAAATTGATTGCTGCCAATGCGAAAGTGGGAGTGGCTTATACAAATATGTTCCCGCGTCTTGCCCTGACAGGTGGTTTCGGTAGTGAAAGTACTTCTTTGTCGGAACTTTTGAAATCTCCTTATGCAGTGATGGAAGGAGCTTTGCTGACTCCGATCTTTGGCTGGGGAAAGAACCGTGCGGCATTGAAAGCAAAAAAGGCAGCTTATGAGGCTGAAGTACATAGTTATGAAAAAGCCGTACTGGAAGCTTTCAAGGAAACACGTAATGCAATTGTCAATTTCAACAAGATCAAGGAAGTGTATGAACTTCGTGCCAATTTGGAACGTTCGGCCAAGAGCTATATGGACCTGGCACAACTGCAATACATCAATGGAGTCATTAATTATCTGGATGTATTGGATGCCCAACGTGGATATTTTGATGCACAGATTGGGTTGAGTAATGCTATCCGTGATGAGTTGATTGCGGTAGTTCAACTCTATAAGGCTCTTGGTGGAGGCTGGGAACAAAATCCCTAGAATTATCATATCGATTCACTCATTGAAGAAAACGTAAAGGCTATCTCCTACGTCGGGAGATAGCCTTAATTTTTCTTTCTTCTTCCTTTTGTCTTAAAAACAACAACAGAAGAATTTTCATAATTCGGAAAAAAGTGCGAAATTTGCAACGCTTTTCAAGTTTGACAAGAAACTTACTAACACCTTTAAATAAAAAATTAAAGAAAATGACTAAAAGTGCATTGCAAATCGCAAGGGCTGCTTACCAGCCCAAACTTCCGAAAGCATTGGCATCAGGAGCTGTTAAGGCTGTAGCAGGTGCTGCTACTCAATCTGTAGCCGATCAGGAAGCTATCAAAGCATTATTCCCGAACACGTATGGAATGCCGTTGATTACATTCGAAGCTGGTGAAGCTGTTGCTCTTCCCGCTATGAACGTAGGTGTAATTCTTTCCGGTGGTCAGGCTCCGGGCGGACACAATGTAATCTCCGGTTTGTTCGACGGTATCAAGAAATTGAACCCGGAAAACAAATTATATGGTTTTATCCTGGGTCCTGGTGGTCTGGTAGATCACAACTATATGGAACTGACTGCTGATATTATCGACGAATACCGTAACACAGGTGGTTTCGATATCATCGGTTCCGGACGTACGAAGCTGGAAGCAGAAAGCCAGTTCGAAAAGGGATATGAAATCATCAAAGAACTTGGCATCAAAGCATTGGTTATCATCGGTGGTGACGACTCTAACACAAATGCTTGTGTATTGGCTGAATACTATGCAGCTAAGAACTACGGTGTACAGGTAATCGGTTGCCCGAAAACAATCGACGGTGACTTGAAGAACGATATGATTGAAACTTCTTTCGGTTTCGATACAGCATGTAAGACTTATGCAGAAGTAATCGGTAACATCCAACGTGACTGTAACTCTGCACGTAAATACTGGCACTTCATCAAATTGATGGGTCGTTCGGCTTCTCACATCGCACTGGAATGTGCTTTGCAGGTACAGCCTAACGTGTGTATCGTTTCTGAAGAAGTAGAAGCTAAAGATATGTCTTTGGACGATGTAGTGACTTACATCGCTAAAGTGGTAGCTGACCGTGCTGCACAGGGAAACAACTTCGGTACTGTATTGATTCCAGAAGGATTGGTAGAATTTATTCCTGCCATGAAACGCCTGATTGCTGAATTGAACGACTTCCTGGCTGCTAATGCTGAAGAATTCGGTCAGATCAAGAAATCTCACCAACGTGATTATATCATCCGCAAACTTTCTCCGGAAAACTCTGCTATCTATGCAAGTCTGCCGGAAGGCGTTGCCCGCCAGCTGACTTTGGATCGTGACCCGCACGGAAACGTTCAGGTATCACTGATCGAAACAGAAAAGCTGTTGTCTGAAATGGTAGCTACCAAATTGGCTTCATGGAAAGAAGCAGGCAAGTATGTTGGTAAATTTGCTGCTCAACACCACTTCTTCGGTTATGAAGGACGTTGTGCTGCTCCATCAAACTTTGACGCTGACTATTGCTACTCTTTGGGTTACACAGCTTCTATGTTGATTGCTAACGGTAAGACTGGTTATATGTCTTCTGTACGTAACACAACAGCTCCTGCTGCCGAATGGATTGCTGGTGGTGTGCCTATCACTATGATGATGAATATGGAACGTCGCCACGGTGAAATGAAACCGGTTATCCAGAAAGCATTGGTGAAATTGGATGGTGCTCCTTTCAAGGCATTTGCTGCGCAACGTGATCGTTGGGCTATCGAAACGGATTATGTATATCCGGGTCCAATCCAGTACTTCGGTCCTACAGAAGTTTGCGACCAGGCAACTAAGACTTTGCAGCTGGAACAAGCTAAATAAATACACTTCCTTCAGAGCAGTTGTTGATGTAACAGTTGCAATAACAGCTGCAATGAAAGATTCTTTCAGGCACGGACTACACGGAATACACGGTTTATAAGAAATAACTAAAAAACCGTGTTAATTCGCGTAATCCGTGCCTATCTCTAAAAACATTGATCGTTTAAAGTAAATGCCGCAACGCAACAACCCGATGTCTGCCGTACAGAAGAAAAGAACTGTTTCCACTACCAAGAAAAAGGGAACGACCTCTTCTTCCAAAACTTCCCGTACCTCAAAAAAGGAACAGATGAAGCATCGAACTGTGATGCCTGTCTGGATTCGTAACATTTTGGCAGTGGTGATTATCGGTTGTTTTTCCGTTGTATTCTACTATTTCTTTATCCGTCCTTATGCTTATCGATGGAAACCTTGTCATGGTTTAAAGGAATACGGAGTTTGTATCCCTGACGGATATGATATTCATGGTATTGACATTTCTCATTATCAGGGAAAGATTGATTGGAAAAGACTGTTGCAGAATAAAGAGACGGCTACTCCTTTGCATTTCGTTTTTATGAAAGCTACAGAAGGAGGAGACCATAACGATACTACCTTTGAGGCGAACTTCGCCAATGCCCGTAACCATGGATTTATCCGTGGTGCTTATCATTTTTATATTCCTGGTACGGATGCTTTGAAACAGGCGGACTTCTTTATTCGCACGGTAAAACTTGTTTCCGGTGATTTACCTCCCGTACTTGATGTGGAAGTGACCGGGCGGAAGGAAAAAAAGGAATTGCAGCAAGGCATTAAACGCTGGCTGGACCGGGTGGAATCTCATTATGGAGTGAAACCTATTCTTTATACTTCTTATAAATTTAAAACCCGTTATCTGGACGATTCTATCTTCAATACATACCCTTACTGGATTGCCCATTATTATGTTGACTCTGTAAAGTATCAGGGGAAATGGGACTTTTGGCAACATACTGATGTGGGAAGTGTTCCCGGCATCAAAGAAGACGTAGACCTGAACGTGTTCAATGGCTCGTTAGAGGAACTTAAAAAGCTGACAATTAAGTAACAGGTATTTCTTTTCCCAACAACTTATCTCTTCTCTCATTTGTTATAATCGTATTATTACTAAAAAAGATACGATTATGAACTTTGATATAGCTATTATTGGTGGTGGTCCTGCCGGGTACACAGCTGCCGAACGGGCAGGGGCCAACGGATTAAAAGCCGTTCTTTTTGAGAAAAAGGCAATGGGTGGAGTGTGTCTCAATGAGGGGTGTATTCCTACTAAAACTTTGTTATATTCTGCTAAAATACTGGATAGCATCAAGAGTGCTTCCAAATATGGCGTTTCTGCCGAATCTCCTTCGTTCGATTTATCCAAGATTATGAACCGCAAAGACAAAACAGTGAAAATGTTGACGGGTGGCGTGAAGATGACTGTGAATTCTTACGGAGTGACGATCGTGGAGAAAGAAGCTTTTATAGAAGGAGAGAACGAGGGGATGATCCGCATCACCTGTGATGGAGAAACCTATTCCGTGAAATACTTGCTGGTATGTACCGGTTCCGATACAGTGATTCCTCCCATACCGGGATTGTCGGGAGTCAGTTATTGGACTTCCAAGGAGGCGTTGGAGATAAAAGAACTTCCCAAGACGCTTGTTATTATTGGCGGTGGAGTGATCGGGATGGAATTTGCTTCTTTCTTCAACAGTATGGGAGTAAAGGTGCATGTGGTAGAAATGATGCCGGAGATTTTGGGAGCGATGGATAAGGAAACGAGCGGTATGCTTCGCGCCGAATATGCCAAACGGGGAGTCACTTTCTATTTGAATACGAAAGTAGTGGAAGTGAACGCTCATGGAGTCGTGATAGAAAAAGAAGGAAAAGTTTCCACTATTGAAGCGGAGAAAATCTTGCTTAGTGTAGGCCGTAAGGCAAATTTATCCAGAGTGGGACTGGACAAGCTGAATATAGAATTGCATCGGAACGGGGTCAAAGTGGATGAACATCTGTTGACTTCGCATCCCCGCGTATATGCTTGTGGGGATATTACAGGTTATTCTTTATTGGCACATACCGCTATTCGTGAAGCGGAAGTCGCTATTAATCATATCTTGGGAGTGGAAGACCGGATGAATTACGATTGTGTTCCGGGAGTTGTTTATACCAATCCCGAAGTGGCAGGAGTGGGAAAGACAGAAGAAGAATTGATAAAATCAGGACTTTCTTACCGTGTATCCAAATTACCGATGGCTTATTCCGGACGGTTCGTTGCGGAGAATGAACAGGGAAACG
>OHJZ01000569.1_pt1 | contig 19827 bp, 20 predicted proteins | sample 1568691 | NCBI WGS metagenome assembly OHJZ01 (sample SAMEA3879593, study PRJEB24766) | human gut metagenome | biome: human-associated habitat; feature: feces | place: USA | collected 1985/1987
GTCCGTTTCGTAGTTGAAACCCGGGTCGGTCGAATAGACCATCCCGAGCCGCGATTTCCAGTCGTTGTCGGCCATAATTGTTCGAATGGTTGAAATTAAACGCCGAAAGCGGCGTCATTTATTGCGCAAAATTAGCAAAATATTTATCTTTGTTAACGCATGGCAAAGAAGTTCCGCGAAAAACTGCGCAAATTAAACCCGTTCACGCGCCCGGCCACGCTCGAAGAGCTGCCCAAACCGCTGCCGGCCAACCCCGACCAGCGGCTCGTGAGGGTTTATGTCGAAGGCTACGAGGACGTGGCTTTCTGGCGCGGCATCTTCGACCACTTCCAGAACCCCTACATGCGTTTCGAAATCTCGGTTCCCAACCGCGCCGACCTGCCCAAGGGCAAGAAGGTGCTGATGGGCATGATCCCCCGCTCGTCGGACGAACTGATCCTGTGCGTCGACTCGGATTTCGACTTCCTGTTCGCCGACCGTACGGAGCAGTCGCGCGAGGTCAACAACGCCCGCTACATGTTCCACACCTACGCCTACGCCACCGAGAACTTCCTCTGCTACGCCCCCTCGCTGCACAACATCTGCGTCAAGGCCACCAAAAACGACACCCGCATCTTCGATTTCGTGCGTTTCATGCATGAATATTCCTGCACGATCTACCCGCTGTTCCTCTGGTACGCCTATTCGGCGCAGCTCTCCTCGGAGAACGTCTTTCCGCTCATCGACTTCAAGTCAGCGGTGCGCATCGGCTACCTCGACCTAGCGGACAACGGCGAAAAAACGCTCGAATGGCTCCGGCGCAACGTGGCCAAACGCGAGGAGATGCTCCGCAGGCGCAACCCGAAGATGATCGAGCCGATGAAGGAGTTCGAGGAGCAGCTCAAGGGCCGCGGCCTGACACCTGAGAACGCCTACCTGTTCATGCACGGACACACGCTGATGGACAACGTGGTGATGATCCTGCTGAACTCCGTGTGCGAGAAGCTGCGGGCGATGTCGATCGCCAAGATCACGGCTTCGAAGAAGCAGGGCGTAGCGCTCAAGAACGAGATGGCGAACTACACCAACTCGCTGCGTTCGATCCGCGACGTACTGCTCGACAACGAGAACTACACCAAATGCCCGCTTTACAAGCGCCTCCAGCGCGACATCGAAAAATACATCGCCCGCACGATCTGGAACATGAAACGCAGCGGCGCGATCCGCGACGACTCGACCTGGACGGTGCTGCGCAACATGCGGCAAGGCTCGGAAATAAAATAGCGAACCGGAAGCGGCCCTGCGGGGCCGCTTCCGGTTTTATACAGGCACGGCACATCCGCCGATCCCCGTCCGATCCCGCCGCTAACTGCGCTTGCGCACCACGCGCACGGTGGACTGCGTCGCCTGCCGCACGAAGACCTGCGGGCCGCGGGCGTATTTGCGCCACAGTTCGTCGGTATAGCCGCGCACGGTCAGCAGTTCCATGTTCTCGGCCTTCATCACGTCGAAGCCCGCCTCGCGCAGCGCCTCGATCGCCTCGTCGATATGCCACGAATTATCGACGCACAGGCTCAGGTTCACGGCCGAGTTGTGGATCAGGTTGGTCTTGATGCGGAAACGCTCCAGCAGCGAGAAGATCGTGGCGAACTTCTCCTCCAGCACGAACGAAAAATCGCGGGAGCGGATCGTGAGCAGCACCTGGTCTTTCTTGAGAATCAGGATCGGCACGACGACCGGCGCCGACATGCCGCGGATCACGGTACCCGGCTTGCGTTTGTCGCCGAAGGGACGCACGTAGAGCGGGATATTCTTGTTCTGCAACGGTTTGATCGTCTTGGGGTGGATGATCTGCGCGCCGCTGTATGCCAGTTCGATGGTATCAAGGTAGTTCAGCTCGGCGATCTGCTCGGCGTCGGGGAAAATCTTGGGGTCGGCATTCAGCACGCCGTCCACATCCTTCCATACCGACATCGACTCGGCGTCGAGGATGTTCGCCACCACGGCCGCCGAGTAGTCCGAGCCTTCGCGGCCGAGCGTCGTGGTCGTCCCGTCGGGTGCCCCGCCGATAAAGCCCTGCCCGATGAAGATGTTCTCGACGCACTCGGCCAGTGCGTTTTTCAGCAGCGGCTCCGAAGCCTCGAGGTCGACCCCCGCATCCTTGTGGCGCTGATCCAGCGGTTCGCCACCCCGGCATAATTGAGGTATTCCGAAATGATGGTCGTCGACACCAGCTCGCCGAACGCCACGATCGTATCGTACCACAGTTCGGCATCCCCGGGCTTGTAGACCGTACCGACAGCCACGCGCTCCAGTTCGTCGAACAGGGCATCGACCTTCTCCAGCTTCTTCGGGCCGTGCCACAGGTCGTTGATGATCCCGGCATGGTACTCGCGCAGTGCCGCGACATTCTCCAGCGAAAGATCCTTGTCGCCCTTCTGCACCCCCTCGAACACCTTTTCGAGCGCATTGGTCGTCTTGCCCATGGCCGAAACGATGATGAAGAGGTTTTGCTCATCGTCGATAATCTTGCGCAGGTTGCGCACCCCGTCGGCATTCCTCACCGACGCACCTCCGAATTTATAGACTTTCATTATACCTTATTTTACTAACCTGACTAAAAATCGGCCGGTGCCTTCCATGGCCAGTGAAGGCAGCCGGCAATATACCGAAAACTACTTCGCAACGGGTTTATAAGGCACCCCGATGTTCTGGAACAGGAACGCATAGGTGTCCGCCTCCTCGTCGATACGCTTCGAAGTGGGTTTGCCTGCGCCGTGCCCGGCCTTCGACTCGATGCGGATCAGGATCGGGGCGTCGCCCGCCTGGCAATGCTGCATCTGGGCGGTGAACTTGAACGAGTGCGCCGGGACGACGCGGTCGTCGTGGTCGGCGGTCGTCACGAGCGTCGCAGGGTACTGCACACCCTCGCGGATATTGTGCAGGGGCGAATACTTATAGATATAGTCGAACTGCTCCTCGTTTTCGCTCGATCCGTACTCCACGGCCCAACCCCAGCCGATCGTGAATTTGTGGTAACGCAGCATGTCCATCACACCGACAGCCGGCAGGCAGACGGCATAGAGGTCGGGGCGCTGCACCTCGCAGGCGCCGACCAGCAGTCCGCCGTTCGAACCGCCCGCGATGGCGAGTTTGTCCTTCGAGGTATACTTGTTGGCGATCAGGTACTCGGCCGCCGCGATGAAATCGTCGAAGACGTTCTGTTTGTTCTCCAGCATCCCGGCCTTGTGCCATGCCTCGCCGTACTCCGAGCCGCCGCGCAGGTTCGCTTCGCAGAAGACGCCGCCCTGCTCGACGAACATGATGGCCGAGGGACGGAAACCGGGCGTGCGGTTGATCTGGAACCCGCCGTAGGCATAGAGGTAGCACGGATTCTTGCCGTCGAGCTTCAGATCCTTGCGGTGTGTGATGAACATCGGCACCTTCGTGCCGTCCTTCGAGGTGTAGAACACCTGCTCGGTGGTGAACAGCGCGGGATCGAAATTCACGTCCGGAGCCTTGAACAGCGTCGATTCGCCCGAGGCGACATCCAACTTATAGATCGTGGCGGGAGCCGTGTAGCCGGACACCGAATAATAGATTTCGGCTGCCTCGTCGTCGCCGTCGAAGCCTGCGGCGGTGCAGATGCCCGGCAGTTCGATGTCGCGCACCGGTTTGCCGTCGAAGCCGTACTGGACGACCTTGCTCTGCGCATCCTGCAGATAAGAGGCGAAGAAGTATCCCCCGGCGGCGGTCACATTTTCGAGCAGGCTCTTTTCATTTTCCGGAATGACCGCCGTTATGCTCGACGGGTCGTTCAGGTCGACCTTCATCAGCGCATTGTTCGCCGCATCCTTGTTCGTTATGTAATAGAGCCGGTCGTCACGGCACTCTACGAGCGCGTAATCGGCATCGAAGCCCGGCAGCAGCGTACGGAATTTCGGCTCGGAAACTTTCTTATAGAGTATCTCGGTTCCCGAGGTACCCTCCGAAGCGGAGATGAAGAGCCATTTGCCGTCCTTCGAGGGCCATGCCGAGAAGTAACGCAGCGGATGTTCGGCATCCATATAAATCAGCTTGTCGGCCGACTGCGGCGTGCCGAGGCGGTGGTAATAGACTTTCTGAAACTGGTTCTGCGAAGAGAACACTCCTTTTTCAGGAGCGTCGTAAGCGCTGTAATAGAATCCTTTGGAATCGGGCGCCCACTCGGCGCCGGAGAACTTGACCCAGTTGATCTTATCGGTCGTGAACGTGCGGTCGGCGGTGTTCATCACACGAATCTCGACCCAGTCCGAGCCGGATTCGGCCACCGCGCAGGCGCAGTATTTCCCGTCCTTGGAAAAAGCCACCGACGAAAGCGCCACCGTCCCGTCGTCCGAGAGCGTATTGGGATTGAGGAACACCTCGCCTTGCGCACCGGGGGCCGTCGTACGGTAGAGCACCGACTGGTTCTGCAGCCCGTCGTTGTAGAAATAGTACCACGCATCGCCGTGTTTGGCCGGGATGCCCTCCTTGGGGTAATTCCACAGCTGGGTCAGCCGCCCGCGGATCGCGTCGCGGAACGGGATCTGCGACAGGTAATCCTGCGTCACGGCATTCTGGGCCTTGACCCATGCCGCCGTCGCCTCCGAATTGTCGTCTTCCAGCCAACGGTAGGGATCCGCGACCTTCGTCCCGAAATAGTCGTCCACCACGTCGGTGCGCTGCGTCTCGGGGTAGGGCATGTGTTTTATCTGCTTCATGTGGTTGCAACTTGCCATCATCGCCGCCGCCCCCGCGAGGGCCACGGCCTTGCGTGTCAATTTCATCATAGCATTCCGGAGTTTGGGTGAATATCGTGGCAAAGTTAGGAAAAAATAAGAAACCACACACATTTTTCCCCTTACCGGCCTGCAAAAGGGTTATTTTTCACCCTACAAGCCGGGAAACCGAAGTTTTTGCGTAACTTTGGCTTGCAAAAACAACCGAAAATCATGTACAGCGAACTCAAAAAGATAATCGAACAGGCCTGGGAAAACCGGGAACTGCTCAGCGAAGAACCCGTACGGCAGGCCGTGCGGCAGGTGGTGGAACTGGTGGACAAAGGACAGCTGCGCACGGCGGAGCCCGTCGACCCGGCCAAAAGCGAATGGAAAGTCAACGAGTGGGTCAAAAAGGCCGTCATCCTCTATTTCCCGATCCAGCCCATGCGCAAGATGCAGGCCGGGGAACTGGAGTGGTACGACAAGATGGAGGTCAAGCACGGCTACGAGGAGCTGGGCGTGCGCGTCGTACCGCACGCCGTGGCGCGCTACGGCGCCTACATCGCCCCGGGTGCGATCCTCATGCCGTCGTACGTCAACATAGGCGCCTATGTCGACACGGGCACGATGGTCGACACGTGGGCCACGGTCGGCTCCTGCGCCCAGATCGGCAAGCACGTCCACCTATCGGGCGGCGTGGGCATCGGCGGCGTACTGGAACCCGTGCAGGCCGCCCCGGTCATCATCGAGGACAACTGCTTCATCGGCTCGCGTTCGATCGTGGTCGAGGGGGCGCATGTCTGCCGCGAGGCGGTGCTCGGTTCGAACACCGTCATCACCGGCTCGACGCACATCATCGACGTCACGGGGCCGGAGCCCGTCACCTACAAGGGTTACGTGCCGCCGCGTTCGGTGGTCGTCCCGGGCAGCTACCGCAAACAGTTCCCCGCGGGCGAATACAGCATCACCTGCGCGCTGATCATCGGCCAGCGCAAGGAGTCCACCGACAAAAAAACCTCGCTGAACGACGCCCTGCGCGATTTCGGCGTATCGGTATAACCCCCGGTCTGCGAACCGCCGCCCCATGAAAAAGACACTGCTCCTGCTGACTGCCGCGACACTGCTGTCCGGATGCCGCCCGACAGGCTTCCGCTATACCCTTACGGGACATATCGAGGGGCTGAACGACTCGGTCGCACTGGTCGAATCCGTCACGAAAGACACGCTCGCCGTGCTTCCCGCCCCCGACGGCTCGTTCCGTTACAAGGGGCGCTACGACGAACCGACGGCAGCCGCCCTCGTGCGTAAAAACGGACAAACTGCCGCAGTGCTCTATATCGAGCCGGGCAATATCCGCATCGAGGGACGCCTGAATGCCGAGGAGTCCAGCAACCACGACAAAATCGAGTACTATCCCTCCGGCACCCCGGCCAACGACGCTTTCGGGGCGCACCTGCGATTCGTGAACCGGGCGCTGCATGCCTACAATTTCGAAGACCACGACCAGGCCTACCGCGCCGCGCTGCTCGACAGCCTGATCGGCTCCTCGGCGCGCAACCTCGCGGCCAACACCGACAATATCTTCGGAGTGGCGATGGTCGACGGCGTTATCCATTACGACAAGGACATTTCGCGGGCCCGGGTCGATTCGATCGTCAGCCTCTTCCCGCCTCACCTGCGCACCTGCCGGCTGATGAAACGCCCCCTCGAACATATCGAGCGCGTGCTCCGGTCGCGGGAACTCGCCCGATACGTGGATTTCACGGCGAACGACGCCGGCGGCAACCCGGTCACGTTAAGCCAGGTCATGAAACGCAGCCGCTACCTCCTGCTCGACTTCTGGTTCGCCGACTGCGTGCCCTGCCGCAGCGAGATGCCGCATATCAGGACTGCCTACGAGGCCTATCACGACAAGGGATTCGAAGTCGTCGGGCTGTCGACGGACAAAGACGCCGGGGCATGGAAAAAAGCCATCGCCGAAGACGGGATGGCGTGGATTAACCTGACGGACGCCGACAGGCGTGTCTGCGACCTCTACTCCGTCACCAAATTCCCGACCAACTACCTGATCGACTGTTCGACGGGCGAAGTCGTCGCCCGCGAACTGCGGGGCAAGGCGCTCGCAGAAACCCTCGGAGAACTTTTCAAGCAATAACATGATTTACCGCATCGCAGAAACCACCTCGACCAACGACGACGCCAAGCGGCCGGAATACCGCCACGGCGACATCGTCTGGGCCGAACGGCAGACCGCCGGGCGCGGGCAGCGGGGGCATTCGTGGACGAGCCCCGAAGGCGAGAACCTCACCTTCACGCTGGTGCTCGAACCCATGTTCCTGCCCGTCGGCGAACAGTTCCTGCTCTCCGAAGCCGTCACGCTGGCGCTTACGGACACCTTCGCCGCCTTCGGCATCGACGCCCGCATCAAATGGACGAACGACATCTATGTCGGCGACAAAAAACTGGTCGGCATCCTCATCGAGCACAGCTATTCGGGCCCGACCCTCGCGCGGACGATCGCGGGCATCGGCATCAACGTCAACCAGCGTGCGTTCGACCCCGCACTGCCCAACCCCGTGTCGATGGCGGTCGCCAGCGGCCGCACGTTCGACCGCCGCGAGGTGCTCGAATCCTTTTATGCCTGCTGCATGGGCCGCTACGACCAGCTCGTACGGGGCGAAAAGGCGGCCTTGCAGGAAGAGTACCGGAAGCGCATGTACCGGCTGGGCGAAACCCACCCTTACCGCCGCCCCGACGGCACGCTCGTCGAGGCCGTCCTCGAAGGCGTACGCCCCTCGGGCGAGCTGATCCTGCACCACGCCGACGGCACGCGGCACGCATACCTCTTCCGGGAGATCGAATTCGTGATCGCCGGGAAAAGCTGAATTGCCATAATCATTAGAATCGATCGCAAAACTCCCGGAGGGCCGTACGCTCGAACAGGCAACGTCAATTCCACGGAGCAGGTTTCAACTCTTCATCCCCGGGATTGCGGGGCCCTGTCGGCACCGTCAAGTCCGGAATTTCAGGTTCCGATGACGGATATTGAAGGCGTATCTTCGAAAAGTTGACAAAACTCATCCCATGCATAAACTGCAATTTCCGGCCGAAAAGATTAACGTCCCATTTCACATATCGCTTGAGATTCTTTTCCAGCAAGGCATATTTCTCCGGAGGAATACTCAACATGCAAGGAACATAATCTATTGTAAACGAAACTTCTTCCGTAACACCCGCTGGTGAAATGACATAACCTATTGTAAGAACGGCTTCTGCATCTGTTCGCAACAGTTCATACTCCTCCCGTGTAAAAGTCTCTGTAAAAGCCTTTTCCACACATCCGGGGATCGTATTCGCAACGGCGTATTCTTCGAATTCCGGTTCGATAGGGCTGCCATCCTTATAAACTTCCGGTGCATTTTCCCGGGTATTGGTTATATTGGCCAAAGATAGAATTACGCCCTGGTAGACAGAAGCCAAAAATGTAATCCCGTCTGCAGTAATACGATCCCGGCCCGTATAGTAATCCTGAGCGGAAACAGTTGATCCAAGCCCCAAAATAATAATGATGCTAAACACTCTTTTCATATGCTATTCATTTTTATATTCCGGACAATCCTCCATCATTTTCATTAAAACATCGACGTTCACAGCATCCTCGGAAAAAGGATATAGCGTAACATCCGCGTATGAACGGCTCATACTCCTTAGCAAGGACGCGGCATTCCGATATTCTTCCCGAAAATTATCACTTTTTATATTTCCGGCCATAATATATTTACTCAAAGTTCCAAATATCCGTCGCCCCTCGCCTTCACTGATATATTTACTGACTCCGTTCATATTCCCGATTTTCAACCGATACATATACCAGCACAGTTTGGCCTCGATCTCGTTATTGAGCCGCATGCCCCTGTACTCTTCGGGGGTTTTGCCCGAACATTGGTGCGTATGGAAAAGCTCTTCGAGCAAAGTGATATCGTCGAGCCGAGACCCCATCCTGATCTCGAAATCGTCCCATACGGTACCGCCTTCGAAAGTATAGGCAGTCGGGATCATCACCGAACTTCCGAAAAAACCGGTGCGGATCGTTACATTCCCCCGGATCGAACCGATAATCTTCCCGGCCATGCAATCCTGGCGCAACGAATCCAGCAACGGTTCCAGTTTTTCCCTGCTGTCGGAAGCAAGCATTATATTTTCATTTTCCCGATAACGGGTGTTGGCCGGACTTCCCGGATTAGAGGAGGCACCGCCACCGCCGCCACCGCTGCCCGAAGGGCCCCGATCCTCTTCGGTAGGCTTGACGGGATCCGTATCCGAACGCTCATATTTGATATGGTTTACAGGGCGCTTGGCAGAAACCACAACCGCCTCTATACCGCCGCCGTCAACCGGCTCGCTTTTCTCTGACTCCGCCTCCGCACGTGTCACCGCTGTTTCCCGGCTGCACACGACACTCAGGCCATCCAGCATTTCGCCCAGGCGGGCAGTATTTTCCGCCTGTGTCCGCGACTTATCGTAAAGGAACGCTTCAGCCTGGCATGCTCCTCCGGCATAACGAACCGCATGAACCGGAAATCCGTCGAGCGAGGTGTAAACCGCCAGCCCGGTGAAATCCCCCTTGGAGCCGCTGTTGAGCAGCCTGTCGTAGTCGTCGGCCGTGCGCCCCGCGGCATAGTCCGGATCGGGAACATAAAAACGCAGATAGCTGCTCATGACACCGCTGCGGGAATCCTTTACGACGACCAGTTTGTGGTAGATCGGGGTAAAACGCGGTTCGCCGTACTCGTCGATCCGATAACGAAAATAGCGGAACTCGCCCCGGACAGGCACATCGGTACTGGAAAGCACTTCCCCGGCCGAGACCGTCGCCAGCGACCAGTCGGGCATATAAGTCCCGAGCGTCAGCGTCCCCTCTTCACTCCCGGCTCTGGTCGGTGCCGCAACACGCTCGAAATAGCGGCGTGCCTCGGCCACGGACATAGTTTCCGGATTTCCGGCCTGCGCGGTATCATTCGCCGCATGATCGGAACAGGCCGAAAGGGCATACAGGACAACAGTACATCCTGCGGCAATCAAATAGGATCGTTTTTTCATAGGCTGTGGTTTCAGGGTTTCCGTCGTGACGTAAGTTGTTTTAAAATTAACAAATATTTACGACATCCCAAAAACTTCGGATACCCTTACGGTTATTGAGTTAAAAATATAACATAAATCCTTGCTGTTACGGAAATAACAGTTATATTTGCAATGAAAAAACCGCATTTGAATTTTAAACGATAACCACACCATGAACGTACCCGCAAATCTGAAATACTCGAACGACCACGAGTGGTGCCGCGTCGAGGGCGACACGGCCGTAATCGGCATCACCGACTTCGCACAGAGCCAATTGGGCGACATCGTCTTCGTAGACGTGCCGACCGTAGGCGAAACCCTCGCCGCGGGCGAAGTATTCGGCTCGATCGAAGCCGTGAAAACCGTGAGCGACGCATTCCTGCCCATCAGCGGCGAGATCCTCGAATTCAACGACGCCGTGGATGCCGACCCCGCCATCGTCAACAAGGACGCATACGGCGAAGGCTGGCTCATCAAGGTCAGGATGACCGCCCCGGCCGAGTACGACGCACTGCTGAGCGCCGCGGATTACGAAAAGCTGATAGGCTAAACACAAAAAATAAAAAGCTATGTCTAAAGTTACAGTAGTAGGTGCAGGTGCCGTAGGCGCAACCTGCGCAAATGTGATGGCTTGCCGCGAAGTTGCGAGCGAAGTCGTCCTGATCGACATCAAGGAAGGTCTTTCGGAAGGCAAGATGCTGGACATGTACCAGTGCTCGACGCTGATGGATTTCGACACCAAGCTCGTGGGCGTCACCAACGACTATAAGCAGACCGCCAATTCGGACGTGGTAGTCATCACCTCGGGTATTCCCCGCAAGCCGGGCATGACCCGCGAGGAGCTGATCGGCACCAACGCCAACATCATGAAGGGCGTGATCGAGAACGTGGTGAAATATTCGCCCCGCGCCATCATCATCGTGGTAGCCAACCCGATGGATACGCTGACCTATCTGGCGCTCAAGGCGTCGGGCCTTCCGAAGAACCGCATCATCGGCATGGGCGGCGCACTCGACTCGTCACGTTTCAAGTGCTACCTGGCCAAGGCTACGGGCGCCAACATCAACAATGTCGACGGCATGGTCATCGGCGGCCACGGCGACACGACGATGATTCCGCTCGTCTCGAAGGCCACCGTCAACGGCGTACCCGTTTCGCAGTTCGCATCGAAGAAAAAACTCGATGAGGCCGTAGCCAACACGATGGTGGGCGGCGCGACGCTGACCAAACTCATCGGCACGTCGGCCTGGTATGCCCCGGGAGCCGCTTCGGCCATGATGGTCGAGGCGATCCTCAACGACCAGAAGAAAATGATCCCCTGCTCGTGCTACCTCGAAGGTGAGTACGGACAGTCGGACATCTGCATCGGCGTGCCCGCGATCATCGGCCGCAAGGGCATCGAGAAGATCGTGAAGATCGACCTTTCGAAAGAAGAGGCCGAGAAATTCGCAGCTTCGGCCGACGCCGTCCGCAAGACCAACAACGTGCTCCACGAGATCAAGGCGATTTAAACTGCGAACACACAACAGATTTCAAACCCGTCCCAAACAATCTGGGGCGGGTTTTTCATTGCCTAAACACCTCAGCACCCGCCAATTTCGAACCGCATTTGCTCACCAAACGGGCTGATTTGACATATTAAAGAATTTTGCATACTATGAATTATTGCCGACCTTTGCCGGCGCAATTATGAAGAATACGAGCCTACATAGCGCAAAAATGAACGCCGCCCCTATTCGTAATACGTTCGGGGGGGGGAATTTTGCCATGTAGTTGAGACAATCGACATATCCTTTCAACGGGAACCGTATCCGCGTACTGCGGATACGGTTCCCGTTTCATTTTTTACGCGGAATCAATTTTCACTTTCAAATCAATTCATCCCATATGGAAAAAGCAACGTATGAAACTCCGGCAATAGAACTGCTGGAAATCCGCACCGAACAAGGCTTTGCGGTATCGGTCTCCACACCCGAAAACGGACACGACTCGTTCACCGAAGAAGATTATGAATGGTAAACCCACAAATGATGATGAGCATGAGAAGTATGAAAACAATTCTGGCCTGCGCCTGCGCCGTGCTGGCAGTCTCCTGCGCCGAAAAGAATGAAATCGCAAAACCCGCTCCCGAAACCCGTACCATTACCCTCAACGCAACGTCCGAAACAATCGCGTCGCAAGACAAAACCCGCACGGCACTGGATAAGGACGGTCTGAGCGTCGTCTGGAAGAAAGGTGACCTGATCCAACTGTGGTACCTCAAAAATGACGGATCCTACGCAAAAGCAGGCGAACTTGCCGCCCTGTCCCAAGGCAATAGCACTACGTTCACCGGCGAATGCACTTTCACCGACGAAGCGGAAACACCCGATTATCTCGCAGTTTCATGCTATTGCGCTAATGGCCCCGAAGTACTCAACACGGTAAAATACGAAAACGGGAAATTCATATTCTCCAACCCCGGAGAGGCATCTGCCGTATTCAAACCATCGTTCAACTACCCTTCGAAGAACTCCTATGAGTTCGCAGTTCGTAACCCTGCCGTCGCCCACGGCACCGATCTGAACGCCATGACATTCAAAAATATATTCGGCGTCATGAAGTTGACGATCCAGACAAGACGCTATGCACAATACCTGATTACCTTCCAAGCCACAGGTATGACCCAAGGAAAGGACTTCACCGGAGAATATCATTACGACCCTGCGACCGGAACCGGAGAATTAATAAGAGATCATAACACCTCTCCGATCACCATCGAACCGCAAGGGCAGAATAGCGGCGCAGAATTCGTGTATTATATCCCCGTCGCTCCCGGCACCTACGACGATTTCACCATGAAAGTTTACGATTTCGTAGATAATTACTACGAACGAAAAGCGACCAAACCGCTCGAAATAAAGGCTGGTGTCATCACCAACCTCGGAAGATTCGTAGATAATTTACAATAATTCGAACCGCCCGACAACACAAACGTCCGAAGTCAGACTTCGGACGTTTGTCGTATTCAGCAGTCCCAAAAGGAGGGAATCAGAAACTGAACTTCGCGCCGACGAACCAGCTGCGGGGCAGCGACGGGCCGTAAATGTAGCCCGAGTCGCGGTCTACACCCTTGTCGAAGTCCTTCTGGTAGGCGTTGAACAGGTTCTGCACGCCACCGTAAAGCTGCATGGTTATCTCCTTGTAGATACGCACGTCGTACGACAGGCGGATGTTCATGTCGAAGAACGACGGGGTCGAAACGGCTACGTCCTGCCCGACGCCCGACCCGGCCATGTGCTGCACCAGCATCGACCCGGTGCAGGTTCCCGACAGGTCGGCCGTGAAATTCCGCACCGGCTTGAACGACGCGGTGAAATAGCCGTAGGCATCGGGCGTGCGGAACATCCGGCGCACGGGCGGCACCTCTGCGTCCTCGCTCCAGTATTCGGGCTCCTTGTAACGGCTCTGCTGGAGCGTCACCCCCGCCTGCAACTCGAACCAACGGGTAAAGGCAGCGCGCCCCTCGACATTGAAGCCGCGCACCGTCGCACCCGAACCGTTGTAACGTTCCTTGACCTTGCCGCCGTCGGCCGCATCGTCCATGTCGCGCAGCGCAAACACATCGTCGAGGATCGTATAGAACCCCTCGACCAACAGGTTGGTCTGCACTTTCCCGAACGTATGGTAAAGGTCGGCCGAGAGGCTCACGCTGTGCGAGCGCTCCTCCTTCAGGTCGTCCGCAAGCTGGATGCGCACCCGCTCTCCGCCCACGATGGCGATGTGCATGTCCTCGTCGAACGCCTGCGGGGCACGGTAGCCCCCGGCGTAGCTCACGCGCAGGTTCACCGCTTCCGACGGGTTGAAACGCACGTTGACGCGAGGGCTGAATATCACATGGTCTACGAGGTTGTGTTTGTCGAGGCGGCCACCGACAAGCAGCGACCACTTCCTGGTCTTCCACTCGTTCTGCAGGTAGGCCCCCACGATATGCACCGTCTGGTCGGTATGGATGTCGTAGCCGACCGAACGGTCACCCAGGTCGTCGTAACTGTACTCCGTTCCGAACGTCAGCTCCGAGGGCATGAACAGCAGCTTCCTGAACTCGTGGATATACTGTATCCCCGCCGCCACGGTCAGGTCGTGCGTCGTCCCGTAAGCATCGGGATCCTGCTTGCTGCCGTAGTAGCTCTTGCGCGCCGTATTCTGGAACGAGACATAGGTGTTGAAACGGTTGCGGCGGTCGGGCGACGAGATGTCGAACGAAAGGCTGCCCCCGTCGATCGAATGGTCGATCTGCTCGGCGACCTGCGCCTCGTGGGGCGGCCGGTCGAGCATGTCGCCCCCGCGGCGGAATTCGTTGATATGGTGGTACTGCGCCGTGATGCGCGAATAGGCGCCCGTACGGAAGAACGAGCGCATGCCCACCGACTGGCTGTTGATGACGGGCACTTCGGTGAAGCCGTCGCCGTCGTGGTCGTAGCCCGAGCGGTGGCGGCTCTGGCCGAAGACGCAAAGCCCCGCCCGGCCGCTCTCGGTGACGAGCGAAGCATTGAGCATCGTATTGTTGTCATAGGAATTGCTGCCGCCGATCGAAGTGAGCGTATGCGACATCTGCGCCGAATTGCGCGAAGGCTCCTTCGTAATGACGTTGATCGTGCCGCCGATGGCCGACGACCCGAACAGCGCCGAACCGCCGCCGCGCAGCACTTCGACACGCTCGATCATGTTGGCCGGGATCTGCTCCAGGCCGTATACGCCCGTCAGGGCCGAGAATACCGGGTGCGAATCGACCAGGATCTGCGAATAATGGCCGTCGAGACCGTTGATGCGCACCTGCGTGAAGCCGCAGTTCTGGCAGTCGTCCTCGACACGCACGCCGGGCTGGAACGACAGCCCCTGTGCCAGGCACGAGGCGTTGGTCTTCTCGAACAACCCGGCGTCCAGCACGCTCACCAGAGCAGGCGCCTCCCGGCGCAGCCGGGCGGAACGGCTGGCCGACACGACCACCTCGTCCATCGAGATTCCGCTCTGCACCACCTCGAAATTCAGTTCGGCCGTCTGTCCGCGTCGAAGCGTCACCTGCTGCGTCTGCGAGGCATAACCCAACGCGCGGACTTCGAGCGTCAGCGCGCCCTCGGGCAGGTTTTTCAGGAAATAATGCCCCGAAGCGTCGGTCGTGGTACCGAATGCCGTGCCCGTCACGGCGATGGTCGCATAGGGAATATGTTCATGCGTGTCGCGGTCGACCACATGGCCGAAAATATTGGCGTCGGTACTTTTCTTCGGCGCCTCGACACCCAGTACCAGTACGCACCGGCACATGAAGAGTGCCAGCAAAATATATTTTTTCATTGCTTGTCAGATAATAAGTAAATAGTATGACCCGGGCTGCATGCACCCGGTAAACCGATCGGAGAAGAAAACCCAGGGATTGGGGCTACGCCACGGGAGGCGCACGCAGCGAAATGCCCGACGCCTGCTCGTAGAGTTTGCAGCGGGTTGCCTCGGGCAGCAGCACGGCCAGCATCCGGGCATAGAACGAATGCACGGTCGGCGCGATGTCGAGATAGGGGAAGAAATAGAAATCGTCGATGATACACCTGTCGACGATGATCGTATGCGCGCCGTTGTCGGGCACTAGATCGCCGCAGTGCGCGGAGAAATGCGCATGGTCTTCGTTGTAGATGTGCACCTTCTGCCCCGCGTAGGCCGCGAGCAGGATCAGCAGCAGCAAAGCCGCATAGAGTCTTTTGGGTGCGTAGCGTATCATCTTTCCGGGCCAAAGATAGCAATAAAAAAGGGCCGTTCAAAACGGCCCTGCAAAAATACCCGAAAATGGGGATATATGTCGTGTCCTCGCACCCGGTTGCCGGGAGGCGGACGATGGGCGCCGCCACCCTGCGGATCGGGCGCCTCAGATGCTGATGTCGAGGATCTCGAAATGGATCGTCCCGGCGGGCACCTCCACGTCGACGCGGTCGCCTTTCTTGTGCCCCAGCAATGCCTTGGCGATGGGCGTACCGATCGCCAGCTTGCCTTCGCGCAGGTTGGCCTCGTGCTCGGCGACGATCGTGTAAGCCACCTCCTTCTTGGTGTTGTGGTTCAGCAGCGACACCTTGCTCAGTATCTGCACCTTGCTCTTGTCGATCTTCGACTCGTCGATCACCCGGGCATTGGCAAGCGAATCCTCCAGCTTGGCAATACGCATCTCCAGCAGACCCTGCGCCTCGCGGGCGGCGTCGTACTCCGCGTTCTCCGAAAGGTCACCCTTGTCGCGCGCTTCGGCAATAGCCGCCGATATCGCCGGACGCTCGACGGAACGCATGTGGTCGAGCTCATCCTTGAGTTTTTTGTAACCCTCCGCTGTCAGATAAATAATCTCTTTTGCCATAATATTAAACGAGTCCGACGTACTTGAATTTCATAACGCTGCGAAAGATTCCGAACATGGGGCCCGTCGAACTCACATTAGGCATCCGGTGATGCCCGTCCCACATCCAAAATCCTCCTGTATTCCCCTTTGCGGCGGGGGAACCCTGTAAAACAAACAACGTAAAAAAATAAGAATCCTGACCGGTGAAGGCCAGAACCCTGTTTCCATTGTATACAGCAAAGATAGAAAGTTATTTTCTAATTTCCAAATCTTTTTTCGCGGCGCATGGCACGGAGTATGCGCCTCGCGCGGGATATGTATATCGTACTCCTGCTCCACTTAGCCTGGGCGCTCATGGCCGTCCCCGTCGTCACGCGCCAGCAACGCGTCCCCGCCTCGGCGGCAGCCTGGCTGGCGCTGATCCTGCTGCTGCCCGTCGCCGGCACGCTGCTCTACATACTGGCCGGCTACCGCCGCAACGGCCCCGCGGCGGATTGCCCCGCCTGCCGCGGCGACCGCCTCGAACAGATCATCGCCCACGGATGCGGCACACGCCCCACCCGGTACAACCGCGTCGGGCTGCTCCACAACGGCAACAACGCCTTCACGGCACTGATCGCCTCGCTGCAACGGGCCACGCGCTCGATCCACATGGAGTACTACATCATCCGCGACGACCGCATCGGGCACACCATCGCCGAAATACTGATCCGCAAAGCCCGCGCGGGGCTCGAGGTGCGGGTGATCTACGATGCCGTCGGCTCGTGGCGCCTGAGCCGCAAGACACTGCGCCGCATGCACGACGCGGGGGTCGAGACGGCGGCTTTCGAACCGATCCGCTTCCCGTGGTTTCACGCGCGTCACGCACCGCAACCACCGCAAGATAGTCGTCACCGACGGCAAGGTCGCCTACCTGGGCGGCATAAACATCGCCAAATACTACCTCGACGGGGATTACATGGGCAAATGGCGCGACGAACACCTGCGCGTGGAGGGCGACGCCGTGGCCGACCTGCAACGGCTCTTCATCGCCGACTGGGCGCGTGTACGCGGCGAATACCTCGACAGCCGCCGCTACATCGCCCCGCACGGCATCAGGCAGCGGCTGCCGATCCAGCTGGCCTGGGCCGAGGAGGGGCCCTCGCGGCTGACCATCGCCGACGCCTTTGCCTCGGCCATTGTCCGGGCACACCGCACCGTACGCATCTCCTCGCCCTATTTCCTGCCCCCGGCCCTGTTGCTCGACGCGCTTCGGCTGGCGGCACGCGGCGGGGTGCGGGTACAGGTGATGATCCCCTCGTGCAGCGACTCGCCGTTCACCGACCTGATTTCCGACTCCTACATCGGCGACCTGCTCGACGCCGGGGTCGAACTCTACCGCTACGACAACGGCTTCCTGCACGCCAAGCTGCTGATCGTCGACGAGGACACCGCCTCGGTCGGCACGGCGAACATGGATTACCGCAGCCTGCTGGACAACCTCGAAGTCACGGCTTTCATCCGCGACCGGAGCGTCGTGCGGGCGCTCTCGGCTACCTACGACGACGACCTTGCCTCGTGCCGCCGGATCGCGCGGGAAACATGGCGGCCTGCGGCATGGCGGCGCACATTGGGCGACGCGCTGCGGCTGGTCTCGCCCCTAATGTAGCGCAAGCCGCCGATCGACATTTCCGCACCGGGCCCGGCGCGACGTTCCCCTGATTTCCGTAATTTTCCCCTCTTACCGCCTGCCTATCCGCGCCGCCGGGGAGAGGCTTCCCTCCGTCCGCCACCGGCGCCGGAAGCACCTCCGGCCACGGATTCGGATGCCGCCGTGCGGCATCCCAGGAGACCCGCGGGCCGCCCGCCCGGACGGGAACGGGAAATACGGCTCGGCGCCTTATTATTACGCACAATAATTTTTTTTGGAAATCGTTAATTTATGCGTAACTTTGCGCGATAAAGCGCCGTAAAAGATTTATCAATGAAGCAGACTTTTTTATACGCCGTGTGCGGGGTGATTCTGGTCACCGCATTTAGCGGATGCGCAGGCATCAACTCCCTGCTCAAAAGCGGACAACCCGAACTGATTTACAGCAAGGCGCTGGAGTACTACCAGAAAGAGAAGTGGTCGCGTGCCTCGACGCTCTTCGAGGGCGTCCAGCACTACTACATCGGCACGCCGCGCGAAGACAGCGTCTCGTTCTTCAACGCCCGCTGCAAGTTCAAGAACCGCGACTATGACACCGCCTCGGCCCTGTTCGACGATTTCCGCCGCAAGTTCGGCCGCAGCGCCTTCATCGAAGACGCCGAAGGCATGTACGCACTCTGCTTCTACTACCTCTCGCCCGGCCCCTCGCGCGACCAGACGATGACCGGGCAGGCACTGATCGCCATCAACGAGTTCATGTCGCGCTACCCCCACAGCGACCGCGTCGAGGATTTCAAGCAGATCAACGGCGAACTGACGCAGCGGCTGCACGACAAGTCCTACCTGAACGCCTACACCTACTATAAGATAGGCCGTTACAAATCGGCCATCGTATCGTTGAAGAATGCGCTCAAACAATTCCCGGACAGCAACCACCGCGAGGAGATCATGTACATGATCGTGGACGCCAGCTACCGCTTCGCCAACAACTCGGTCGCAAACAAGCAGACCGACCGCTATCTCTCGATGCTCGACTCCTACCTCTCGTTCAAGGAGGAGTTCCCCGAATCGAAATACACCAAGGAGGTCGACCGCATGGCCAAGCACGCACGGGACTACCTCGACCGCAACAAGAAGGACGAAGACAAAGACAACAACATATAACAATGGAAATCAAGAAGAACATCCCCAACAACACCATCACGCGCAAGCTGGTGGATCTGGACAAGGAAACGGGCAACATCTACGAAACGGTGAACATCATCGCCCGCCGTGCCAACCAGATCTCGACCGAACTGAAGACCGAGCTCAGCCGCAAGCTCGCCGACTTCTCTTCGCCGACGGACACCATGGAGGAGACCTTCGAGAACCGCGAGCAGATCGAAATCTCGCGCTACTACGAACGCCTGCCCAAGCCTGCGATCATCGCTACCGAGGAGTTCCTCGACGGCGAACTCTTCTACAAGGAGAACAAAGAGGTCAAGGAGTCCTAAGGATACCGCCATGGATTTGCAGGGAGGTGGCATACAAGGCCCCGGCGCAGGCGCTGCCTGCCCGGCCGAAGGAGTGGCCGGACGGCACATACTGCTGGGCATCACGGGAAGCATAGCGGCCTACAAGGCGGCTGTGCTCTGTCGTTTATTGAGGACGGCGGGCGCCGAGGTGCGTGTCGTGATGACCCCGCTGGCCAAGCAGTTCATCACCCCGCTGACGATGGCCACGCTTTCCAGGAACCCGATCCTCGTGGAGTTCTTCGACCCCGAGAACGGAGCCTGGAATTCCCATGTCTCGCTCGGCGAATGGGCCGACTGCTACCTGATCGCCCCCGCCACGGCCAACACACTGGCCAAAATGGCATGCGGCATCGCCGACAACCTGCTGCTGACGACCTACCTCTCGGCCCGCTGCCCGGTGGTCGTCGCCCCCGCCATGGATTTGGACATGTACGCCCACCCCACGACCCAGGAGAACCTGCGCCGGCTGGCCGGGCACGGCGTGCG
>OHJZ01000578.1_pt1 | contig 19512 bp, 14 predicted proteins | sample 1568691 | NCBI WGS metagenome assembly OHJZ01 (sample SAMEA3879593, study PRJEB24766) | human gut metagenome | biome: human-associated habitat; feature: feces | place: USA | collected 1985/1987
CGATGATTGCAGGACCATGAATGTACGCAGACGGAAATACGTTTGCCGACTTGGCAATCCACACATTCTCTTCCACCTGATCATACTCCTCTTTGGAAAGTGTCTTTCCAAGCTCCACAATAAAATCTCCGATTTTCGGAAGCACTTCCCAAGGGTAAGTTACATCATCAAAAATGTCTTTCGCAATTGTTTCATTTAAATCATATAATTCATTTACTGTCAATTCTCTCATTGTTGTCTCCTGTCTTTCTTCTATCCTCAAGTTACTATGTAAAGAATAGCACTTTTCCGGTTATTAGGCAATTATTTCTTCTTGTAGAACTTCGCCGATCGGTCATAACACTCCCGAAGCTGTCCTTGATTGTTAAGTCCCTTTACCCCCATTGTACGGCTCACGATAAAGTGATCCAGCTTCTGCATGTACTCTTCCGGCGTAATATCACCATCTGCCACATAAGTAAGCCCCTTCTCCCAGCTTGCTGTTAATTCTGGATTTAAAAGCGAACGAATAGAGTGTTCCACTACATCATAGATCATTTCTCCAAGCAGCGTCGGCGTCACGATCTGTGTCTTTTTATTTAAGGATAAATACTTAATGTGAAATAATTTCTTTAAAATTTCTCCTCTTGTGGCGCTGGTTCCGATACCGCTTCCTTTGATCTGTGCCCGCAAATCTTCATCCTCGATCAACTGTCCCGCATTTTCCATAGCAAGAATCAATGAACCGGAATTATAACGTTTCGGCGGAGAGGTTTTTCCTTCTTTGATCTCAAATGCCGAAACCGGAAGCACCATTCCTTTTTTCAGTGCATTTACCCTCTCGAACATCTTCTGGTCTGCTGATTTTTCCTGACTCTGGTTCTCCTCATTTACCACCTTAAGATATCCTGCTTCAGCCAGCACCTTAAAATTAGAGAAAAATGATTCTTCTTTTACTTTTGTTGTGATTGACACCTTCTGGTACACCGCCGCAGGGTAAAAGATACTCAAGAAACGCTTCACGATCACATCGTACACCTTCGCTGACAGCGCAGAAACGCTTTTTAACGCTCCGATTCCCTGTCCGGTAGGAATAATCGCATAGTGATCGGTAATCTGCTTATCATTGACATATCTCGTCTTTGCTAACCCTTTATGGCTTCCAAAAGAAACAATCTCCTGAAGATAAGAAACAGCCGGCTCATATTTCATCAAACCGTTTAAGTTTTTATGAATCTCCTTTGCAACCGCTGTAGACAGCACTCTGGCATCGGTTCTCGGATACGTTACCAGTTTTTTTTCATACAGTTCCTGAATAATATTTAACGTTTCATCCGGACTGATTTTAAACTGCTTTGCACATTCATTCTGAATTTCAGCGAGGTTAAATAACAGCGGCGGATTTTTTGTTTCTTTTTTCCGCTCTATTTTTTCAATGACTGCCTGTGCCGGAAGCGGGTCTGACAAAAATGTAACAAGCTCCTGTGCTTTCTCTTTATCAACAAATCCGTTATCCTTATATAAATACGGCGTGTTGTAATATTTACTCTGCTCACAGACGCGCCATTCAGCATCAAAATTCGCCGTTTTACCGATAACTTTAAAAAACGGTGTCTTTACAAATGCGCGGATTTCCCGTTCACGGCGCACTACCATGCCCAGCACGCAGGTCATTACACGGCCGACCGATACAACGGCACGGTCCATTTTTAAATAATTGGAAATGTTTCTGCCGTATTTTAACGTCAGTACCCTTGAAAAATTAATGCCCATGAGATAATCTTCCTTTGCCCGCAGATAAGCGGCTTCACAGAGATTATCATATTCTGACAGATCTTTTGCCGTTTCGATTCCTTTTAAAATTTCTTCTTCTGTCTGGGAATCAATCCAGACACGTTTTTCCTCTTTATCCTTAACGCCTGCCATACGTTCAACAAGACGATATATGTACTCTCCTTCCCGTCCTGAGTCGGTGCATACATATATCGTCTTGACGTCTTCACGGGTCAGCAGACCCTTTACAATCTGAAACTGCTTTTCCACCGCAGGAATGACTTCGTATTTGAATTCCTTCGGCAAAAACGGCAGTGTGTCAAAACTCCAGCGTTTTAAACGTTCATCATACTTATCAGGATAGCTCATTGTCACAAGATGTCCGACACACCATGTCACAATATACTGTTCTGATTCCAAAAAGCCGTCCCTTCTTTTAAAGTCCGCATGCAGGGCTTTGGCAAACTCCTGCGCAACGCTCGGCTTTTCCGCTATAAATACTGATTTTCCCACATTTATTCTCCATTCGTTGCTGCATTTCCCGACCGGTCAATCGTTTCTGTATATGCCGGAATAAAATGTTCGCAGAAATAATCTGCTTCGGGAAGCTGCATTTTTACCAATTCGTTTTGAATTGTACACTCTGCATCGTAAAAATCGGTATTGCCCATTTTCCGTTCCTCAATACATTTTAACCATGCAGATAATTTATCCGCTGCTTTGACAAAGCGGTAATCTTCCTCATTCCATGAGGACTCCAAAAGCGGTTCTTCATAACGGCTTCTAAGTTCTTCCGGTATGGCGGTCAAAAGCTCGCGCCCCGCAATATCTTCGACTTCGCCGTATGCCCTGCGGATCTGCTCACTGTAATACTTGACCGGTGTCGGCATATCACCCGTGATAATCTCCGTTGCATCATGATACATTGCAAGCACTGCCAGATGTTCGGCATTCACACTGCCATGAAACACTTCATTATTAATAATGCCCAATGCATGTGCAATAAATGCCGTTTCCAGACTGTGCTCGCTTAAATTCTCATTTTTCGTATTGCGCATCAGCCCCCAGCGGTTAATATATTTCATTCTGGAAAGCATCGCATAAAAATATCCGCTGTTCATCTGATACTCCATTCTCACAATATTCTGATATTCCGATTTCACATCACAGCTCTGCCGTGATGTCATTTCAGCTCTTATTTAATCATTACATAACTTTATTCTTACCGCTCTTTTTACCTTCATACAGCTTCATATCCGCATTGTTGATAATCTCATCCAAAGACATATCCTTTGCAAACGCTGCCATACCGATTGTTACGGAAACACTTAATCTGTTTCGGTCATATAAAAACTGTGCCTCGTAAATCTTCATGCGGATATACTCCAAGAGCATATAAAAGTCTTCTTTATTCTCGCCGTAATACAGAATCAGGAATTCCTCTCCGCCCCATCTTCCGGCTACGATCTGTCCTTCGCATTTTCTTACAATGCCGTCTACAATGCCCGCAAAACACTTTAGCACAAAGTCGCCTGCATTATGTCCATAACCGTCATTAATTTTTTTAAAATCATCAATATCCATAATAGCAACGCCAAACGGATTATTTCCCTCTTTTGCTGCCGCATAATTGTGTTCTAAAATAAAACGGATACTGTTTCGGTTATACAGCCCTGTCAGTTCATCATAATCAGCTTTCTGCCGTAAAAATTCTTCACTCTTATTAATATATACTGCATAACTGCTTAAATAATAAAAGATATATATAATAATAAATGTCGTATTGGCCAAAAAAACAACATTCTGTAATACCGAATTATGCAGAATAATATGTCTGCCAAAAAAACTGTCATGATAAGTTCCCAATTTCATCATGACATAAACAATAATTGTTGCAGCAACTAAAAAAACTCCCTCTTTTTTCGTAAAACTGCATTTAAAAAAGCGCGTGTCATTCCCCAAATTTTCTGTATTGACAGCCAGTGCTACCGGCAGCAGCATTGCAATCAATGCCAGATGAAATCCGTATTCCGGTCCCATAATACAGGCTGAACCTGCCGCACATATCCAGATTTCATAATACGTAATCTTGTAATAGTGTTTATTCATCTGATTATCTAGCAGCCGGTATGAAAAGATATATACAACAATCCCCGCAGCACAGAAAGCCACCATGACATAGACCCTCATCACAACAAAGAATACCAGCAACGCCATGTGTAATGCAATCAGCATCTTATTTACAGTATAGTAAATGCTCATAGAATTTTCTGTTTTTTCAAACTGTTCATCCATTGCTTTGTTCACCTCATATAGAAATTGCTTCCATAATTTTTTGCACTGACGCATCATCCGGCATCATAATAAAATGCCCGACATCGCTAAGTCCCCCGCCATTTGCATCAATTGTAGAAAGTCCGGTATTGACACAAATCGCTTCATTGCAGCATAAATTCAAATTCTGCAACGCATCCTCTACCAATTCATCCGCATAGCCCAATTTTACACTTACCGGTGTCACAAAAATACGGATTCCCGTATAACTTCCCATTGCATTCATGTAAGACGCCACAATAATGTTGGCAAATTCTGCAATGGCAGATGCACTTTCCTCATCTGTGAGCAGCTTCTGCTCTGCTACAGGCTGTTCCAGCAGTACTTCCACAATCTGATGAATGAACTGCATATCCATCAATAAAAGAACCGCACCGTTAAGTGTATTAGCAAAATTCAGATAGATTCCTATCTTTTCAGTCTGCTTTTTATCAATCTGTTCCACAATATGCATATCTGCTTTTGTAATCACCGGGATACCGATTTCAGCCCGCACACCAAGCATTGAACCGATCGTTGTACTGACCATTCCTACACCGACATTTCCCAGTTCATACAATATATCTTCAACGTCCTCATCTAACTGTCCGTTTCCCTGAAATAATTTCATTTGCTTTCCCCCTTATCAATTCCCCTTCATCACTTTAACGATTTTCTCTATAAATTCTTTCTCCTTAAAAGGCTTTGTAATAAAATCTCTTGCTCCCGCATTCAGTGCATCCTGAATAATCAGTTCCTGGCCGATTGCCGAATTCATGACAATCTTTGCTTCCGGGCGGATTTTTATCATTGTCCGCAGCAGTGTCAGATCCGAATTATCCGGCAGTGTAATATCAAGCAATGTCAGCTCCGGTGCCTGCTCCTCAAAAATCTGCAATGCCTCTTTTGCAGTCTTTGCCTCTACAATGTGTTCAAACCCCGCATCCTGCAAAGCTTTTGTTTCTATTCTTCTTGCAAAGCGGGCATCATCTACAATTAAAATCAAATCTTCCATACTCATTTCCTGCTTTCCCCTATTTTTGTTTTTTCAATACACGCTCATATTCTTCAATCGGCATCGGTCTATAATATAAAAACCCCTGTGCAATCCTGCAGCCCATTTTTTTCAGCAGGTCTGCCTGCGCTTCGGTTTCCACGCCTTCCACAACAATTTCCAGTCCCAGCTGGTCTGCCATCTGCGTTACACTTCTTAATATAATATCTGCCCTTTTATCATTCTGGCTGACCGGCAGGAATTTAATATCAATTTTTAAAATATCCACACTCAGCTCACGCAGTGCATTCAATGATGAATAACCACTTCCGAAATCATCCATCAGTACTCTGAAATGATTCTTTTGGAGCTGTTCCATCAACTGATTCAGATGAATATTATCAACTGCAAATGCGCTTTCCGTAATCTCAAATTCAATCAAATCATGTGGCACGCTGTATCTTTCCACACAGGTCATAATGTCATTTAAAATACGCGGGCTGTAAAGATTGCTGCGGGATAAATTTACTGATACCGGTTTTGCTTCAAGACCTTTATCCAGCCATCTGCGGATCATTTTGCAAACCTGCTCAAGCATATAAAAATCAATTTCCGAGATAAAGCCGTTGCCTTCAAATATCGGCACAAAATCCACCGGGGAAATCACACCTTTTGTCGGATGAATCCAACGCACAAGTGCCTCTGAACCGACAATTCTGCCTGTAATCATATCAACCTTTGGCTGTAAATAAATATGGAACTGGTCACTACCAAGTGCATTATTCATCTCCATAATCACATTCTGTTCCGCATATTCTTTTTCAGCAATTTTATCATCAAAAACGGCAATTTTATTCATGTAATTATTCTTAACCCGCTGTGCAATTGCCGCACGGTCAACCATCGTTACAACCGGAATTCTTTCCTGCTTATCCTTTTCCGTAATGATATAGATTCCAAAGGACATGACCATTTCAAAATTAACCGGATAATGGTTCATCGAAGTCTGGATGCTGTCAATCACGCGGCAAATGCTCTCCATGTCACTGGACATACAGACCGCAAAAATATCTGAAGTCAGATGACAATATGTATACAATTCTTCCGAATCCATACACTCCTGTAATTTCACACCCAGAAAACGGAGAACATTATCGCCCTCACTTGTCCCATAAAACTCATTCAGCAGGCGGAACTTCCGGATATCCATCCGCACAATGGCATATTCACGCTCCGGATGATTCTTTAACAATTCCCATGTCTGCATGGAAAAGGTATTGATATTCGGAAGCTGTGTCAGGGAATCCACGGTTACCAGCGATTTCAGTTCATGCACAGCCTCCAGCTCTTTCTCGGCATTGGTAAATGCCAGCACAATCCGGTCTCTTTCCCCGTCCTCATCAATATAATACAGCACTGAAATCCGAAACCACTCATAAATATGCGGCACAACATACAGACGGATATTGGCATCCCGCTGAACACTGTGTGTCACCCCTGAAAAATCAATCAACTGCTGGTACAGTGGCAAATCCCGTTTAAATACAGTTTTATAAAAGGCATGTTCAAAATCCGTATCCAAAGACTTTCTATCAAAATCAACAAAATGACCATCTTCTGGATAAATTTCCAGCTGTCCTGTTTTATAAGAATATTCTGCAATAAATGTATGTGTATGTTCCAGTAATAATTCTTCCCGTGTCATTGAGTGATCTAATAATTTTTCCTTTAATTCTTCATTACCATCCATATTTTTATCCCTTGACCTCATAACCGTTCAACAAATTATATGAATTTAGTTTACCATTCTGCCGTACTAATGTCAACTAAAGTGCGGGATTTCAAAATAATATACATAACAAAAAAAGACTGTGCTTCGACGATTTTGAAACATCAAAGCAACAGTCTTTTTCTGTGCCATATATTATACTTTTTATTGCATATTACTGCTTAGAAGTAATATATCCCTTTGCCTTTAATAATTCTGCAATTAATACAGCACCACCTGCTGCACCTCTTAATGTATTGTGTGAAAGACCGATGAACTTATAGTCAAACACAGAATCTTCTCTTAAACGGCCCAAAGAAACGCCCATACCGTTTTCATAGTTAACATCTAACTGTACCTGTGGTCTGTCATCTTCTTCTAAATACTGGATAAACTGCTTTGGTGCACTTGGAAGGTCTAATTCCTGTGGTTCGCCACGGAAGCTTCTCCACTTTTCAATAATCTGCTCCTTTGTCGGCTTCTTTTCAAAGTTCACAAATACAGCAGCTGTATGTCCGTCTAATACAGGAACACGTACACACTGGCAAGTAATAACAGTATCTGTAGCCGGAACAATCTTTCCGTCTTCTACTTTACCCCAGAGTCTTAATGGTTCTTTTTCACTCTTTTCTTCTTCGCCGCCGATGTAAGGAATGATGTTTCCTACCATTTCAGGCCACTGTTCAAAAGTCTTTCCTGCGCCTGAAATTGCCTGATAAGTTGTTGCAACAACCAGCTTTGGTCCGAATTCTTTTAAAGCAGTTAAAGCCGGTGTATAGCTCTGAATTGAGCAGTTTGGCTTTACACAGATAAAACCTCTTGTTGTGCCAAGACGCTTCTTCTGTGCCTCAATAACCTCTAAGTGTTCCGGGTTGATTTCCGGTACCACCATTGGTACGTCCGGTGTCCAGCGGTTTGCGCTGTTGTTAGATACAACCGGCACTTCTGCCTTTGCATATTTTTCTTCTAATACCTTGATTTCATCCTTTGGCATGTTTACTGCACAGAATACGAAATCTACCTTTGATACGATTTCATCGAAATCCTTATCCATATCATAAACAGTCATCTTCTTAACGAATTCAGGCATCGGTGCTGTCATCTTCCATCGTCCGTCTACAGCTTCTTCGTAAAGCTTTCCTGCGGAACGGCCGCTCGCTGCAACCAATACAACCTCAAACCAAGGATGATTTTCAAGCAGTGTAATAAATCTCTGTCCTACCATACCTGTACCGCCAAGGATACCAACTCTTAACTTCTCACTCATGTTCTTTCTCCCTTTTCTTTTTTCAAGAACAAATTTCCGCTTTTGTCTTTGTACGGCGGACATTTGTCTTTTTGTTCTGAAAGGATATTATCACAGTAACTTACAGAATGCAACACTTTTTGCAAAATTACTTTATTTTGTTATTAAACATCAATAATATAACGTTCATATCCGTTAATAATCGTTGTTTCGTTGTACTGCTGTTCCCGCACGAAGTTTGCCTGATAATTCTTATGTATGTGACCGTGAATAAAATAAGCCGGGTGATACGTGTCAAGCAGTTCGTTAAATACCGTAAATCCCTGATGTACACTGTCAAAGCCGTCATTAATGCCCGCAGCAGGCGAATGGGTCAGCAAAATATCAAAGCCTTTTTTACATTTTAACTGGAGCCACATACGGCTGACACGATGCTGCATCTGTCGTTGTGTATACTGGTTGATACCTTTTTTATAACGGATTGAACCGCCAAGTCCCATAATCCGCAGCCCCTTATACGTATAAATCTTATCCTCAATGCAGATACAGCCCTCCGGCGGTGTCTGTTCATAGCAGTCATCATGATTTCCTCTGACGTAAAGCACCGGTGACTGCGTAAAGGATGCCAGAAAAGACAGATACTGCGGATTTAAATCACCGCAGGACAGGATTAAATCAACGCCTTCTAATTTACTTTTGTCAAAATAATCCCATAAGTATTTTGACTCCACATCTGCTAATATCAGTATCTTCATATTTTCTCATTGTGGCAGCTTCTTTTTGCCGCCTTCCTACTTTCTACATTTATAATCCGTGGTGAATAATGCCCTGTGCCTTTACAATCGGCTCACAGCCTTCTTCAAGTTCCTCCAGTTCCGGTATTTTACCAATCACATTATCCAGCAGCCAGTCCATGGTAATAATCTGTTCCGGTGTCAGATTCCTGCCCTTCTGATTACGTACCTTATCTTTCTGATCTTTTAATTCGTCCGCAAAAGGTTCAAATAAATCCTTTGAAATCATCTCTTTAAAGGTTGTAACCATCCGCTGTGTTTCTACCGGAAGCTTCGTTGACATAATCAGGTCAACTACATCTGCAGACAGTCCCCACCAGTAATTAAGTGCTTTTACATTATCCGCATCCTGCTCCCTGTTCCATGAGCCGCTTAAAATACTCTGAATCATTTTTTCATAAAATGCACCCCAGTGCCACATCGGCATCGCGATATGCTGGGTTGTTTCATCATCTATGCTGTACAATCCAAACCGGCGTGCCGTACTGGTCGGTGTAATCATATCCTGATCCGATACATAACGGATACCCTCTCTTTTAAAAGCTTCCGCCGGATTGCTATTCTTTACAGAGGACCATTCAAGATAAATCTTTGCCCGTGGATTAACAAATTTTGCCCCCAGCGCAAAAGCATTGATATTTGCCGTCACACCGTACACAGGATACCCTGCTACATAACCGATTTTATCATTATCAGTCAACGCACCTGCAATGAGTCCCGTCAAAAACTTTGCTTCATACATTCTCGCATAGTAGGTACGGATATATTTGTGTGACGTGTTCAACGAACAGTTCAATATCTTGACCTCCGGATGCGCAATCGCTTCTTTTAAAGAGGCCATAATCATGGACGGTGATGTCACAAAAACTAAATCTGCCTTATTTTTAACCATCATTTCAATGGCAGCCACATCATCTTTATCCGGTTTGACATTCGTAATGCTTAATGTTTCAATCTGATCGCCAAATGTATCGTCAATATACTGCCGGCCAAGCTCATGCGTATAGCACCAGTCCGAATCCTGCGGTGTATTTTCGTAAATGAAACCGACCTTTAGCTTTCTGTTTCCATTTCCCGGTTTTGGCAGCAGATAACTTAAAATATTCTTTTTCGGTTCGTTTAAAGTCGGATCCATACGAAGCTCAACGGCATTGTTTTCAGAAAGCAGTTCAAACTCTGCCCACGTCTTTGCCACATTTTTTGCCATTTCCGACGGCAGCATATCCTTTACATGCTCATAACCGTGAATATGGATAAAGCGTAAAAATGCATCGCCCGCCGGATAATCAAACCGTTCGCCTCCTCTGGCATCATATGCGTTTTTAAAAGACAGAAAACAGGATACAAAATCCTTTTTCGCATCTTCATCCATGTTTTCCCCCTTTTTGATGCCGACCAGCTTCATCAGGGTCGGAAAACTGCCGACGTTGCTGAAATAAATGTCATTAAGCTTCGTACATTTATAAAATTCCATAAACTCATAATAAATCTTAACATCCGGGTCTTCCGAATACTTCGGCACTTTTCGGATTACTTCGGCATTGACTGTCACAGCTTTAAAATACTTTAAAACGCTGACTCTTTTATTGCCTTCCAGTACATAAAACTTGTTCATATACTCATAGACCTTAATCGGATCGCGGATGCCTTCGTTTTTCTGGCTGTCACTTAAGCTCGCCCATTTTGCTGAAAATTCCGTTCCCCAATCCAGAATCGGCATAAAATTATCTGCAAAGGCATTGGTCCGTCCCGCATTACACGTTCCCACAACCAGCCGCAGCGGAATCTGGTCGATTCCCAGACTGACCTCTGCTTCAATGTCTGATTCATCTACAATATTTTCCAATACCGGAAGATATGGATACCTGCCTTTGTTGACACAGGCATGATATGCTCTTTTTCCGATTTTAGATGCACTCATATAATCCTGAACTGACATACTTCCCTCCATTTCTGCCGCAATACGCAGCCTGTATTACGCATTTCTATCTTAAAATTAGCACATTACACCCTAAATGTCCATGTTTATCTGATTTAGGATTTCTGCTGTTTTTTCTTTTTCTTTGCAAAATGCAAGCACGGAAACATAGACGGCTTCTTCCGATAAGCGCAGTTTTGCAAGCATTTCCTTATCCTTTGTGGTCTGTCTGCCTGCGCAGTACCTTCTGACAATGCCGTTTAATGTCTTAAACAGGTGCATATAATCTTCAAATGTGCAGCTTCTGTCCAAAATGCTTGTGCCGGTTGTGGCAAGCTCCCGTTCCGCGGTTGCAATTATCTGCATACAAATCCGCAAATCGCCCGTAATGTCCGACGCTTCCATTAAAACATCCGGTCGTTTCGTATACATTTCCATAAAATACTGCTTTGCACCCACAATATCTTTTTCCGCAAAATAATCCGCAAGCCGGTGTTTCATTTCTTTTGTTTCTGCCTTTTCGCCAATCATGCCCACCATACACTCATATGCGCGCAGCTTGTGTTTTGTCACCCACACATAAAGCAGAAATTCCGAAACAAACCCAAATACCCGCTTGTGATAGCTGTCATAGGAATCGATGTCAATCCGTTTTCGCACCTCGGCAAAAATGTCAAACAGCCATGCACAGTACGCATCAAAGAGCGGCTTTTTCATCACGCAGATGTTGCCAAAATACGTGTGGTTTTCATGGACAAGCTTTTCAAACAGCGGATAATCCTCCGGATATTTTTCACGGATAACTTCACCTGTCACGTCCAAATCCCGCACATTGTGATTGTCGGAAAATCCGTAATGATATGAAAAATCCAGTGTCAGCAGGCGGCTGGTCAGACAGTCATATTCGGAAAGCAGTTTTTCAATCTCCTCTTTACGGAACATCACACCTTTTTCATTTAACAGATACCGTCTGTAATGGCAGACACCGACAATATCCGATTCAGTATCGTTTTTCCATATCCAGTATACCCCGGTCAATTCGCTGTAATAACAATTTAACGCGGAAATATTTTCCCCGGTGTTATCCCTCACATAGCCGAGCGGTTCTTTTCCTTCTGCGCCGACCTGTAACGGAACATACATCGGGTCGTTTGGCACATCGAATTTTTTGTGGGTCATTGTATATATTTTTACTGACATTTGTATACTCCTTTTAATCGTTATTGCGGCTGCCGCATTTCGGGCAGATATTGCCGCCCTCATAGACATAACCGCAGCGGTAACAGCATTTTACCGGATGCTTTTCTTCGGCAAGGTATTCCACGCTGCGGGACTCCGGCTTTTCCTGCAAATACTGGATAAAGCGGTTTAATTTAGCAAGAAAATGTTCCATTTTTTCTTTATCTGCCTTGTAGTTTCCGGTAATTTTCATTTCTCCGTTATTCATGGTACGGATATAAATGCCCTTGTGGAACAATCCGCTCTCTGCGTAAAATTCCTTGATATTCCGCACCTTTACCGTTCCCGCCATCATACTGCCGTTGTAGTAGACATGATCCGGTGTCAGCACAAAGCCTTTTTTACCGTTTTCACCTTTTGTTGAATCAAATATCAGAAGCGGATACTCAAATGCTTCTCCGCCCGCATAGGTATTGAGTGCATTATTTGCAATAATGGCATCGATATCTTCACAGGCTTCATTGCTCATGCGGCGGATATCATACGGATAAAAGCCTTCCATGGTCTGCTCCGAAATACCGGTATCGCGAATCATTTTATTGACAAGACTTCTGCATTCATCCTTTTTCATGGCTTCAAGCCGCTTGCGGATTCTGCCTAACATATCCGTCTTTAGCTCCGGCAGAAAATCTCCTGTCGCAATTCTTTGATAGGCTTCTTTCCCCTCGTCAAAGGACATCTCAAAAATGTCCGGACAGATTTGTTCGATTGCTTTCCTGTCAATATCTTTTACGCGGTCTTTTAGCTGGTCAATGATGATTTGTTTATTCTTTTCTTCATATTCCATAGGACGGATTGCTTCTGCCAGTGACAACAGCTTTTTTCTATCCCCCGGGCGGATTTTCTGCTGGTTGACAAATGCTTTCAACGCGCTCTGCTCTGCCAAATCACGCTTTTCCTCAAGCTGCTTCATATATTTTGTATTATCAATATCGTTATATTCCTCAAATTTTTGACGAAACTGCTGATAGACTTTCTTTTGATACTGCTGTGGGAAATGTTCTGCCAACACCTGCAGTTCTTTCTCACCGCGCTTCTGCATCCAGTCTTTGACATTTTCTGCCACACTATCTTTGACCGACTGCGGACAGTCTTTTTCAAGAATCGTATGATAGGCCTTTTTTAATTCCGCATAGCTTTTGTTTTTTGCTGCCAGTGCGATAGACAACACTTCCTTCTGGGAAGCCGCAATTTCTTCTTCGGAAGTTCTGCGTGACTGTGGTGCGTCTGCCCCGCCGGTCTGTAGCTGTACATGTGTACCCTGCTTTTGTGTCCGGGTGTCGGCTGTAGACGGTGCAGCTTTGTCCTGTGATGTCACGTAATCGTCTGCTGTTCTGTCCGGTCGGTTCGTTCCGTCTTGCGGCACAGTCTGACTGTCCGTAAATGTCCTGTCTTTGACTTGTCCGCCATCCCACTGTTCCTGCGGATTCTGCGTACTGTATCCTGCTGACGGTTCTTTCTCATCAGACCGTCCCTGCGCAGATTCTGACCGCTCTTTTTCCTTTTGTGCCTTTTCGTTCTTTTGTTTTTCTTTCTGCACTTTTTCCCGGTGCTTCTGCCAGTTTTTCGGCGGAACGTTACGGTCCATGCCTTTATCTGCCGCCGCTTTGTCTACCTGTTCTTCAATTGCTTCCCGCCGGGACTGCGGATAGAATTCCGAATCCAGCATGTCGGCAATATCAAAAATTTCTTCTACAGACATTTCAGGCATATTGTTATAGAGGTCTTCCAGACGGTCATCCGCTTCATTTTCAAAATCGGACTGTGGCGCACTGCTCTCATAACGGTTAAACCGGCTGTTGGATATACGCTGTCCGTCTGCGCCGAGCAGTTCCTGATAATCCTCATACGCCGTGTTATCGTCCTCAAAATCCATCATATAAATACTGCCTTCCATCAGCAGTTTGTAGGGCTTTGGCGTATAAAAACGATGACAGTCCATACAGGTATATGCCCTTGCAAGAATAACCCTGCCCTCGTCCGTGTCGATATGAAACTCTTTATTTTTCGGATAAACCACCATGTACATTGGCTTTTTACATTCCGGGCACTGATAGCCCGTGATGTAAAAGTCATTTCCAATTCGCCCTGCCGCCCGCTCTTTGGCGGATAACTTCTTTTTGCTAATATCGGTTTCGTAGGATTTCCAGACAATTTTATGCCACAATCCGAGCTGATACTTTTTCTCCCAGTCGGAAACATCGTGAATCTCCGTATCGTCTTGTTCTTCTTCCTCCTCATTTAGATAATCCGGCTTCATGTATTCTAAAATCCGCTCAATCACTTCTTCATAGGTAATGCGTATTCCCTCATGATAGAAACGGCACTGCGTGGCATCTAAGGATGCCTGTACTTCTACTTCCCGCAGGATGTCATTCATCTGTTGTTCTAACTGTCTGTAATCCTTTTCAACGGTTAGCCCTTTAATTTTTCCCCACTTACCAAATATGTAAAGAACTAAATTAATGGTATTTTCAAGCAGGGCATTTCCAAGCATTAACCGTGGTTCTTCTTTAATGGGTTCTTCTATGACATTTCCAAGCACTTTTTTATTATCAAAACTGAAAAACAACGATTTTAATGTACCGGGCAGAATCAGCGTGTTATTATTAATTGCAAATGTTTCATTCCACTCTACATTCTGTTCCATGACTTTTATTGTTTTATGAAAGACTGCCGCAAGTGTGCCTTCCGCTTTTAAAATAATCATATCGCTCTCCATTCACATTTATCTATTCGCCTATTTACCGTCAGTATACCACAAAGTCAAAAGACAAGTGAATATTTATCTTGAAAATGATTGATTTTTGCGGTATGCTAGGCAACAGAAATTCACAGACTGCTTTCAAAGCAGTTTTGTATCAAAAGGAGATTGTATGACTATGGCTCAGTTACCAAAAGATCCCGTTATGCTGCTTTCATTTACAAATACACAGCTTCGCGACTTTTATCCGAATCTTTCAGAATTCTGCAAAGCCTTTATGGTAGATGAAACGGAAATCGTACAGACTTTAAAAGGAATTGATTACGAATACGATACTACACGTAATCAGTTTATATGATGTTTGGTACACGTAAAAAGCGGGTGGCACTGAAATCTAACAGTACCACCCGCCTTTTCTTTGCTTTTTATAATCTTATGCTCTTTACTGCTGTTTTATTTTTCTTCGATGGCTTTTCTGCCCTCGGCTCTTGCCGTAAGTTCACCGTTTACAACATCAATCACAATGTCATCACCCGTATTGATGTCACCCTTTAAGATTAACTTTGCCGCCAGTGTTTCTACCGTCTTTTGAACGTAACGCTTTAACGGTCTTGCGCCGTACATCGGGTCAAAGCCGTGTTCTGTAATATAGCTTTCTGCCGCATCTGTCAGACGTACCTGCAATTCCTTGTCTGCCAGACGTCTGTTGACGTCTGCAATCAGCAGATGAATGATATTGCCGATATTGTCTTTTGTGAGCGGCTTGAACAGAATAATCTCGTCCAGACGGTTTAAAAATTCCGGTCTGAAATGTCCGCGCAAATCGTTCATAACGAGTTCTTCTGTTTCCTGCTTAATGCCGCCGTTTTCATCAATACCGTCCAGCAGATAGGTTGAGCCGATATTACTTGTCATAATAATAATTGTATTCTTAAAGTCTACCGTTCTGCCCTGCGAATCGGTGATTCGTCCGTCATCAAGTACCTGTAACAATACATTGAATACATCCGGGTGCGCCTTTTCAATTTCATCAAAAAGAACAACAGAATACGGTTTTCTTCTGACTGCCTCAGTCAGCTGACCGCCTTCATCGTATCCGACATATCCCGGAGGCGCTCCGATTAATCTCGAAACAGAATATTTCTCCATGTACTCTGACATATCAAGACGGACAATATTGCTTTCATCATCAAACAGGCTCTCTGCCAGTGTCTTTGCAAGCTCTGTCTTACCGACACCGGTAGGTCCTAAGAACAGAAATGAACCAATCGGTTTGGTCGGGTCTTTAATGCCTGCCTTTGAACGGATAATTGCCTCTGTTACTTTCGTAACAGCCTCGTCCTGTCCAACAACTCTCTTATGCAGAAGTGTGTCCAGATTCAGGGTCTTTTCCCGTTCAGATTCGCTTAACTTGGCAACCGGGATTCCTGTCCATCTGGAAATAATCTTTGCAATTTCTTCTTCGGTAACACTCTCATGTACCAAATCCAGATTTTTATTCTGTACCTTCTTTTCAGCCTCTTCCAGACGTTTCTGAACCTCCGGCAGTCTGCCGTACTGTAACTGTGCCGCCTTTTCCAAATCGTAATTTCTCTTGGCTTCGTCAATCTCATGGTTGACCTGTTCTAATTCTTCTTTAATCTTGCTAATCTGGTCAACACTGGACTTTTCATTGTCCCACTTTGCCTTCTGCTGTTTAAATTCAGAACGCATTTCCGATAATTCCTTCTGCAAAACTTCCAGACGTTCCTTACTGAGATTATCGGTTTCTTTCTTCAATGCAGCTTCTTCAATTTCTAACTGCATGACCTTACGCTGTAATTCATCAAGCTCAGCCGGCATAGAATCCAGTTCGGTCTTAATCATTGCGCAGGCTTCATCGACAAGGTCGATTGCTTTATCCGGCAGGAATCTGTCGGAAATGTAACGGTCTGAAAGGGTTGCCGCAGATACCAGTGCGCCGTCTGTAATTTTTACACCGTGATATACTTCATAGCGGTCTTTTAAACCACGTAAGATAGAAATGGTATCTTCAACAGTCGGTTCATCAACCATAACCGGCTGGAATCGTCTTTCCAGTGCCGCATCTTTTTCAATGTACTGACGGTGTTCGTCCAGTGTCGTTGCACCGATACAGTGGAGTTCCCCACGCGCAAGCATTGGTTTTAACATATTGCCTGCATCCATAGAGCCTTCTGTCTTACCGGCTCCGACAATTGTATGAATTTCATCGATAAACAGAATAATCTGCCCTTCGCTTTTCTTGACTTCATCAAGCACCGCTTTCAAACGTTCCTCAAATTCGCCACGATACTTCGCACCGGCTACCAGTGCGCCCATATCCAGCGCAAAGATTTTCTTATCCTTTAAGCCCTCCGGTACATCGCCACGGACAATCCGTTCTGCCAGACCTTCGACAACGGCTGTTTTACCAACACCCGGTTCACCAATCAGCACCGGATTGTTTTTTGTTTTTCTTGAAAGAATCCGGATAACATTACGGATTTCATTATCCCTGCCGATAACCGGGTCTAACTTACCGGACTTTGCCTTTTCAACTAAATCCTGTCCGTATTTTGCCAGTGTGTCATACGTTGCTTCCGGGTTATCACTTGTTACGGACTGATTACCACGGACCGTTGCCAGTACGGAAAGGAACGAATCTCTTGTAATACCGTATGTCTTAAAGAGCTGCTTAATCTGCTTATTGGGTGATGCAATCATTGCCAGCATCAGATGTTCAACAGATACATACGCATCTCCCATGCGCTTTGCTTCGTCTTCGGCATTGATTAATACTTTGTTTAAGTCATTGCTCACGTAAAGCTGTACGTTTCCGGATACTTTTGTTTTTTGTGAAAGCAGTGTTTCAATATTGGAAATAAATGCTTCTTTATTAATCTGCATTTTTTCAATCAGGTTTGCAATCAGACTATCGTCTATTGTCATTAAGCTGTAAAGAAAATGTTCCTGGTCAATTTCCTGATTGCCATAATCGTAAGCAATCTTTTCACACTGGTTCACCGCTTCAATGGACTTCTGTGTAAACTTGTTAATGTTCATAGTTTCTGCCTCCTTTTTCTCATTCTCTATTGTATACAATCACTTTGAAACCATTCCTGCCAGCCTTTTTCTTCTTCGATTCATGCAGGATTTTTGTTTTTATGATTGCTGATTTATTGTTCTATTTGTTATGTAACACCCAAGGCTTAATTGTGTTATATCACATGTTGTTAGCACTGTCAATAGGTGAGTGCTAATTATTTGAGATTTTTTTTGCAAACCTTGATTTAGTAAGGCTTTGATAAGGATGGTAGTAGAAAACCAGTAAAATCAAGGCTTTGCAGACAGCAGGCAGACAGTGCTTTTATAAAAAATGAATATGAAGATAGAAAAAGACGCATTTTTGAGATTTGCGTCTTTTTCTATTGAGCTTTCTGCTTTACCTTGAAACATTAGCAGACAACAACAAACGCCATTGAATGGACTTCCATTGATGGTGTTTTTTTTATTGTCTGGAAAGGAGCAGAAAAATGGAAATAACACATGAAAAAGTAAAACGAAAGGCGGTCTATGTGTGCCCTTAAATTAGGAAGCCTGTTTGACGGAATCGGCGTGTTCCCTCTTGCGGCTTCCCGTAATGGAATCATTCCCGTTTGGGCAAGTGAGATTGAAAAATCCCCGATTGCCATAACAAAACGCCATTTCCCCGGCATGGAACATTTAGGGGATATTACAAAGATACATGGAGGACACATCCCTCCTGTCCATATTATTACATTCGGCTCTCCCTGCCAGAACCTTTCTAAAATCGGGAAACGTGAGGGACTGGCTGGAAGCAAATCAGGTCTGTTTTTTCAGGCTATCAGAATTATAGAAGAAATGAGGTGTGCTACAAATGGGTTATATCCAGTTATCGCTGTTTGGGAAAACGTCATGGGAGCGTTTTCTTCAAATGACCGGATGGATTTTAGAGCCGTGCTGCAATCATTTTCCGATACCGAAATTTCAATGCCTCCTACTGGAGGATGGGCTAACGCCGGTATGGTGCGAGGGGGAAAAACTGACCTGTGCTGGCGGCTCATGGACGCCCAGTATTGGGGAAAGCCCCGGCTTGTTCAGCGAAGAAAAAGAATCTTCCTTGTGGCGGATTTTAGAGGACAGCGTTCCGCAGAAATACTATTTAAGCCCCGCGATATGTTCCCGATTCCTCCGCCTTGCACAGACTACGGGCTGCCCGCCGCCGGAGCCAGTCGAATATCTCTTGATAAAACAAGGGGGAAGATACCCATCATCCGCCCCTTTCAGGAACGGCGTATGCGGAGTGCTGCAAAATCAGGAAACCAGTCTGCTTTCCTCGCAAGTTTCGGACGGCCAGATGAACCTTTTCCAACTTTGCTGGCAAAAGCAGTCAATATGATTTCATTCTGGTATGAGGGGGAAGAAAAAGACGGAGTTCTCCGAAATTTGACACCGGTTGAGTGTGAGCGCCTGATGGGATTACCGGAGGGGTGGACGGCATATGGAAATTTAGGACAACCCATCAGTGATAATCCACGGTGCAAAGCACTTGGAAACGCAATCGCCCTGCCGTGTGCTGATTACATCATGGCAGGAATAGCAGAAACCATACATGAATAAGAAAGGCGGTTTTGTATGATAGAGAAAAATCGTTCTCCTCCGTTGTCGGGTGGAACATCAACAGAAGCTATCGAACCAACTATATTATTTCAGAAAGGACAGGTACATCTATATGGAATTAAAATTCGTTATCCCCAACATGG
>OHJZ01000584.1_pt1 | contig 19329 bp, 17 predicted proteins | sample 1568691 | NCBI WGS metagenome assembly OHJZ01 (sample SAMEA3879593, study PRJEB24766) | human gut metagenome | biome: human-associated habitat; feature: feces | place: USA | collected 1985/1987
ACGGGCCGGCGGCGTCTGCATTGCCGAGGACTGGGGCAGCGACGAGGCCGACCAGGAGGGGGAACTGGTGCTGGATATCCCGGAGGAGCACTTCTTCCCCTGGAGTCCGGACCATCCTTTCCTCTATGACCTGAGCGTAGCTGTTCCTGGCGGCGACCAGGTCCACAGCTACTTTGCGCTGCGCAAATGGAGCTGTGCGCCGGACCGCCAAGGGGTGCTGCGCTTCTGCCTGAACGGTAAGCCCCTGCTGCTGAACGGTCTGCTGGACCAGGGATACTGGCCGGAAGGTCTGTACACGCCCCCTTCCGATGCAGCGGTAGAGCAGGAGCTGCAGCGGGTCAAAGAGCTGGGCTTCAATCTGCTGCGCAAGCATGCCAAGATCGAACCCCAGCGCTGGTATTACCACTGCGACCGCCTGGGACTGGTGGTCTGGCAGGACATGGTCAACGGCGGTGCGCCGTACAAGCTCTGGTTCGTCACCTACCTGACCAATGCTCTGCTGCCGCTGCTGCGCCGGATGCCGGACGGTCCCTCCCGCTGCCGGCTGCTGGGCCGGGGAGATGCCGCCGCCCGGGACGAATACCGCCGGGAGCTGACCGACACTGTGCAGGCGCTGCGCTGTCACCCCTGCATTGGCTGCTGGGTCCCCTTCAACGAGGGATGGGGGCAGTTCGACGCCGCAGCCGCCACCGCCGCTCTGCGCCAGCTGGACCCCACCCGTCTGGTGGACGAAGCCAGCGGCTGGTACGACCAAGGCGGCGGAGACGCAGACTCCCGTCACAGCTACTTCTATCCCCTCCGGGTCAAGCCCGGCCGCCGGGCCGTGGCTTTGAGCGAATACGGCGGCATTGCCTGGCCGATGCCCGGCCACGAAGGCCCCGGCAAAGTTTATGGCTACGGCAAAGCCGCCAGCCGGACAGACCTGACCCAGCGCTACCAGAAATTGCAGCTAAAAAAGGTCCTGCCTCTGCTGCGCTGCGGCCTGTCGGCCCTGGTATACACCCAGCTCACCGATGTAGAGGAGGAAGTGAACGGTCTGTTCACCTATGACCGGGCAGAGCTGAAACCGGAGGCCACTGCCGTCCGGTCGGTCAACGCAGCCCTGGCCGCAGAATTTGCCAGACTGACAAACGGAACCTGCTTTTGATACAGCAAGACCCCCGCTCCGCTTCGACTGGGAAGCAGGGCGGGGGTCATTTTTTATTGCAGGGGTATCAGTTCAGAGAGACCGGCTCATCCGGGACATTGGGGGTACGGGCACTGGTCCGCCCCTCCGGTGCGATCTCGCCGGCAGCGGCCAGCGAGAGCTTGGTCAGAGTGGGGCCTACCAGCTCATACACCAGCACCGAGAACAGCACCACGTTGCGCACCATATGTCCGTCGGACAGGGCGGCAGCCTCTGCTGCCATGCCCAGCGCCACACCGGCCTGCGGCAGCAGCGTGATGCCCAGATATTTCTGGATATTGGTGCTGCAATTGGTCATGCGGCAGCTGCCATAGGCACCCATGATCTTGCCCGCCGACCGGGACAGGATGTACACCACGCCGATGAGCAGCACCAGGGGATTGGTCAGGATATTCAGGTCCAGCTCTGCACCGCTGAGCACAAAGAACAGGATATTGACCGGGGAGACCCACCGGTCCAGACGGTCCATCAGCTCCTCCGAAGTGGGGCAGATGTTGCAGAACACAGTGCCGGTCATCATGCAGACCAGCAGCAGCGAGAAGCTGCAGTGCACCGGCCCGACCTGGAATTTCACCATGGACAGGCCCACCGTCAGCAGCACGAATGCCACAGACAGGCTCATGCGCTTGGAGCGGGAGTGGAAGTAGACCTCCAGCTTGTTCAGCACCCAGCCAGCCACTGCGCCCAGGCCCAGCGAGAGCAGGATCTCAACGATCGGCTCTGCCACCACGCTCAGCGGGTCGATGCGGCCCTGCTCCAGTGCACCGGCAATGCCGAAGGACACCGAGAACAGCACCAGACCCACCGCGTCGTCAATGGCTACCACCATCAGCAGCAGGCGGGTCAAGGGGCCGTCTGCCTTATACTGCTTGACCACCATCAGGGTGGCAGCGGGCGCCGTAGCCGCAGCGATCGCACCCAGAGTCAGCGCAGCGGACAGCGAGATCACGTCCGGCCGGGCCAGGTGCAGCGCCACCAGCGCCACATCCACCAGCGCCGTGGTGACCACTGCCTGCAGCACGCCCACCGCAATGGCCTGACGGCCCATACTCTTGAGCGCACCCAGGCGGAACTCGTTGCCGATGACAAATGCGATGAAGCCCAGGGCCACCTGGGTCACGATGCCGTAGCCTTCCACCTGCTCCAGGGTACCAAAGCCAATACCCAGATCGGACAGGCCCAGCTTACCCAGAGCAAAGGGTCCCAGCAGCAGTCCCGCTACCAGGTACGCAGTGACCGCAGGCAGGTGGATCGCCCGGGCCAAGCGGGACATCAGCAACCCCGCGATCAGCGAGACAGACAGGCAGATCAAAATTTGTTCCATACGTTTCTCTTGCCTGGGAGATGCGCCGCAGCCCCCAGGTCCCTCCTTTTCCTCATTGCCTGCACCCTCGACAGGGCACAGCGTTCCAAAGTATACTCTTGGAGAGAGAGAAAATCAAGTTAAGATTTTGTTCAAATTGCCAAGACTTTTTTGCCGCCCCATTTTTTCCAGGATTCAGTAAAATACCCTATCATCGTCCATTTTTTCCGTCGGAACCAGTATTCCCACCTTCTGCTGCGGCGCAGACGGGCCGCACACGGCAAAGAAATCGTCCTCCGACGCCTTTTTCGGCGGCAATTTCCGCCTCTGCACCGCCGTGCGATCCTCAGTTCTGGTCATGGCTGCTGCCCAGCCAGGAGCACACCACCCCGCACACCAGACAGGCGGTGATCCCGGCCGAAGCTGCGGTAAGCCCCCCAGTCAAGATCCCCATAGGACCCTGCTGCGCCAGTGCTGTGCGCACCCCCTTGGCCAGCAGATGCCCAAACCCCAGCAGCGGCACCGTGGCCCCGCAGCCTGCCCACTGCGCCAGCGGTTCGTACCAGCCGGCCGCCGACAACACCACCCCGGCCACCACATACCCGGTCAGGATACGGGCCGGGGTCAGGCTGGTGAGGTCGATCAGCAGCTGTCCTGCCAGACAGATGGCCCCGCCCACACAAAAGGCCCACAGATAATTCATGCTTCACCCTCCCCATTTTCTGCCCCCCGCAGCTCCACCAGATGGGCTACCGCCGGGATGCTCTCTTTCTGCAAAAACGTGGTCTGGCTCATCAATGCGCCGGTTGCCACAAAGAGCACCCTCTCCTGCCCGCCCCGGGCCAGCCGCGGCAGGATGCGGGTGCAAAGCACGGCGGCGCAGCACCCCGACCCGGAAGCGCCGCTTTTCACCTTCTGCCGGGCCGGATCGTAGAGCAGGCACCCGCAGTCCAGGTGGTTCTTCACCAACAGCCCCTCTGCTGCCAGCAGTTCATGCAGCAGCCCGCTGCCCACCTGTCCCAGGTCTCCGGTATAGATGCAGTCGTAGTCCTGGGGGTCGGTATGGGTATCCTCAAAATAGCGCAGCAGAGTGGCCGCCGCAGCTGGCGCCATAGCCGCCCCCATGTTGTTGATGTCCTTGATGGCGTAGTCCTGCACCCGGCCAAATGCAGCGGCCGTGATCCGGGGGCCTCGCCCCTCCGCCTGCACCAAACAGCAGCCCGCTGCCGTGGCGGTCCACTGCGCTGTGGGCGTGCGCACTGCGCCATAGCTCAGCGGCGTGCGGAACTGACGCTCTGCTGCACAAAAATGACTGGAGGTCATGGCCAGCAACCGGCGGGCATACCCGCCGCTGCACAGCGCCGCCCCCAGGGCCAGGGTCTCTGCCATGGTGCTGCAAGCCCCGAACACCCCTGCAAAAGGGACCCCCAGCTCCCGCATCGTATAGCTGGAAGCCGTGCATTGCGCCTGCAGGTCCCCCGCCAGCGCCAGCTCGATCTGCTGCTGCGCCACCTTTCCTTTTTGCAGGCAGAGCCGTGCAGCCCGCAGCTGCAGGTATTTCTCCGCTGCTTCCCAGCTGGACTGTCCAAAACGGTTGTCCTGGCACAGCTCATCAAAGCCGGGCGCCAAGGGGCCTTCCCCTTCTTTTTTGCCCCCCACCGCCGCCCAGGCCGAAATGACCGGCGGCTGGCTGAACAACAGTGTATCGCCATGTCGTGTTGCCATGGGTCTGTCCCTCCTGTATCGCATACCTTTCCCAGGGGGACAGAACCCTTTCCACCCCAGGATGAAGGTTTTTCATTTTCTTTTGCCTGTTTTTAAGCAGAAACTGTGTTATAATAGGGTCTTGAAGCGCAATCATCCGCCGGGTCAAAACGTATTTTTATCAAAAGCACCCAACGGCCCACAGCACCGCACCGTAGAGCACCGATGCCAGGGTCCCATACACCAGCACCGGCCCCGCAATGGTAAACATCTTTGCCCCGGTGCCAAGCACCCGGCCCTCATTTTTGAACTCGATGGCGGCACTGACCACGGCATTGGCAAAGCCGGTAATGGGCACCAGAGACCCCGCCCCGGCCCTTGCCGCCAGTTTCTGGTACAGGCCCAGGGTGGTCAGCACCGCCGACGCCGCCACCAGGGTGCAGCTGGTCAGCGCCGCTGCCTGCTCCCCTTCCATCCCCAGGGCAAGATACTGCTGGCGCAGCAGCTCCCCCAAAAGGCAGATGCCGCCCCCTACCAGAAAAGCCCACAGACAGTCCTGCGCCAAGGGGGAGGGCGGGCCGTTCTGCTGCACCCGCCGCCCATATTCCTGCGCTGTCATTTTCATTTTTGTTCGCCTCCGGGGATAGGATGCCCCACCGGCGGGCAGATTAACCATACCATTTATCCTTTTTCCGAAAGAAGGTTTTGTATGAGTACCCCTTATTCTCCGCCGCCCCGCCGCCGTCTGACCCGGGCCGAGGTGCGCCGCCGTCGCCGCCAGCGGGCCATTCGCCGCATCGCCGTGCTTACAGCCGGGCTGTGTCTGGCTGTGGGCGGTGTTTTTCTGCTGGTGCGCGGCCTGACCGACGGCCCCAAAGCCGGGGCTGCCTCCTCCCAGGCCGAAAGCCTGCCCGCCGCTGCTTCCAGCACCGTCTCCAGCAGCAGCGCCGCTCCGGAGTCTGCCGCCCCCTCTGCGTCTGAGGATACCAGCCAGAACATCAGCGGACTGACCGCCAGCCAGGCGCAGGCCATGCTGGACGACCCGCTGATGGTGCTGGTGAACCACGACCACCAGATGCCGGCGGACTACACCTTCGACACCAAGGAGTGCGGCTCCGCCACATCCATCAATAAGACCTTGCAGACCCCGGCCTGTGACGCCTTTTTGCAGATGCAGGCCGCAGCTGCCGCCGACGGCGTGACCATCTGGATGCAGAGCGGCTACCGCAGCGTAGAGTACCAGACCAAGCTCTACACCAACAAGACCAACTACTACCTGAACCAGGGCTTTGACGAAGCCACCGCAAAAGAAAAAGCCGCCGGCATCGTCAACCCGCCGGGCTATTCCGAGCACAACTGCGGCCTGGCAGCGGACCTGAACAGCCCGGAGCACACCGAACTGACCGAGGGCTTTGAGGACACAGCCGCTTTCCGCTGGCTACAGCAGCACGCCGGGGAATATGGCTTTATCCTGCGGTATCCCAAGGGGATGGAAGCCTTTACCGAGATCACCTACGAGCCTTGGCACTGGCGCTATGTGGGGGTGGAGAATGCCGCCCGCATCAACGCCAGCGGCCTGTGTTTTGAGCAGTACTGGGATGCGCTGCAAAAGGCCGCCCAGAGCGAAACAGCCCATCGGTGAAACAACGGTGAAAGCGCCCCTGCCCCGCTGCCGCTTCGTTGCTTTTTGGGTAGGGATATGATAAGATAATACTTGTTCCTCCGTCGGAAACACCCCCGGAGCGACAGGCTGTCCACCCGGACAGCGGATATGAGCCTATAAGAGGGAATAACAATGATGAAACGTGTTTATCTGCTTTGCGCTGTGGCTGCGCTGGCCCTGGCGCTGGCCGCCTGCGGCGGCTCTTCCTCGTCCTCTCAGGACACTTCCTCCAGCGCGCCTGCCTCCAGCAGCACGGCCTCCAGCCAGACCAGCTCTGTCAAGGAACAGACCAATGGCCAGGGCCTGGATGCAGCCTATGATGCGCTGCTGGCCGCTAACCCCATCTCCAACCCCTTTGAGCTGGATGCGCTGAGCATCGAGTACGACTTTGGCCTTGCGCCGGAAACTGTGCTCAGCTACAAGGGCGTTAAGAGCAACGACAACGGGGATGCCGGGCTTGTGCTGGTGATCCAGCCCGCCGAAGGCAAGGCAGAGGAGATCTGCACCGCCCTGGAGACCTATAAGGAGGACCAGACCGCCTTCTACTCCAACTACGCCGAGTTTGCCCAGGCCAAGGCCAATGTGGAAAAGGCCATCATCTCCGGCCGGGACGACCAGGTCGTTATGGTGATCGCCTCCCTGGAAGCGGACGCCGACGCACTGTCCGACGCTGTGGATGCAGCAATGAACTGATCGATCCAAAATACCGGTGCTGCCCCGCCGGGCGGTGCCGGTATTTTTCTGCCCCAAAGCACCCGCTCCCCCCCCATCTCAAAACCACAAAGGAGGCTGACGTTTTTGGTTTTCAGCACCATCATGTTCCTATTCCGGTTTTTGCCCATCACCTTGGCGCTGTACTACCTGGCGCCCCCCAAGCTGAAAAACACCGTGCTGTTTATCTGCAGCCTGGTGTTCTATTGCTGGGGCGAGGTGCGCTTCTTCCCCGTTATGCTGTCGCTGATCCTGCTGAACTATGTCTGCGGACTGGCCATCCAGCATTTTGACCAGCGGCCCGGACTGCGCCGCTTCTTCCTGATCGCAGCGCTGGTCGGCAGCTTAGGGATGCTGTTCTACTTCAAGTATGCAAACTTTGTGCTGGAAAGCGCCAATGCCCTGCTGGGCACTTCCTTCGCCCCCATCCAGGGCATCCAGGTGCTGCCCCTGGGCATCAGCTTCTACACCTTCCAGACCTTGTCCTACTCCATCGACGTCTACCGCCGGGATGTGCCCGCCGAGCGCAACATCATCGACTTTGGCGCATATGTGGTCATGTTCCCGCAGCTGATCGCCGGCCCCATCGTCAAATACCGGGACGTATCCAACCAGCTGCACGTCTATAAGGGCCGCTACTGCGCCTCTCAGATCGAGGAAGGCATGACCCTGTTCACCTTCGGTCTGGCCAAAAAGGTCCTGCTGGCGGATGCCATCGGCGCCCTGTGGACCGATATCATCGGCATTGCCGACAGCCCCTCCACCACCTTCGTGGGCCTGGCCAACGCCTCCACCCCGCTGGTGTGGCTGGGCATCCTGGCGTACTCTCTCCAGCTGTATTTTGACTTTTCCGGCTACTCTATGATGGGCATCGGCATGGGCAAGATGCTGGGGTTCGACTTCCCGCAGAACTTCAACTACCCCTATATCTCCGCCTCCATCACCGAATTCTGGCGGCGCTGGCACATGACCCTGTCCGGCTGGTTCCGGGAATATGTGTATATCCCCCTGGGCGGCAACCGCAAGGGCCTGAAACGCCAGATCCTGAACCTGTTCATCGTGGAGCTGCTTACCGGCATCTGGCATGGCGCCAACTGGAACTTTATCTGCTGGGGCCTGTACTACTTTGTGCTGCTGGCGGTGGAAAAACTGTTCCTGCTGCCTTACCTGAAACGCGGCCGCATCTGGCCCCACCTGTACACACTGTTCTTTGTGGTGGTGGGCTGGGCCATGTTCGTGGGCAATGATCCCGGCGTGGAGTTCGGGCTGCTGTTCCAGCGGCTGTTTATCCCCACCGGCGGTGTATCGCCGCTGTACTTCCTGCGCAACTACGGTGTGCTGCTGGTCGTGTCGGTGGTATGCTGCACCCCGCTGATCGAAAAGCTGTGGGACAAGCTGCGCAGCCACACCCTGACCCGGGTGGGCACCGTCCTGCTGCTGCTGACCGTCTCCACCGCTTATGTGGTGGGCAGCACCAACAGCCCGTTCCTGTATTTCAACTTCTGATAAAGGAGGTATCCGCCGGATGGATCAACATTCCCACCCCGGTATCCTGCGCAGACTGGGCCGCTACCCGGTGCTCGCAGCCTTTACCCTGTTTTTTGCCGCCTTGTTTGCGCTGGATCTGCTTACGCCGGACCGCACTTACAGCGAGATGGAAAACACCACCCTGACCCAGCGCCCCCACCTGACCGCTTTGTCGGCCAAGGGGCTGAACGATTATTTTACCGACTACACCCAGTACGTCAAAGACCAGGTCTTTGCCCGGGACCAGTGGATCGGCCTGCAGAGCGTGGTGGAGACCACCCTGCTGCAAAAGACCGAGAGCGGCGGCATCCTGCTGGGGCAGCAGGGACAGATGTTCCCCCGCCACTACGGCCTGCTGTCCAGTGAGAAACGCACCCTGCCCAAAAACACCGCCGCCCTGACAGCTCTGTGCCAGCGCTGGCCCGGCCGTGTAAACGTGATGCTGGCCCCTTCGGCCTCCACGATCTACCCGGAAAACCTGCCGGCCCACGCCCCCGTGCTGGAGGAGGGCGGCTATCTGGCCCAGCTGGCCCAGTCGGTCACCGACGCTGGCGGCCGCTGGCTGGACCTGTCCGCTGCGCTGGAACCGCATAAGCAGGAGTATATTTACTACCGCACCGACCACCACTGGACCACGCTGGGCGCCTATTATGCCTACCAGCAGCTGTGCGATGCCCTGGGCATGACCCCCTTTGACCGGGACGCCCATACCGCCCGCAGCATCCAGGATTTTTACGGCACCCACTATTCCAAGGCCCGCACCTGGAACGCACAGCCCGATACGCTGACCTGGTACGACCTGGACAACCCCCTGACCATCTACCAGGTCACCGCCCCCGGTCAGCCCGAAACCGGCGAGACCACCACCCTGTACGCCGAGGACAAGCTGGACACCTACGACAAGTACGCCATGTTCCTCCATGGCAACAACGGCCTGAGCCGCATTGAAGGCGATGGAGAGGGCCGCATCCTGGTGCTGAAGGACAGCTACGCCAACTGCTTTGTGCCGTATCTGACCGCCAACTTTGCCCAGATCGACATTGTGGACTTCCGCAACTACAACTACGGCCTGGATGCCCTGGACGCCGACAACCACTACGACCAGGTGCTGGTGCTGTACAGCTTTGACAGCTTTAAGAGCGACCCCTATTTTTACCGGGCCGGTATCCCCGGCTGATCCGTGCCCCTTGCCCGCCCCCTGCTGTGCGCCTTTGCCCGCAGCAGGGGGCGGTTTTTATGCACCGCTTTTTCTTTGCCATGCCCCCTGTCAGAGGGCAAAAATCTTGTGTCCAAGCCAATTATTGCAGACTTTTTTCACAAAGATTTCGATGGTTTTTCATGCGACATTCTGTATTTTCAATATTTCACTTCCCCCCTCTTGCAGAAACCCGACGAGTGTAGTAAAATAGCAATACAGAGACACTTACCAGTTTCTACCGTCTCTGCCTGACTCCATACCGGACACTGCGCAAAAGCTGCCTTTGCCCCGTATGCGAGAATTTTGGTCGAAGGAGTGATACCATGGAGAATAAAATGATGCTGCCCGCAAGCTGTGAGCGAATGAGGGAAGAAGAAATGACCTATGTGGTCGGCGGTGCGTCCGAATCCAACGAGGGCATTTGGGGCGGTATGTTTGCCACCGGCAGCGTTGTGGGTCTGGCTGCGGCTATTCTGTCCATCGGCAACATGGTCTGGGCCATTGGCACTACCCGTGATTGGATCCATCGCAACAAGACCACTACCGACAACCCCGTTACCGATGCGCTTGACCTGGCGGTCAAGGGCGTGGATGATGCCATTTCCTACGCAAGTCGCTCGCTGTGGAACGCAGTGGTCACTGTGTACACCACGATGAACCTGAGCACCTGGTGGCCTGTTACCGCCATTGCCTGGATCACGGCTTGAACCCTTTCCGCATAGCATATGTTCCAATACGGCCAGCCGCTCGTTTTTCCGGCAGAGCGGCACCGCCGTTGAAACAACCGCCGGAACCTATTAAAACAGGACTTTGGATCCTATTTGATTTAAGGAGGACACCATGGAAAAGACTTTGATGATGCCTGCATCCTATAATGTGATGAATGAGCAGGAAATGACCTATACCCAGGGCGGCGCATCCGCTTTTGAGGCTCTGGTGGCTTGGATCATCCCCCCGTACGGCTGGTACAAGGGCCTGACCGCTGTGCGTGATTACCGCCGTCAGCATCCCAACAACTGGGTCGATACCGGCCTGAATGCCCTGAACCGCCATATGTCCAGCAGCCTGCCCAACATGGTGTATGACCTGGCTTGCGCTACCTACGTGGTCGGCTCCAGCCTGACCGGTGTGGGCCTGATCGTCAACACCCTGCTCGTCCTGTCCTGATCTGCCCTGTCTGACCGTTCCATAACGGTTCCGCTGGGATAGACCAAAGAGCGATACCGGGCGGCAGCCAGCCTGATACAGGCAGGCTGCCGCCTGTTTTTTATCTGCGCTCCACTGGCCCTGCTGGGCCTTGGCTGTATAAGGTGCTGGAGAAGGCCGTCAACGACACCACCGCATATATGACCACCAGCTCCCTGTTCAACTGCGTACGGGGCGTCGTCACCGCTATGCAGCTCACCAGCCTTTTCCCCATTACCGCTGTGGGCTGGCTGACTGCGCTGTAAGCCCGGAGCACTGCTGTCCCAAAGACACCAAAGCAGAATAAAAGGCATCCCGCCGCCCCTATCCAAGGGAACGGCGGGATGCCTTTCTTTTTTATTTCCTCAGCCTTTTATCCGGGCAGCGGCAGTGCGGCTGCCGGGTCAGCGCAGAACGATCTGTCCGTTTTCGTCGGCATCCACCGTCAGGCTTCCGCCTGCGGCCAGCTTGCCGTCGATCAGCATCTCTGCTGCGGGGTCCTCCACCGCCTTGCGGATGGCACGGCGCAGGTCACGGGCGCCGAATTTGCCGCCCTGGCTCTGCTCCACCAGCGCTTTGAGCGCCGCCGGGGTATAGCTGTAGGCAATGGCCTTGGCCTGCATACCGGGCTTGTATTCGTCCAGCATCAGTGCGGCAATGCCCTCCAGGGTCTCCGGGCTCAGCGGCTCAAAGCAGATCACCTCGTCCACACGGCCCAAAAATTCCGGCCGCAGGAACTGGCTCAGTGCCTTGCGGGTCTTTTCCTCACTGCGCTGGGCCTCGCTCTTATTAAAGCCCAGGCTCCCGCTGGTGGAATCGCTGCTGCCCGCATTGGAGGTCATGCAGATCACCGTGTTGGAGAAATCCACTGTGCGGCCCTGGGCATCGTTGATCTTGCCCTCATCCAGGATCTGCAGCAGGATGTTCATGACATCGGGGTGCGCTTTTTCGATCTCGTCAAACAGCACCACACTGTACGGGCGGCGGCGCACCTTCTCGGTGAGCTGGCCTGCCTCCTCGTAGCCCACATAGCCCGGAGGCGAGCCGATCATCCGGGAGACGGCATACTTTTCCATATACTCGCTCATATCCAGGCGGATCAGCGGGTCCGGGCCGTCAAACAACTGGCTGGCCAGCTGCTTGACCAGCTCGGTCTTGCCCACACCAGTGGGGCCTACAAAGATAAAGCTGGCGGGACGGCGGCGGCCGGACAGGTCTGCCCGGCTGCGCTTGATGGCCTGCGCCACCAGGTGCACGGCTTTATCCTGGCCGATGATCTTCTGCTTCAGGGCGCTTTCCAGCCCGGCCAGCTTGACGAACTCGGTCTCCCGGATCTTGACCGCCGGGATGCCGGTCCACAGCTCGATGACCTTGGCTACATCCTCCATGGTCACCTGGATCTCGCTGGCCGCTGCCTGGCAGGCGGGCAGCTCATTTTCCAGCTGTGCAATGCGGGTCTTGCGCTGGGCCACCTGCTCGTAGTCGATGGCCTCGTTGACGCTGGCCGTCTCCACCGACTGCTCCTCCTGCCGCAGGGTCTCCAGCTCCTTCTCCATAGACAGATACTGAGAGATCACCGGGTGGGCCAGGTTGCAGCAGGCACAGGCTTCGTCCAGCAGGTCAATGGCCTTATCCGGCAGGTAGCGGTCGGTGATATACCGCTCGCTCAGGGTGACGATGGCGCTGAGCACATCGGAAGGCACCTGCACATGATGATGCGCCTCGTAATAGCGCTTGATGCCGTTCATCACCGCCAGGGTGTCCGCCACGCTGGGCTCCTCCACCCGCACCGGCTGGAACCGGCGTTCCAGGGCCTGGTCCTTCTCGATATACTTGCGGTACTCGTTAAAGGTCGTAGCGCCAATGACCTGGATCTCTCCACGGGAGAGGGCAGGCTTGAGGATGTTGCCTGCATTCATAGCGCCTTCGCTCTCACCTGCGGAGGTGATGGTGTGGATCTCGTCAATAAACAGGATCACATTGCCCGCAGCCTTGACCTCTGCCAGCAGGCTCTTGACCCGCTGCTCGAACTGGCCGCGGAACTGGGTGCCGGCCACGAGGCTGGTCAGATCCAGCAGGAAGATCTCCTTATCCTTCAGACCCACAGGGACATTGCCCCTGGCGATGCGCTCCGCGATGCCCTCGGCGATGGCCGTCTTGCCGACGCCCGCCTCACCGATGAGGCAGGGGTTGTTCTTCTGGCGGCGGCTCAAGATCTGGATGGTGCGGTAGATCTCGCGGTCGCGGCCCACGATGTCGTCGAGCTTGCCCTCCCGGGCTTTGCAGGTCAGGTTCTCGCAGTAGGTGTCGAGGAATTTGCGGCGGGGCGGCTTTTTGCCGTTCTTCTGGGCCTTTTTGCTGTTTCCGGCATCGCCCTCCGCCTTGACGCCCAGCGGGAAGGTAGCACTGGAGCCGGGGACAAGGTCGTCGTCCCCTTCGTTCTCCTCGCCGCCCATGGGCTGGCCCATATTCATCATGAGGGAGAGGGGGTTCGCGTCCCCCATCTCATCCATCATGCTCTCCATCCGGTTTTCCATGTTATCCATGTCCTCGTCGGACATACCGAACTGCTTCATCAGGTCTTCCACCGGCTTGATGTGCAGCTCACGCGCACAGTGCAGGCAAAAGCCCTCATTTTTCATCTGGCCGTTCTCCATCCGCTGGACGAAGATGATGGCCGGACGTTTCTGACAGCGATTGCAGACCATATAGGTTCCTCCTAAAGCTCCCTTTTACAGGAAGGGGTTGAACAGATTGAATGCTTTATAGTAAAGGCTGCTGCTCATGACCGTATCGTTCAGGACGGTCAGATTGCCGCCGGTGATGACGATGACGGCCCACACCACACAGAGCATCAGATAGATGTCCATGGTGCTGGCGACACAGCCGGTGACCCAGCCCAGCCAGCGGTTGACGGTGCCGATGACCGGCAGCCGGTTGACGAGGCCCAGCACGGTGACCAGCATACTCACCAGCATCCGCAGCAGGGCAAAGGCCACGAGAAAGAGCACGACCGAGATGACCGGCGTGAGCAGCGGAGCCAGCACCTTCTGGACGATGGCGTCCGCCAGCACCACGGCGTTGTCGCTGAGCACAGCCGAGATGGAGCGCTCGCAGGTCTCCACGATGGAGGCGCGGAAGCCCTCGGGCAGAAAGCCCGCGTACTTGTCCGCGATGCCGGTCAGGTCCACGACCCCTCCGGCCGAGATGCTCTCGGCGATCTGGGTACGGAAGCTCCCGGCCAGAAAGCGCTGGAACACCTCAGCAGCGGCCCAGCCCGAAAAGACCCGGGCGCCCACGAGGCTGAAGACATTCCCGCCCAGCTGGACACTGGCTGCGAGAAAGCCCTTGCGGGCATAGCGCACAGCCAGAAGCAGCCAGACCACGGTACATACTATATCAAAAAGAAATGACGGATTCTTGAACATATCTTGTTTTCCTTATTATGTATTGCTTTGAGCGTTATTTTCCGCCGCGGGCGGGGTCAATACCTGCACCGTATTGCCGCAGAAGACCAGCAGCTGCCTGCGGTCGGCCAGCAGCCCCTGCGGGCGGGCCGAAAGGCTCTGGGTCCACTGGGAGGTGCCGTCGGTGGAAAGGCACTCCACGCCGTTGTCGGTGAGCAGATAGAACTGCGCACCGGAGCGGACGATGCGGTTGGACGCCTGCACCTGCGTGGTGTTCTCGACGCCGAGGTCACGGCCCAGCATCACGGCCTGACAGAGCTGGCCGGAGGCTAGCAGAAGGGCAGTATTGCCCGAAGCGTCCACCGAGATGTCGCGGAGGGTCTGCCCGGTAAAGCCATAGGCTGCCCGCTCTCCGCCCGATGCGTTGTAGAGGACAGCGCGGCTGTCGCAGACGGCCAGGATGCTCTGGGAACCGGTCCAGCTCAGCCACTGGGCCGCGCCGCTGCCGCTGCCCACCAGCAGGGGGTCGCCCTGCGCCAGGGTGACGACATAGAAATTCGTGACCATCTGGCCGCCGTTTACCGTCACCGCCGCCACTGCCAGCCGCCGCCCATCCGGCGAAAAGGCCAGCCGCAGCGGGGTGCCGTCGGCGATGGTGAGGCTCCAGCTCAGCAGCTGCTCCATTGCGGACGAGTAGACCCGAAGCCGGGCCGTGCTGCCGGGGTCCTCTGTGACGACGGCCAGCGTGCCGTTGTCGGCCATGGCACAGAGGGTGATGCTGTTCTCCATCGTCTTGGTGTAGAGGTTCTGGGTCCGGCTCTCCACCCGCAGCTCATTGCCCGAGCGGTTGTAGAGCACAAAGCGGTTCTTGCCCACAGCCAGCGCCGGGCGGGCGTAGCCGCTCTGGATGGAGTTGAGCCGGGTGCCGGTGCGGGACCAGACCACGCACCCTTCCTCGCCCAGCTCCACAAAGCTGCTGTTCATGGCGGCAAGCTGTTTCACCTCCATGACGCCGGTCTGCTGGGGCCAGCCCGTGCCGGGGAAGAGCAGGATGCGGGCGGTATCGGCCCAGTCCTTGGCCATGGCAACAGAGCTGCCCACGATGCCGGTGGTGAACAGCACCACCAGCGTCAGCGCCACGACGATGAGTGCCGTGCGGCGGATGCGCCGGTTCCGCACCCGCTCGCGGGCCTGCTCGAGGTATTCGACCCGGCCCGCCGAAAGCGGCTCGTCCGACACAGGCCGGGGGCCGCGCTGTCTTTTTCTCATACTCTCCTGTCCCTTCGTGCAATGACAGTGCTCCCAAAGGGGCGTTTTCCCTCCGGGAGCATCGGTCGTATTTGCGTTATTCTATAGGCGTGTCGTAGTCCACGCTCTTGAGGAAAAGCCCCTTCGCCGCCAGCGTCGGCCCGGCGTTTTTGCGCTCGCGGCTGGCGAGGATGCCCGGCACGGCCTCAGGCGCAAGACGCCCCGCGCCGGCCTCACAGAGGGTGCCTGCGAGGATGCGCACCATGTTATAGAGGTAGCCGTCCGCCGTCACCGTGATGTCGATGTCGTCGCCCCGGCGCTGAACGTCACAGGCCGTGATGGTGCGCACGGTGTCGCCGTGAGCCGCAGCCGAGCTGCCCGAGGCGCAGAGGGCGAGGAAATCGTGCTTTCCCACAAAATACTGCGCCGCCTGCTGCATCCTGTCCGCGTCCAGCCGCCCCGGCACTTTGGTGTAATACCGCGCTGCAAAGGGCGAGTCGATCGGGCTGTTGTGGATGCGGTAGAGATAGGTCTTGGTGTGGGCCGCATAGCGGGCGTGGAAATCGTCCGGCACCACCCGCGCTTCCAGCGCCCGGATGTCCGGGGGCAGGTGCTGGTTCAGCGCCAGCGGCAGCTTTGCCGCCGGGATGCGGGTGTCGGCGTGGAAGTTGAGCATGAAGCCCAGCGCGTGGACGCCGGCGTCGGTGCGGCTGCAGCCCTTGATGTCGGGCCGACAGCCCAGCACCGCCTCCAAGGCGTCCTGAAACGCGGCAGCTACGCTCCGCCCGTTGGGCTGCACCTGAAACCCGCAGTAGTTCGTGCCGTCGTAGGATAGTTTTAAGAGATAATTCATTCTGGCTCTCCTCATAAAGGCTCTCCCTTTGGGAGAGCTGGCGCGAAGCGCCTGAGAGGGCAAGGATGCTGACAAAGATACATAAGCCCTGCGATAACATCGCTCTGCCAAAGGCTTCTGTCTATCGCTGCATAGCGGCACTTTCGCTCCTGGCTTGCCCTCTCCGTCATCGCAAGCGATGCCACCTCTCCCAAAGGGAGAGGCTTTGCTCTTTTTTAGAAATTCGGGAACACCAATCTCGAAGCGAGGATCACCGCAAAACACGCAATGCAGACTGCAAGGTCGATGTAATCCTGCTTTTCGCACCGCAGCACCTTGAGGCGGGTGCGTCCGTCGCCGCCGCGATAGCAGCGGCATTCCATGGCCATGGCCAGCTCGTCGGCGCGGCGGAAAGCCGAGATGAACAGCGGCACCAGCACCGGGACCAGCGCCTTGATGCGCTCGGTCATCTTGCCGTTGTCCAGCTGCGCACCACGGGCTTTCTGGGCGTTCATGATCTTGTCGGTCTCCTCGATGAGGGTAGGGATGAACCGCAGCGCGATGCTCATCATCATGGCCAGTTCATGCACCGGGAAGTGGAGCCTGCCAAGAGGCTTGAGCAGCTGCTCGATGGCGTCCGTCAGGACGATGGGACTGGTGGTGTAGGTCAAAAGGCTCGTGCCCGCGATGAGGGCCATGACGCGCACCGCCATCAGTACAGCATACCGGATGCCCTCCGCGTAAACGGTCAGAAATCCGAGCTTGAACACCGGGTCGCCCTCGCCCGAGACAAAGAAGAGGTTCAGCACCGCCGTAAAGACGATGATGGGGAAGATGGGCTTCAGGCTCTTGAGGATGAGCCTGAAGGGGATTTTCGCCACTGCGTACATCGCGGCGAGGAAGATCAGCGAAAGCGCAAGGCCCAGCGGATTGGACGCCGCAAAGAGCAGCACGATATACAGGATGGTCAGCACCAGCTTGAGCCGGGGGTCAAAACGATGGACGAGGCTGTTGCCGGGGAAGTGCTGGCCGATGGTAATATCTCTCAGCATCCGGCTGCCCCCCCTTTCTGTTCTTCATTCCGGGGTAAGACGAGGGTCTCCCCTGCATCCCGCCGGGCTTTTGCCGCCAGGATCATCTTGACGGCGTAGGGGATGGTGTAGACGTCCGCCGGGACGTCCACGCCCATCTCCCGCAGCTTGAGGAAGATCTTCGTCACCTGCGGCACGGAGAGGCCCAGTTCCAGCAGCTCGGGAGCGCGGGCAAAGACCTTCTCCACCGTGTCGTACATGGCGATCTTCTTCCGGCTCATCACCAGCACCTTGTCGGCGTACTTGGCAATGTCCTCCATGCTGTGGGAGACCAGAAGCACCGTGGTGCCGGTCTTTTTGTGGTAGTCCTTCACCTCGGACAGGATCTCATCCCGTCCCTCGGGGTCGAGGCCGGCCGCAGGCTCGTCCAGAACGAGGATACGGGGCTTCATGGCCATAACGCCCGCCACGGCCACGCGGCGCTTCTGTCCGCCGGACAGCTCAAAGGGGCTGCGCTCCAACAGCGCCTCATCAAGGCCGACGAATTCTGCCGCCTCGTGGACTCGCTTATCGACCTCCGCCTCGTCGAGGCCCATATTCTTCGGGCCGAAGGCGATGTCCTTATAGCATGTTTCCTCAAAGAGCTGGTACTCCGGGTACTGGAACACCAGACCCGTCAGGAAACGGAAATCCCGGATCTTTTCCGGCTCGGCCCAGAGGTCGCGGCCATCAATGATGATCTTGCCGCTGGTGGGCTTGTTCAGACCGTTCATGTGGGTGATGAGGGTGCTCTTGCCGGAGCCGGTGGCTCCGATGATGCCCACGAAATCGCCCTCCTCCACCTCAAAGCTCACGTCGTCCAGCGCGGTGACTGCGTTCGGCATACCGGGGTTGTAGACATAGCTCAGGTGTTCTACTTTGATAATACTTGCCATGTTTCCGTCCCCCCTTACTTCAGCAGCTCATACAGAGCCTGTGCGCACTCGCCGGTGTCGATGATGCCTTCGGGCATGGGGATGCCGGCCTTGACCAGCTCATCCCGCAGCTCTGCGGCCTGCGGCACGTCGAGGCGGAGAGAACGGACTTTTTCGGTCTGGCTGAACACCTCTTTCGGGGTTCCTTCCATCACCACATTGCCCTGGCTCATCACCAGCACACGGTCGGCCTGCGCGGCCTCTTCCATGTAGTGGGTGATGGACACAACGGTGATGCCCAGATCCTTGTTGAGGTGGTGGATGGTCTGCATCACCTGCTCACGGCCGCGAGGGTCGAGCATGGCGGTGGCCTCGTCGAGGATGAGGCAGTCGGGACGCATGGCGACGACGCCCGCAATGGCGACGCGCTGCTTCTGGCCGCCCGAGAGGTTGTGGGGTGCGCGCTCCCGGAACTCGTAGATGCCCGCCATCTTCATGGCGTCATCAACGCGGCGGCGCATCTCTTCCGGCGGAACACCGAGGTTTTCCAGCGCGAAAGCCACGTCTTCCTCTACCACCGTGGCGACGATCTGGTTGTCGGGGCTCTGGAACACCATGCCCACGGTCTGGCGGATGTCATAGAGCTTGTCATCATCGGCGGTGTCCATGCCCTCGACGTACACCTTGCCCTCCTCCGGCAGGAGGATGGCGTTGAAGTGCTTGGCAAGGGTGGATTTGCCGCAGCCGTTTGCGCCCAGCACGGCCACGAACTCGCCCCGCCTGACCTGCATGGAGACGCCGTTGAGCGCATAGCCGGGCTGCTCCGAGTCGTAGCGGAACTTTAAGTTTTCTGCTGTCAGTATCGTTTCACTCATTTGTTTTCTCTTTCTGGTGGTGCGCCCCTCTGAAAGGGGCTGTACCCCATTCTTTAAGATTCTTTGTTGAAGCTTTCTCGCTTCGTATAAGCCTCTCCCTTTGGGAGAGGTGGCACCGAAGGTGACGGAGAGGGCAAGGATGTCAGCATGGAAAGAACTGCTCAGCGATAACTTCCCTCTGACAAAGGCTGCTGATCATCGCTGTAAAGCAGCCCTTGAGTCACGGGCTTGCCCTCTCAGGCGCTCACGCGCCAGCTCTCCCAAGGGGAGAGCCTTTCAGGGTCATTCTTCCCAAATCGCCGTCGCGCCGCAGGGGACGACGCCGCCGGTGGCGGAGACGGGCAGGCCGATCTCGTCGCAGCTGGTCTTTCCGCCAAAGCGGGGGATCAGCGTCGTCTTGAGCATATACTCCATGACGGCGGGCGAAAGGCCGGTGGTGTAGCTGTTGACCGCAAAGAAGAGCGGCTTGTCGCTCAGCACCTCTTCGCACTGGCTGATGAGGTCGTAGATGCAGTCTTCCAGCTTCCAGATCTCGCCGCCGGGGC
>OHJZ01000608.1_pt1 | contig 18801 bp, 10 predicted proteins | sample 1568691 | NCBI WGS metagenome assembly OHJZ01 (sample SAMEA3879593, study PRJEB24766) | human gut metagenome | biome: human-associated habitat; feature: feces | place: USA | collected 1985/1987
TCTGGTCACCATTATTATTTTCTGTCACAGTATCATCTTCCGTACTCGTCGATTCCGGTTCTGTCGGTTCGGGGTCTATTGTTCCACTATCGGGAGGTGCTATGATTTCCCATTCATCGTTTCCGCCACTTGTTTCATTATTATTTGATTCTGGAGTAATTATGACTTCTTCAAGTGTCTCACCAATATAAGTGTAATCATCTTCATTACCATAATCATAATCGTAGTTATAGTCATCTTCTCCACGCGTTAAGACCATCTTTTTCTTTTGAATATATACAGTAGATGCTAATGCGCGAGCCTGCTCATACTTATCTGATAAATTAGTTTTCCCTGAAGCATTTAATAGAAATACCCCTCTCGTTTTTACTCCGTTCTTAAAAGTACTTATACGAGCTGTAACTTGTGAATATACACAGGAATATAATGCTACTCCTGTAAAACCACCCTTGTCTGCACAATTTATAAAGTTGTTACAAGTTTGTGCACCATTTCTACTATCATATAATTTGGAGGGTATCAAAGTTAAGATGTATTGATCCATTCTATTGCTCTTTACATCTTTTACTATCACTAGTTTCTGATATACATTGACTTTTCCTGCAGAAGGCTTGCCATTTCTTTCATCTACATAAATTGCTTTAAAGTGATAAGTCGGAGTTATAGGAATATCATAGCAAGCGAGTCCGTTGTTGGTAGAACTGACTGCTGCATCCCAGTTAGGTACGAAATCACCGGGGGAAACTGTTTTATTCCTTTTGTTATCCAATGAACGACTTAATGTTAAATTAGCATGAGCTTGAGTTTGAAAAAAGTTTTTAGCTTCTTGCAAACTAAAATCTTTCATGTCAGTCTGTAAACCTGATTCTAGCAAATCTTCATCTTTGCAATTTACTATACTAATGACAATTGCAATTACACATAAAACAGTATAAATATAAGTTGATTTTTTCATAAAATAATCATTTTAATCCTTTTCTTTTCATTTTTCTTTCAAAATCGTATTTCCACCAACCATACCATTTTTTATAATTATCAACCTTGAATAAAGGATTTACTGTCTTACAGAAGGTTTCACCTAATTGGGAGAGTTGGTCGTATTTATCGCTATCAGACAGTTTTTTCTGATTGAGAATCTTATATTCTTCAATTGCATACTTATTATAAGCTGTCTTGAATTTGTTTATTTGCTCCTGATTTAGCCCATATCTTGATTTCAAAGTATGATCTAATGCTGCATTATTTACTTTTTTCCACTTTACAGAAACAGACGGAACAGTCTTTGCTATTTTTTTTGCCATCTCATCATCAATAGCCATCAGTTCCACTTCCCTTTCGGCATTTTTTTTATTGCTATTGAGTATGTTTGCACGTTTTTGTTTATACGTATCTTCTATTTTTGCTATGGTAAAGGCATCTTTGTATGTAACTCCATATTTGTCCATATTGTCAAGTGCTCTGAAGAACAGTCTCTTATATTCGATATACCAAGTCCCATTTTCAGTTCCTAATATTTGTTTTATTTTAATATTTAGCTCGGATACCATAGTATCACTATTTTCATATTTTTCCCATGCTTCTCCAGTATCTTTATGCATTTTATCTCGTTCTTTGACCCATTCCGATTCGGCCTTATACAAAGCACGCATTTTTTCATATGGAATAAATTTGTTTTCACTTAGTATTTGGTAACGTTCCATTTCTTGGGTACAAGAGCTCCATTTTTTATGTTTTCCTCCAGAAAATGCTTGGCTGATTATTGTACCATATTTTTTATAAAGCTTTTTTTGTTCCGCTTTAAATTGAGTAGAGCTAATTTTCCGATTCTTTAGCTGGTCATTCTCTTTCTGTAAGGAGAATAGAATTTGTTCGTATTCATCTGCCTTTTGACTATTGATTTTATACGTTCTCATCATATATTCCTTGCGTTTACCGATGTTTACGCCCGGAATAATTTGTGAAAAGCCCACACTTCCTATTAAAAGTAAGGACAAAAACAAAGTAATTTTTTTCATAATTTTATTATTTAATAGTTAGAAATAATTTTACCACCATATCTGTTTCCCATTTTCATAAGTGAATGGACGTTCTTCACGGCCTTTAGTCAAATTGCGCAACCATAACAGAGCTTTTTGAGGTACGTTATCATAAACGACACTATCACCTATTGGTCGTTTCCGGCCTAAACTTATCCATTGATCCTGCCAATAAAACAGTTCATAAGTGTCTGTTGAAACTATTGCATTATCGTCATTACGTGGAGCAAATCCAATTTTTGAAATCTTCACAGGTTTATATAAATCCACACCAACCCATAAGTCTATGCCACCACTCACTTGATAATAGGTAAGTGGTTGTCCATCGAAAATATTAAGCATAGTACTGTCTTCGTATATAGCATCACAAGCTATAGGGTGGAATGGTAGAAGCTTTTCATCAGATTGATATAAACAAAATTCTGCGATACTAAAGGTCCCTTTTGGTTTTCTATAACGTATGTAACGATAGGCTTTCTCTGCAGATATTTCTATCTTTTGCATTTTGCTTTCCGGAGTTTTTGTTATTTTATAAAGTTCCGTTGCATCAGAAAAGTCTGCTTTATTTGCCCCTTCAAAAACTCCCATAATCATCAATTTTGAGAAATCAACAATTCGCATATTCAAAGGGAATTTGCGTTTACATACTACTCTTTCAAGATGTTTAGTGTCTGGTTTTATTTCCCTTACTGAATCCTCCGATACTATTATTGGGCTGCCTATTGGAATGGCCTCTTCATTTACCCAGTGAGTTGGGAGATAAACTATGCCATCACCTAAATCAATAGCTTCCTTATTACGATCAACATTGTATATATTTCCAGTCCCAATGTGATGGAATGTTTGAGAAGAGGAAAAAGCAACAGGTACCCATCTTTTTGGGGAAAATACAGATAAAAAATTTTCTTTTTCTTTATTTATATTAGTCGAGACTGTAACATCACAAGAGCCGATGTTGTGCAATTTTGTAACATCCAGTAGGTCATTGTGACGAAATAATTCGGGAATATTGTCGATGTGTTTGGCTAAATCTTGTATTGAATACATCTTACGATATATTTTAGGAGTTTTACGTGATAGGTAATAATCTCCGTTTGCTTGTTTGTCTGTGTTTTGTAATGGATATATTTTATTGTCTGGTAATATAATTGAAACAAAAGAATGTCCATTGTTATTGCTTCCCCAATAAGGTACAAATTCAAATGCGGCAGGAATTCCTACTGACCGTAAGGCCATAGTAACTAATGCTGTTCTATCATCACATTTACCATATCCTGTCTTTATTATTGATGAATATGATTTTAATGTATCTTTGTAAAATTCGGGAGATAGCTCTATTTTAATTTGAGCATTTATATTCTGTGCTGTTTGAATAATATCGTTGGTACATTGTTTCTCAAATTTTCTACTACAGTCCCATTTCCAATAATATTGTAATGATTCATCAGCGACTCTGTATGGTAAGATGTATTCGCAGAACTGTTCGAATGTATAATTTTTCAAATAAGGACTCTTTTCTTTTAAAAAGAATGAATGCTCTAGTGATTTTATGAGAGAGTCAGCTTTTACTATATCAATATCATATATTTTCTGTTCTTTGCCATTGATGGAATATTTGTTAGGCATATTTTCTATCAGAAAGCAAGCAGCTTTATATTTATCTTTGTCCTTATTTGTTTTATAATGTTCTAAAAAGCGAGTAAGTTCCTTTTTATTTGTTTGAGAATTGTTTGCTATTTCCCATGCTAGTTTTTCACTGGATGAAGTACAACTGAGTAACAAGAGAAGTAAAAATACGGTGTAAATTGTTTTCATAGTATTATAATGTTAAAGTGTATTCTTTGTTTGTATGTTGTTACAAAGGTGAGGAGAAATAAGTATTTAGGTATGAGTAAATGGTACATTAGTAGGATGAAAACGTACATTATTTGACCGTAGACGAATGGAATCGGATATTTCTTTAAAATCTTTTATTTAGAACGTAATAACGAAGTTTCTTTTGTGCCTTGATTTGAACCAATTTTAATGTATAAAAGTATTGCAAAACCAAACTTGTTACTATCTTTGCGCCGTCAATTAAACTATTAATTTATATAGTGTTATGAGAGCTAAAAAGTTTGTATGCTGCTTGCTGGCTATGATGCTGCTCGCAGGTGTTTCGTTTATCTCCTGCGGTAATAGTTCCAAGGCAAAAGCCGATAGTGAACTGACTACACAAGACGGTGAAGATTTCAAATCCTTTCTGGATAAATTTACTTCCAGTGCAGCCTTCCAGTATACTCGTATCAAGTTCCCATTAAAGACTCCGATCACTTTGTTGGCAGATGACGGAGAAACCGAGAAAACATTCCCTTTCACTCGGGAAAAGTGGCCGTTGCTGGATAGCGAAACCATGAAGGAAGAACGTATCACCCAGGAAGAGGGAGGTATTTATGTTTCCAAGTTTACGTTGAATGAACCGAAGCATAAAATCTTTGAGGCAGGCTATGAAGAATCCGAGGTTGATTTGCGTGTCGAGTTCGAGTTGCAGTCGGACGGGAAATGGTATGTGGTAGATTGCTATACAGGTTGGTATGGATATGACTTGCCGATTGGAGAGTTAAAGCAGACTATTCAGAATGTGAAAGAAGAAAATGCCGCATTCAAAGAAATACATCCTTAGAAAGGAGAAATAAGTATTAAGTATCAAGTGTTGAGTATTAGCCAGTCATTTGATGTTAATACTTAATATTTGATACTTGATACATGATATCGATTACGGTTCTCCGACATAATATCCCAGTTCAGATTCTTTTCCATCCACCATCTCTCTGACAATACCATTTTTGGTGTTGAACTCTTGATAGAGTTCTTCATAATCACGTGTATAGTCTGCATCGGGGACTACGTTAACATCAAATTTAAGTTCGGCTCTCCCGTCGGGGAGCATATTGCCGAAAATCCGGATGCGGTGAACCACTTCGCCTACATTCTTGATGCTGTTGTAGGTTGCTTTGAATTGCCTGATACCGTCTTCGGGAATGATGATATGCGAACTTTTATCCAGAATGATACAGCCACAGGAAGGTTGCATTTCTGAAATGATTAACGGAGCGTCTCCCGTGTTGGTGATGGTAAACATGATATCGAGTTGCTGACCTTGCTTGATAGGGTAATAGTGCCTGACGGAATCTTTTATCGTCATGCTGGTGGGACGTACTTCCTTTCTGCACCCTGTAAAGTAGAGCGGAAGTGCCGTCAGTAGTAAAATATAGAATATAGATTTATTCATTGTTGCCATTTATTTTTGTTATATCACTTTTTCAGCATTTAAGGGATGAATGCAATTTCATCGATACCCATTTGCGTTCCCGGCTTCTTTAAACAACTGATTTTTATGCTTAATTGTTCTGTTCCGTTCAAGTCTGCCGGAACGGTGGCTTTCATCATTTCTCCTTTTTCTGGGGAGTCTTCCGGTTTTAAGTCTATTGTTTTATAGGCTACTCCGTCTTTCAACAGTTGAACTTGCTGTGGAGCATAGATGCGATGGCGGGGAAGATTCAAAAAACTGATATAGAATGTTCCTGATGCATTGAGTCCTTTAACCGGCAGGTTGATGGTACATTCTTCTCCCGGAATGATAACCCAACCGCAATGATAGTCTCCGGGTAAACCGTGAGTGCCATCGGTCAGTTTCTTTGAATCATTTTTATTTAGTTTAGGGGTTGCGGAAGGATGCATTCCCAGAAACAAACTTTTCTTTATGTCGGAAGCAAGTATATATTGTTCCCATTCCTTTATATAATAGTCAATCTCATAAGCTGACTCATTATAATATCCCATTCCGGCAAATGCTTGATGCTCTTTGAGCTGGGTGACCCATTTACGAGCTTGGGGAAGCGGTTGAATATCCTTTCCATTCCGCTTGGCATATCCGTAAGCGTCGAAACTGTGGTCACGTGCTAATTCCATGCGCGTGAAAGACAAGGCGGTCTGGAGCTCGTGCAGCTTTTTGCGCTCTTTCCCTTTTGCTTCGGATACAAAATCTCCCATTTCATCATAGAATTTGATAAACTTCTCCGGATAGAGGAATCCTTTTTCCGATTCTCTGATACCGGCGTAAAGTCCGAGCCGCTTTCCGGATTGGGCGTTGTTTTCTAGCTCTGTGTAGTAATCGTACAGCCATTTTTTGGATACCGGGTATTCCTGATTGAAATAGCTTTTAATTAACTCATCAACCGGAAGCTCCGGGTTGATAAGAAGGGCTGATAATACAAAAGTCCTCATTTCATCGAAGGAAGAATAGCTGTAACCGCTTCCGTTGAAAAATATGCCGCTGGCTCCGTGTTGTTTGAAAAGTTGGAGTCTTTGCTGGGCTATCTTTAATATGGGGAAAGGAGTGAGGTAGTCGTCGAAGTTGTTGATATAGTCCCATATATAGATGTTGTTCGTTACTTTCTTCCAGTTGTCGAGTTGTTCCGCAAATTTCTTGTCTTGCTCGTCCTTGCCGTCTGTCCGGCGGAGCGGGTAGTCGATAGCGCTGACAATTACCCCGACGTTAGGCGGGAGCTGCTTGTCTGTGACTTGTTGCGTAGTCAGGTAGGAAGTCGTAAAGAACGTGTGTTTGGGAAAACGCTGCGACAGGCGGAGGATCAGTTCCGTAACGGCGGGAGTTGCGTTCTTCTCTGTATTTCCCAATGCGGTGCAGGTGGCACACGTACAGGCGTACGGAGTATCATCCGGTGCGATTACAAAACGGAAATTCCCCTTTTCACCGAAGTTATCTACGATGTAACTTTCTATCTGGCGATACATATCCTCGGAAGAAAAACACAATTGTGAGTCATCTGTCTTCCCGTGAATGGTGGCATATACTTTCTCTGCATCTTTTCCCAAGACTTTTCGCAGGTTGTGTCCCCATATTCCCCAGCTGTCATCAAAGTTGTTCAGGCCGATAACGCCTGTATGATCGGCGTTCAGGCCGTATGGAGAATAAATACTTTGATAGTCAAATGCAAAAGCTCCGCAAGTATCGTTGAGATTGATAAGGGCGGGAGGAAGATCCGAACCGTCTATACGCGGGTCTTCTTTGCTGATCTTCTTTATCAGTTGGTATTGCAGCCATAACATTTGTTTGTCGTCACTTGCGGTCAGTCTGATATCAGAGCCTTTGCAGGCTACTTTGAATCCTCTCTGCAATGTTGGGTCTATCTGTATGATGATGCGCCACATGTCCATTTCGGAAACGCCAAAAGCTACTATTTCATCGTCGTTTGCACGCTTCTTGAGATGCTCGTACAGGTATTTCGCCCACCGGGTGTCTCTGTCGGTCGGATCCTCACCAATGGTGACGAGATACCCTTCTTTAGATGGGAACATCTCCGTGCGTGCCTGCATACGGCAGCCGGATAAAAGGCAGCAAATACATATCATTCCTGCCAATACAGGGCCAAGCGTATCAGAATGAAATATAAACTTGTGCATAGATGTTATATAAGTTTTTATAGCGTGTCGATATGGATTCTATCTGGTTGGACGGACTTGTCCCTCGCACCGTATTGGTTTGGTTATAATAGGTGTTCCAAGTGCCCATCAAGCCTATGGTAATGTTGGGACTGACCATATACTGACCTCCCAATCCCACCATGGTATTGGTGTGAGAGAAAGAGCCGGGCAGCGCATAGTCCAGTACGGCCGTTTCCGGTGCCGATCCGATGCTTGCCATGGCGTTGATATTTGTCTTTGTATCGCTCGCCGGGAAGTATTTGGCGCCAATCTGCGCATTGTAATAGAAGTTAGAGTTGAAGAAGTGCATATCGATCTTCGTGTTGAGACGAACCACTTCAATGGTCTTGGCTAATTCTCCGCCTACAGTGAGTAGGTTAGTCTTTGACTCATTCCAACCCGTAAACAGATAGCCATTGTCTCCGGTGCCGCCTGCAAAGAATTCATCGTTCCATTCATAACGCTTTGTGTAGGCGGCTACCCGTCTATAACCCACATGTGCGCCTATTTCCCAATCATTCTTGAGATAATGCCGTAAAGCGACATCAGCCGTTATGTCCGGGAAGTATTTGGTCGCAAAGGCTGCATTGGCCGTGAGGCTCCACTTCGGTGAGAAGTGATGCGTCCACTCACCTTGTACCTGAATGCCAACCCCTCCTGGTGTCTGTTCTTCAGCCTCCATGCTGTCGCTTGCCGAGCCACTTCGCCCTGCATAGTTGAGGCGTCCTGTGTAGCTGTTCTTCTGGCCTTTTCGGGTATATTCGGCTGTTGCAACAGAGGTAATGATATCTTCTTCTCCGTAGCGTGCACGGAGATAGGTCAAAGCAATCTCATTCTTGAGCATCATGCTTCTAAGGCCCGATAAATGTCGTTGGAAAGAGCGATATTCCATGATGGATGGCTCGTAGTACTTTTGGTAATAATAGGCTGAATCCGCTTGACGGTTGGCTTCATATACCACTCCCTTGGTGTACTTCAATGATTTGTTCTGACTGTCATAAAGCAAAGCTGTATCAAGAACAGCGAGAGCCTTTTCCGGTTCTTTGGCTTTTGTCAGTTGCAGGGCACGGTATTCACTGCTCTGTGAGAATGCGCCTATAATCTCTTTGTTACTCGGGTATTTATTGAGTATCGGTTTCAGGAATTCCAAAGAAGCTTCGTATCTCTTGTCACGTTCAAGCACGGTAGCTCTTTTAGCCTGATAGAATGGTTCTTCAGGATAATAATTGATTCCTTGTGCTGTATATTTCTCGAATTCATCGTATTTTCCGAGTAAACCGGACGAATTGATGGCATACCGTAATCCGAGATCGCTCGATGGATTCAGGCTAATTAGCTTAACAGATTCCTCGTATGCTTTCTTCGTAGCTCCGGCTTCCATACATTTCTTGATGTACGGCACTGCTAGTTCCTCGTATCCGATAACATAGAAAATGCGCATATCCTCATCACTCTGCTCGATGGCAGATAGATACAGTTGCAAAGCCTCTTCGGTTTTATCCATTTTATCGAGAATAAATGCCCTTTTCAACGTGCCGTTTTCGTAATCAGGGAAGTGAAGAGTGATGGTGTCCAATGTTGCAAGTGCTTCATTGTAACGTTTCATATTGATATAGCAACTCAAGGCTTTTTCCCATGCGGCACCGTTCACTTCATTGTCGTCTACATGTTTTTGAGAAACGAACAATACGTGCGGCAATGCTTCTGCGTACAGACCAAGTTCCATCAGTTTTTCAGCTTTCTTCATGTGTTGTGCGCTCATGGCAAGCGTAATATCATAATCATCAGGATACATCTCATACATCTTTTTCAGCGTTGAATAGGCAAGATCATCCTCATTCATCTGGCGATAAAGCATATATTCTTTATAAAGAATTCCTTTATCATTGTTGCCATATTGTTTTTTAGCTTCTCTGATATAGAAGAGTGCGTCATCGGTATATCCCCGGGTGACGGAAGTGTTCAGCAGGTAGTCTAATGCTTCCTTGTTCTTATTACCTCCTTCGTAGGCCATGCCATATAATACATAAGGATCCCGCTGCTTCTCTGCTCGGGCAGCCTCCATTAACAGATCGTTATACATACGCCGTATGGCAGGGCTGTTGTTTCTTCGCATTTGCTCGCGTATAAACACCAGAGCTTCCGGATAACGTGCCAATTCACTAAGGATACTCGCCCTTTTGACGATAAGCGCACCGCTTCCCGGTATGGCAGCCAAACCGTTGGATGACCAGCCTAGAGCAGCTTCCCGGTTTCCTTCCTGTAAATGCAGGTTAATGATGTCCAGATAATATTCTTCGTTTTGAGGAGATACTTTGATAAGCTCCGTCAGCTTTTCGATAGCCTCTTTTCGGTTACCACCTTTTTTCATTTGCTGGTAGCCTACCTCCATGCTGTAGATATAATCCTTCCTTAGAATCGTATCGTTCGGGTAAATCTGATTGATTCGTTTCAACAGACGATCTGCTTCCACATCGTTGTTCTGCTTGCGGTACAGTTCAATCTTTCTTCGCCATAAACCTCTCCAATACGGATTCACTTCCAGCAACTCATTAACGTAACAAATAGCACTGGAATAATTCTCGGTGATATCTTCTACGTCTACCAGCAGATGTTTGGCATTGACGTTGTTGTAATTGTCATCTATCGCTTTGACAAGATGATAACGCGACTGGTCATAGTTCTTTTCGTGGAACCAGTATTTTCCCATGAGCCATTCAAGGTCAGAAACATTCGGGTATTTCTGAAGGCCCTCCTCCAACAGCTCTTTCCCTGCTTCCCATTCCTCGTTCGCAAAATGCTCCTGTACAATCTGGGCATATTGCTCCGGTGTCTGGAATCCGTTGTCGGTCCCGGAGGAAGAGGTTATCAGTAAAAACAGACAACCTAATATGGTGATCTTATGGAGAAATTCTCTGTTCATTCTATCTTGTCTTTAATCTTTCTTTCTTGTTTAAATCGTAGCAGGTTCGGGCTTCATTGCCGTTATATCAGTACCGTCTGCACTTTCTTCTTTCTGCTTGAATCCCTTACGTTCCATGTTCTTCCACTTGAAGTCTCTATTGGTCAGATAACTGAGGTATCCTCTCAATGAACAGAAAGTGATGATGGGATGATAGAAGATGGGCTCCAATATGGACGCAATGATAATCCACAGGTATTCATATCCTCTTTTATATAGCATCCCGACATAGTAGTCGTAGGTAATAACAACGATGGAAAGGAACTGGCAGAACGTATAGATCGTCAGGTAAATCATCCATGCCGTGTTCCAGTTGACTGCTCCTGTAAAGGCCAGATAGATAAATACTATCAAACCGACGAGCTCGATGATCGGCGCTAGAAACTCAAAAACGAACATATAAGGCAGAGTTAACAGTCCCATCTGTTTATACGTCTTTTTGAAAATCATCTTACGATGGATATTAAGTGTCTGGAACAATCCCCGTGCCCAACGGGTACGTTGCCGGTAAAGCATTGCCAGGTTGGGAGGTCCTTCCGTCCAACAACAAGTATCAGGAATCTGTACGATCTTATAAGGACGGGAGAAGTCGCACATATATCCTACCATGCGGGTAATGAGGTCCATGTCTTCGGCAAAAGAGGGAGCATCGTATCCTCCGGCTGCAATCGCTACCGAACGATCGAAAAGACCGAATCCACCGGAAACATTCGGCATACCATTGATAGCGGACCATCCCATCTTACCAATCAGATAAGAGCGCATATATTCCAGATTCTGGAAAAGTGGAATCGGTGTACGGGGAGTTCTAACGTCTATGATTTGTCCGTCTTTCACGACGCATCCGTTAGCCATCAACATCGTTCCGCTGACTGCAATTACTTGTTTTTCTGAAGATATAATGGGCGAGATACAACGATAAAGAGCATACTTTTCCAAAATGCAATCCACATCCGTGCAGATAAAATAAGGATGAGAAGCAACGTTGATACCCGCATTGGATGCATCCGCTTTGGTTCCTCCATTTTCTTTGTCTACAACGATGAGTCGGCTGTATTTCGGGTTGGAGGATTTGAGGAGTCTTCGGAACGGTCTGGTTTTGATTCGCTCGATATAAGCATAGGGCACTTCTACCAGTTCATAATATTCGGTCATATTTTCCAATGTACTGTCCGTACTTCCATCATTTACAATAACCACCTCGAAAAGCGGATATTCCAATGCAAGCATGGAGTTCACATTATCAATGATTGTCTTTTCTTCATTGAAGGCAGGAGCAATTACCGAAATGCCCGGTGTATAGGGGGATTCCTTGATTGTTTTCCGCATATAGCTTTCCACATAGTAATCCTTTCTCCGTTTTAGAGAAATGAAAGAGAGGAAGGCGAATGTGACGAAGAATATCGCCAGCATGCTCGTATAAAAGAATACGAAATAATTGAAGAATGTAAATATTATATCTCTCATGTTCTCTAGTTTAACTGGTTGATTAACGGATGCTTGGTGTGGGCAAACAATATAGCTGTGTGGGAATCTGCTTTTCTTTCCAATTGATCGAATGTTTTCCTTCCCATTGCACTATACTCATAGAGGGCTTTGAGTATGACTCTCTTGGTTCCCCAGTTATCTGCTTCATCATAAGCATTGTAAAGAAATCCTAAAGCCTTATCGGTCTTTAGATCCGCAATAGCCGAAATGATTTGTCGTTTGACTTCTTCCGGTTGTACATTATACATTTCAATCAGCTTAGGTTCAACCTCTTTGTATTTTAGTTTACCTAAAGTCTTGATCGCTTCACCTCGTATTTCCACAGAACGGGCATTGAGTTGCTTCGCGAGAATTGGGGCACTTTCGGTTTCATTATATAGCCGGATTTCGTTGATAAAGAATATCTTAACGTTTTCTTCAGCTGAAGTATTCACCCATTTAATAAAGGTGGGTGTGTTATATCCCACTTTCTTACGGTGCTCCAAGATAGCGTGTAACTCCATCATGTCCCATTGCCTTAACTTCATGCCGATGTCTTCGTCGAAGAAGCGGAACGGGTCACCCTGGCTTAACCACATATAAGTGTAGCGTGCCGAGTTTCTTAGTTCTAGTTCACGATGATAGAGGAAACGCACCAATACCGCTTCAGAAGCATACCCATTGATGGACTGAATAAGTTTCAGAGCTTGTATCTTTGATCTTTTGGAACCGAATTGAAGTTCGCGTTCAAGGAAACGTGTGATTTGGAATACGGTTTGAATCGTTTGATAGTTTAGTTCATTGATCTCATCTTCATGCACACTCTTGATTTCTGTTAATAGTTGAGTGATAATGCGTAACTCGTTAGGTTTCGGGCGCTTTTTCGTATCATATTCTAATCTGTCAGCTATCTCTTCTTCACTCAATGTGTTGGAATCTAGTGAGATAGATTTCATTTCTTCATAATACTTATCAAATGCTTTATTGTATTTCCGCTTCTCTTTTCGCCTTTTAAATATACCATATATAATATGGAATAGGAGAAATAAGTACGCAATAATACAAAACATTACAGCAATTGAGCATATTCTTATGATTAAAGGATAGCCAATAAACTTGTAATATATCCAATAGAAATAATATTCTATGTAATCTATACCATACAGTACTTGATCCATTTCCCTTGATATATTTATATATAGAACTTGTATATTCGGAATAAAAGCTCTATATTTGTTGTATTGAATGTTCTGTCTAATGCAAATATACGAAATAACTTGTATATATTATCCAGTGTTCATGAACAGGCCTTTTGAGCCCTATTTTAGCTCTTGTGATTATTCTCGATGGAAAGGATTGAAATTACAAATAAAGGCAAGCAAAAAGCTATTAGGAGTTAAATATATTTTTGATAAGTTAACAAATGGAGCCTGGAAATAAGTGTGATAAGCCAGGTTCTCATGCGAAACAAAAACAAACAATAAATTTAAAAATTAAATTAAGATGAAAATTAAAAGTTTGATGTATGTCCTTATGGGGACAATGTTGGTTACTACTTCCTGCTCTGATAATGAGTTGGAAAAAGGTAACGATGGTTCGGGAACTGTTGACCCGGTAAATGCTTCTACACTTGTGAATGTATATTCCGATAAAAGTGGTTCTGAAGCGAGTCTGCTTGTGGGAGATGTATTAGTGAAAGATTCCCGTACTCTTACGTTGAATGTTCCTGCTGCTTGCGAGAAAGTGTATATGAAATACAATACAGTTTCGGGAACAGAAGCTACAAAAGAATTTGCTTTGTCTCCTGTTAGTCGTGGTGTAGATCAGAGTACTGGTTTCAATTTTGAAACAAACCGTCTGGCATTGGTAACTCTTGCGCTTCCTGAAGATGCAGTGCAGCCGACAAATGAAACGGACCAAGGCTATCTTTTCTATCATAACACAGGTGTGGTGATGTTCGAAGATGGTTGGCCTATTCAACTGGATTCATGGTATGATGAAGATTTCAACGATGTTGTATTCGAGTATGACTTGAAGGTGACTGAATGTCATAGTCAACAGATGATGGAGACTGTAGGAGGTAAAGAAGAATTGTTGTTGACTTTGGATGTTCGTGCTGTAGGTGGTATATACCCGACTGTGTTAGGTGTTGTACTGGATGGTTTGAAAAGCGAGTATGTTGATCGGATTACTGCAAGCCTTGTACTAAAAGGTGGTCAGGGAACAATGACAGACTTAGCTAAAGAGGAACTTTCTACAAAAAATATAGTGAAAGTTGAAAATAAAAATTGGAATTGGAGTAATGATACTCGCAAAGAACCGCGTTTCGCAATATTGACAGTGGATAAAGCACAAGCGGAAGGAACTGTTATTACACTGGATGGTTTAACTTCTTTGATGGATAATAATCAGGATATGTTTCAGGTAACACAAGGAAAAGTAAGAGAAGGACTACCTATGTTGCGTGCTGAAGTTAGACTGATTGGTAAAGAAGGATTAACTGGAGCTGAAAGAGATGCTCAGCTTGCAGCATTTAGAGAGTTGATTTTAGATACTAATAGACAGAATTTCTTTATTAAGGTGAACGGTGGTAAAGAAATACACATGAGGGGTTATGCACCGACTTCTGCTTACAAAGCAGAATATGAAGCATTGGTTGCGGGTGACACTACACTGGATGCAAATGTTTATTATTCAAATACCAAAGGTTCCACTTGGGGAGTTAAACTTCCGGTTGGCACACGTCATGCTTATGAACGTGTACCATTTAGAGAAGCATATCCTGATTTTACTAAATGGGTAGATAGTAAGGGTGCTTCAAACCAGAAATGGTATGAGAACTTTGTTGATGAAAAAACTATAAGATATTGGTAATGCAAATTATCAGTCAATACGTTATTTGAGTTATTTTGTACAATTTGAACCCCTCTTTTTTCGAAAAGAGGGGTTTCTTTGTATTCGGAAGAATAATCTTTAAACTAATACCGTAATGACGAAGCGATTTTTTATAGGCTACAGTTTGATTACTTTTTTTCTCTTAAATAGTGTGGTGCTTTTGGCACAGCACAAAGCTTCTTTTGTGCAGCAATGGAAAATAGAAGATGCATCCCATGCTTTGCAAATAATAGAACGTGCAGATACATTAGAATTGATAGTTCCGGACGGACTGACTATGTGGTATCGGCAACGATTGACGGGCGATTATGAAATAAGTTATCGTATTTGTATGGTGATGCAAGGTGGAAAGTATGACCGCTTGAGTGATCTGAACTGCTTCTGGGCTGCCAATGATCCTAAATACCCTGATGATCTTTTTGCCCGTAGTCAGTGGCGTGACGGCATCTTTAAAAACTATAACACATTAAACCTTTTCTACGTTGGATACGGAGGAAATGATAACTCAACGACCCGTTTCCGTCGATACAAAGGAGAATATTATGGAGTGGCAGATGACAAGGTGAAACCTTTATTGAAAGAATATACCGATGCCTCTCATTTACTCGTCCCCAATCAATGGTATGAGGTTCGGATTCGAGTGGAAAAGGGAATCACAACTTATTCTGTGAATGATGAAGAGTTGTTCCGCTATACCCTTGCGGGTAGTGAAGGTGACGGACACTTCGGTTTACGTCTTTTGCAGAATCACGTACTCTTTACAGATTTTAAAGCGACTATACTTTGACTTATATACTGAAAACCTAATAAGACTATATTTCCATGATGAAACAACCTTTTACTAAATTTGGAGTGACAACTCTGTTTTCTCTTTTGTGTTCAGCATTCCTTCATGCGCAAGTTGTAACAGATGAACGGATGTTTTCTTTTGAAGAACCGCAAATACCGGATTGTATCACCGCTACTCATTCCCGCCTGTCGGTATCTGATCTGCATTATAAAGATGGAAAACATTCGCTGGAATGGACATTTGAACCGGGTGGAATATTGGAACTCAAGAAAGACCTGAAGTTTGAGAAGAAAGATCCGACCGGCAAGGATTTATATCTTTCGGCTTTTATTGTGTGGGTTTATAATGAAGTTCCCCAAGATACGACCATTGAGTTTCAGTTTCTGAAAGACGGCAAACGATGCACATCTTTCCCTTTTGGTATTAATTTCAGTGGTTGGCGTGCCGCATGGGTTTGCTATGAACGTGATATGCAAGGCACACCGGAAGAAGGCATGAATGAACTCCGGATTATTGCTCCAAATTCAAAAGGAAGCCTTTTCATCGATCATTTGATTACGGCTACTAAGGTTGATGCACGTCAACAGACGGCCGATCTGCAAGTTCCTTTTGTCAATGCCGGGACCACCAACCATTGGCTGGTTGTCTATCAACACTCGCTTTTGAAACCGGATATTGAATTGACTCCTGTAGACGATAAGCAAAGAGCAGAAATGCAACTGTTGGAAAAGCGTTTTCGTGATATGATCTACACGAAAGGGAAAACGACAGATAAAGAAGTAGAAACCATCCGCAAGAAATATGATTTCTATCAGATAACTTACAAGAACGGCCAAGTATCGGGAGTACCTATCTACATGGTACGTGCTTCAGAAGCTTATGAACGGATCATACCGAACTGGGATAAAGATATGCTGACTAAAATGGGAGTGGAAATGCGTGCTTATTTCGACCTGATGAAAAGAATTGCCGTTGCATATAATAATGCGGCAAATCCGGTGATTCGGGAAGAAATGAAGAAGAAGTTCTTAGCAATGTACGATCACATAACCGATCAGGGGGTAGCTTATGGTAGTTGTTGGGGAAATATTCATCATTATGGCTATAGTGTTCGCGGTCTGTACCTGGCATATTTTCTGATGAAAGATGTGCTTAGGGAAACCGGGAAACTTCAGGAAGCCGAACGTACGTTACGTTGGTATGCGATTACTAACGAAGTATACCCTAAACCGGAAGTTAATGGAATTGATATGGACTCTTTCAATACACAGACCACAGGACGCATTGCCAGCATTTTAATGATGGAAGATACACCGGAAAAACTACAATATCTCCGGTCTTTCTCCCGTTGGATTGATTTTGGTTGCCGTCCTGCATTGGGATTGTCCGGTTCGTTTAAAGTAGACGGAGGTGCTTTCCATCATCGAAATAACTATCCGGCTTATGCTGTGGGCGGACTCGATGGAGCAACCAATATGATCTATCTTTTCAGCCGGACGGAATTTGCTGTTTCCGAGTTAGCTCATGAAACAGTGAAAAATGTACTGTTGACCATGCGTTTCTATTGCAATAAGCTGAACTTCCCTCTTTCCATGTCCGGTCGTCATCCAGATGGAAAAGGTAAACTGGTTCCTATGCATTTTGCTATGATGGCTTTAGCCGGTTCTCCCGATGGAAAGGAGGAATATGATAGTGAAATGGCTTCTTCTTACCTCCGTCTGATTTCAGACCCAAGTATTGAAAATGACTCTCCTGAATATATACCTAAGGTTTCAAATACTGAAGAACGTAAGGTGGCAAAACTTCTTATAGAGAAAGGTTTCCGTTCGGAGCCGGACCCGCAGGGAAATATAGCGATGGGATATGGTTGCGTCTCTGTCCAACGTCGTAGTAACTGGTCGGCTGTGGCACGCGGACATTCCCGTTATCTATGGGCGGCAGAGCATTATCTGGGAGCAAATCTATACGGTCGTTACCTGGCACACGGCAGTTTGCAAATATTGACTGCTGCACCGGGACAGACAGTAACTCCCGCCACTAGCGGCTGGCAGCAGGAAGGTTTTGACTGGAACCGTATTCCGGGAGTGACATCTATTCATTTGCCATTGGAGCAATTGCAGGCTAAGGTGCTCAATGTGGATAGTTACTCTGGAATGGAAGAGATGCTTTACTCCGACGAGGCTTTTGCCGGTGGTTTGTCTCAACAGAAGATGAATGGTAATTTCGGAATGAAGTTACATGAGCATGATAAGTACAACGGATCACATCGGGTACGTAAATCTTACCATTTCATCGATGGAATGATTGTCTGTCTTGGTTCGGATATTGAAAATACAAATACGGAGTTCCCGACAGAAACGACTATCTTCCAATTGGCAGTTACTGATAAAGCAGGGCATGATTATTGGAAAAATTATCAAGGAGATAAGAAAGTATGGGTGGACCATTTGGGAACGGGTTATTATGTTCCAACTCCCATCCGGTTTGAGAAGAACTTTCCTCAATACTCGCGAATGCAAAATACAGGAAAGGAAACAAAGGGTGATTGGGTTTCTTTGGTTGTAGATCATGGAAAGGCACCGAAAAACGGAAGTTATGAATACGCTGTTCTGCCTCAGACGAATGAAACTCTGATGAAGAAATTTGCAAAGAAGCCCACTTATAAGGTATTACAGCAAGACCGGAATGCACATATTGTAGAGTCCGTTTCCGAACAGATCATTTCTTATGTGTTGTTTGAAACTCCTGAAACGACATTGCCGGGTAGTTTATTACAACGTGTGGATACTTCCTGTCTGGTTATGATTCATAAAGGATCTGCTGATAAGATTAAGTTGACGGTGGCACAACCGGATTTGGCTTTGTATCGCGGTCCAAGCGATGAAGCGTTTGATAAAGATGGGAAACGCATCGAACGTAGTATCTATTCACGACCATGGATTGAAAATGCCAGTAGTGAAATACCTGTGACTGTAACGATAAAAGGGCAATGGAATGTAGAAGAAACTCCGTTTTGCAAGGTGATTTCTTCTGATAAGAAGCAAACAGTTTTGCAGTTCAGTTGTAAAGATGGTGCTAGCTTTGAAGTGGAGTTAAGGAGATAAAAGTCAGACTGTAGTGTACTGAATAAGTTGACACTTCTCAAATTCGAAATTCACATGGAAGAA
>OHJZ01000643.1_pt1 | contig 18201 bp, 19 predicted proteins | sample 1568691 | NCBI WGS metagenome assembly OHJZ01 (sample SAMEA3879593, study PRJEB24766) | human gut metagenome | biome: human-associated habitat; feature: feces | place: USA | collected 1985/1987
AAATCCAATATTTCAGAAAGGCAAAAATCGGCATTTCTAAAATATCGGCATATGGGGAATAGAGACTGCGTATGAAACACTAAAGAATCGGTTGCAGTTAGAAAATTTTACAGGTACAAAACCTATTCTGTTATTACAAGATATATACAGCACCATATATCTGAGCAATTTAGTCGAAGATATCATATTAGACGCAGAGCGTGAACTGGATCAGAAGGAAACAAACAGAAAACATAAAATGATGATCAATCAGACAGTTAGTATTGGAATCTTAAAAAACGATCTGATTTATATACTTCTTGAAACGGATGATCAAAAGAAAAATATATTATTTCAGCAAATATATGAAGACATCAGTAAGAATCTGGTTCCTATTCGTCCTGATCGGCATTATACCAGAACGAAAGGGCGGTTAGCAGGGAAATATTCAAATACTCATAAAAGAGCATACTAATCTAGAAAATACGAGTACAAAGAGAAGGGGATAAGTATGCCCATATAAAAAAACAAAAAGCAGGAATCATAGTTCTATAAATACTTACGATTTCTGCTTTTTGCTAAAGTTAATGACATTGCTAGATTACAAGAATAATGGCTCTTATGCAACTGTTATCAATTTGTTATCAAAAGACTTTTGAAAGTGCCGCAAACCCGCATAAACACTGGCTTTTTACGATACTCCAACTTATTCAAACTCAATCGTACCCGGTGGCTTGCTGGTCAGGTCATAGAATACGCGGTTAACGCCCTTAACTTCGTTAATAATGCGGTTCATAACCTTATTCAGTACTGCATACGGAATCTCAGCAGACTCGGCTGTCATGAAGTCGATGGTCTTCACTGCGCGGAGCGCTACAGCGTAATCATAAGTTCTGAAGTCACCCATAACACCTACACTTCGCATATTTGTCAGTGCTGCAAAGTACTGGTTCGGCATCCATGAAGGATCTTCACCATGTTCTTTCTTATACTCAGCTGCAGCATTGTCTACCTCTTCACGATAAATGAAATCTGCATCCTGTACAATACGAACCTTCTCTGCAGTAACTTCACCGATAATACGGATTCCAAGTCCCGGTCCCGGGAATGGCTGACGGAATACCAGTCTCTCCGGAATTCCAAGCTCCAGACCTGCTTTACGAACCTCATCCTTGAAAAGATCACGAAGCGGCTCAATGATTTCTTTAAAATCAACGAAATCCGGAAGTCCGCCTACATTGTGGTGAGATTTGATCACTGCGGACTCTCCGCCCAGACCACTCTCTACAACGTCCGGATAAATAGTTCCCTGTGCCAAGAAATCTACCGCACCAATCTTCTTGGCCTCTTCTTCAAAAATACGGATAAATTCTTCACCGATGATCTTACGTTTTGCTTCAGGCTCTGTAACACCTGCCAGCTTGTCATAATATCTCTGCTGTGCATTGACGCGAATAAAGTTCAGGTCAAACTGACCGTTTGGTCCGAATACACCCTCAACCTCATCTCCCTCATCTTTACGAAGAAGACCATGATCTACAAATACACAGGTAAGCTGCTTGCCGATTGCTCTGGAAAGAAGTCCTGCTGCAACGGAAGAGTCAACACCACCTGACAGGGCAAGGAGAACTTTTCCATCCCCGACCTTCTCGCGGATTTCTCTGATAGTGTGCTCAACAAAGGCATCCATTTTCCAGTCTCCGGCACATCCGCATACACCAAGTACGAAGTTGGAAAGCATCTTCTTTCCTTCTACTGTATGAAGCACTTCCGGATGGAACTGGATCGCATACAGCTTCTTCTCCTCATTCTGTGCAGTTGCTACCGGACAGTCTGCTGTGTGAGCAGCAATCTCAAATCCTGGTGCAACCTGGGAAATGTAATCTGTGTGGCTCATCCAGCAGATTGTTTTATCAGATACGTCTTTGAAGATTTTGGAATCTGTCTTATCTACCAGAACCTCTGTCTTTCCATATTCGCTCACATCTGCTTTCTCAACTTTTCCGCCCAGAACATGCATCATAAGCTGTGCACCATAGCAAAGTCCCAGAACAGGAATACCAAGCTCAAATAATTCTTTATTGCATGTAGGTGAATCTGCCTCATAGCAGCTGTTCGGACCACCGGTAAGGATGATTCCCTTAGGATTCATTGCCTTGATTTTCTCAAGATCGGTCTTGTATGAATAGATTTCGCAGTATACGTTACATTCTCTTACACGTCTGGCAACCAGCTGATTGTACTGACCACCGAAATCCAGTACGACGACTGTTTCTCTTTTCATGTTTTCCTCCTTGTTTCTCATTATTTGTAACTGTAAAGATATTGAACCGTTACCATTGAATTTTATTATAAATTACAGTTCGGATTTTTACAATGCTTATTTTCAGTTTTCCACCTTGTGTTTTCTTCCTACGTTATTGTTCACTCCGTTCACAGTAACGTAGCCAAAATTCATTCCAGATTGCCTGCGGCAATGGAATTTTGGCTTGTATGTCTCGGGATTTTGGCATATTCATGCCAAAACACCTCGCGGGATAGTGGTGTGTGAACAGTAATCTTACTTCCAATTTATAAGTTTTTTAGAATTTAATCACGTTTTTTTCAACAGTCCATCACATTTTGCTCACAAATTCCCTGTATATTAATAAGCAAATAAAGCAAATGCTTTACAAACAGGTTGCAAATGCTTTTTCACATAGATTTTTAACTTTTTTCTTTTTCATACTTATGCCGGGCCGCAAGGTCCGGCCCTCCTTCTTTTTACAGACCTTTTCAGGTCTTTTTCTTTTTTTATAAGTTTTTTAGAATTTAATCACAATTTCTTCAACAGTCCATCACATTTTGCACACATTTTCCCTGTATATTAATAAGCAAATAAAGCAAACGCTTTATTTATAATAAAACTTTTTCTTTTTCATACTTGCCGGATCGCAAGATCCGGCACTCCTTCTTTTAAAATGTGAAATCCCGCTCACAGTAAGACACAACTGTGAGCGGGATTTTTGTGTTACCGCAGAGAACTAGTGTGCCGACAAGTTGATTCTTGAAACAATCTTGCAGGATAAATTTTCTTATTTCAAGGCGGAGGAAGGAGGCGTAGCGGTGGCTACGGCGACCGACGACAACGCGGAAATAAGAAATTTAGACGCAAGATTGTTCGAGAAATCAACTTGTTGGCACACTAGCTTGATTCGGTTAAATTCCCATTGTAAGAATCTCCATCAGTACCCCAAGCAATGACGGATTCAAATTCATGGATACCAGAACTGGCACTGCCTCTGTGCCCAGCTCTTTCACTACTTTATAAACCTCTGTCTTCTGTGCATAGGTAATCTGTGCTTTTTCCAGAATCTCATAGACCTCTTCTGCATAATCTCTCTGATAAACAGCTGCATCTGCCGCAAAAGTAACCTTCACCTGTGCATCTGCCGGCACATCCTTGAGGATCACTATTGTTCCATGAAGCTTCTTATCCTCTGCGAACTCTGCATCCTTATATACCTGTCCGTTTACAGTAACCTCCTGCGGTTTGTCCTGAATGTTGCAGAAGCGGATCTTCCAGGAACGTTTCTGCGGGATCACTGCTGTATTTCCCTGTGCAGCTTCTACAATAAATACTGTTCCATTCTCATCTGCAGTCTTCGTCATTCTGGTGGATACCCAATTCTCATCCAGGTCTTCCGGTGTGTCCCCACCGTCTTCCCAGAGTACAAATTCTCCTGATTCTCCAGGATATACAAGTACTTCCAGTTTCTCAGGATTCTCAATGGAATTATCATATCCTTCCATGTCCTTCAGTGGAATGATGCTGCCTTCACGCACAAGTACCGGCATCTCATAAATATCTCTCCAGAGATCCACTTTTCTGCCGCCCTTATATGCTCTTCCGTTAAAGAAATCATACCAGATTCCCTGCGGAATCCATGTCTTTGCGCCTGCAAGTCCTGTTACCGGATCCAGCTTATCTGTGATTGGAGATACCATCATCTCTGTGCCGAAATAATAGTTGTTCGGTACTTCATAGGTTTCCTCACGCTCCGGCTCCAGATAATACATCGGCTGTACCAGCGGCAGTCCCGCTCTGCTTGCACGACGGTTCATGGTGTAAAGATACGGAACTAGCTTATGACGCAGTTTCAGGAAATTCTTCATTACTGTTTCTACAATCTGGTTGTATTTCCACGGTTCTTTTCCATTAAACGGGTTATCTGTGCTGTGCAGACGATTCATTGGTGAAAAGACTCCAAGCTGTACCCACCTTGCAGTGAGCTCGTCGTCTCTGTATCCAAACATATGTCCACCGATATCATGACTCCACCATCCAAAACCGATGTTGCTGGCATTTGCTGTGAAATATGGCTGGAATTTCAGACTCTCCCAGGTAATGAACGTATCACCTGAAAAACCAACCGGGTATCTGTGGCTTCCTGGACCTGCATATCTTGAGAAAGTCAGCGCACGTTTTCCTTTCCACTTGCTGTCCAGATAGTGATAGTGGTTCAGCATCCAGAGCGGATCCAGTCCCGGAACCTTGGTTACAGTTCCCTGCTGCCAGTCAAGCCACCAGAAGTCTACTCCCTCTTCTTCCATCGGATGATGCAGTTCCTCAAAATATGTCTCAATGAATTTCGGATCTGTCATATCAAAAAGTACCGGTTCCTTACTTGCAGGATCAATTCCCATCTTCTCTGCAACTCTCGGATAGGCTTCTTCATAAGCACGCACTCCATCTGCCGGATGTACGTTCAGTGTGATCTTATATCCATGTTTGTGCAGCCAGTCCATAAATTCAGGCGGATTGGGGAAAAACTTCTTATTCCAGGTATATCCTGTCCATCCGCTTCCATATACAGGAGGTACATCCTCTACCAGATGCCAGTCCATATCTACAACTGCAACAGAAAATGGCACTTCTTCTTTCTCAAAACGCTCTACCAGTTCTTTGTACTCTGTCTCTGTATATTTATGATATCTGCTCCACCAGTTTCCGAACGTATATCTTGGAAGCAGAGGTGTTTTTCCACATAATTTGTAAAAATCCTGCAGACATTCCACATATCTGTGACCATATCCAAAGAAATAAAAGTCTGCTCTGTTTCCCTGACGTGGCTCTACCATTCCATCTTCGCCCATAGCCATTGTGTGGGAATCATCCAGCACTGAAAAACCGTTTCTGGACATAATTCCATGACTCAGCGGAATCTCACCGTCTGCTTCATCCAGGGTTCTGGCTGTTCCCAGCAGATCTTTTGGTTCATCACCATAATGCCACACGCGCTCGCTGGCTTTTCCACCCGCTACACGTATCATCAGACCGCTTGGAGAAAATTTCTGCCTGTCATAGTGGATTTCCAGGTCTTTGGTGTAAATATGTAATTCCTCACCGCTGTCACTCACCCTAAATTCCGGCACCGGGAAATCACGATTGCATACCATCTGTGTTGCTCTGTCCTCAAATCCTCCGTCTTCGCTGTACTCAAAACGGATCAGGGCAGTTGTCAGCATTGTAATCCTGAAATGATCGCCCACGATCACAGCTTCCTTTCTGCATACAGGATTACCTTCCAGCATAAATTTCTTTAAGTCCATAAAAGCTTTTCCTCCTTTACATCAACAACAGTTGTAACAGCTGCTTTTATGTCTATTTTAATCTTCTGTAGTCTGATTGACAACGCTTTTTTTCAGCTACTGAACATTTATATGACATATACTTGTGATATTATTTTCTAGAACGTGTCTGAAAATGCTTTACGCAAGATGTGCGTCACAATTTGCAGGAGATTTTGGGAATGATTTTCCAAACACACTCTAAAGCAGCTGCCGAAGAGGACGAATGATCATCCTGAGCACACCGTAGTATAACTTCTTTTTCCGATTCAACACTTTCCCCTGGTACTTTGCGCCTTCGGTTTCCTGACCGTTTGCAAGTACCTCTTTGCTTTTTTCCATATAATCTGATTCTGTTTCGTGAATCTGCTGACTCAGTTTTTCGCTGTCAATTACCAGCATCAGTTCCGTATCCAGATAAGTACTTCGCATATCCAGATTATAGGAACCTACTACTGACAGACGGTCATTTATCAGCACAGCTTTTGTATGAACCGGATAATCATTCATCAATTCATACACATCTGCCCCTGTTTCCAGAATTTTCTTTTTCTGATTAAGATAATCTGTACAGCCCCATGGATTAGAGCCTTTTTCCACTGCATTCAGCACGATCTGAAGCTTTGCATGATCTGAAATCCCCTGCAATACATCATACATGTAACCATTACAGATCACATAAGGAGTCTGTATTATTACATGATCTGCATTTTCAGCAAGATACTGAATTGTCTGGAGAACCTGCGGTGTTTTTCGTCCCGCCTCAATTCCATTATTGATCAGAGTGATCTTGTTTGCTTCTGTCGTATCCTTTTCCCATGCACTGTAGGTTTCTATATCATTGTACTTTTTCAGCAGAGATGTGTAAATTTCTTCCAGATGCCGATAAGCATCCGTATGTCTGGAAGATTGTTTGCCTTGTTTAATGCTCACACAGCTTTCCTTCCATATTTTATGGAAATAATCCTCAAGCTGGTTCAGAGATTCTCCCTGTCCTTCTGATGTATCATACACCAGGATATCTCTGTCTTCATTAATGCCTTTTGTCTGATCTCCCAGAAAGATATCATTGCTGTTGCGTCCGCCCAGCAGATACATTTTCTCATCCACGATCAGATATTTATCATGCATGCGATAATTCACCTTAAACAGATTGACCGGTGTCACCGGATTGTAAACTCCCACTTCCACATTCTCATATGATGCCAGAGCCTGGAAATCGCTGCTTCCAGCCAGAAACAGTTGCTGATAAATTCCATCGATCAATAACTGAATCTTCACACCTCTTGCCGCAGCGCAATTCAATGCGGCAAGAATTTTAGTGCCATTATCATCCGCGCGTAAGTCAAAGGTAGACAGTACAATGCTCTCCTTCGCAGTGCCAATCATACGAAGCCTCCACAAAAGTGCCTCTTCATTATCGTCAATGCAGCAAATCCTTTCTACGCCTGCTGTCTCTGATGTAAATTCTGTCTTTCTCAGACTTTCCACATATGTTTCGTCCGGTTTCCTGCAAAAAAGAGGTGAAAGTATATTTACCAGCACCACGATCAGCAGGAAAAGGCAAAATATTTTTCCTATTCTTTTTAGTATTTTTTTCATTCGATACCGTAACCTCCTTTGACTAGACCGGAACCCAGATATTTGACTTATTCCTCTTCTTTCGACAATACACTGAGTATAGAGTATAACATAATCAGAAGCCGTAGTGCATCTTTTGATACGAAAAGCGTTAAAATCTTTTCACAAACCCTTTTCTTTTTCTTGCAATGTCTTATATGTTTCCGACTTATAAAAATTCAATGTCATCAACTCTTTCCAACAGGGAGGGATTTCAATGTTATCAGGATGGTTTGTATAACGTGTGATGACTGGTTATAAAGAGAGTTTATCTGCATCTTGCACAGCAGTCTTCTCTCCTGCATGAAGATACTTACCAGCTTGACCCTGTGTTCTTCAAGCGCTATCAGTAGCATAAAATATTTTTTTGCTTTCCGTAAAACATAAAAAACACCGTCCCCGCGGCAATCGCATTGTCCGCAAAAACAGTGTTCTTAGTGCGCCTTCAGGGGTTCGAACCCTGGACACCCTGATTAAGAGGAATCCGTATTGTTCTGGACTTCTGATAATAATCGAGATATAATAGCTATGCTGTCGACTCTTTCCAGCAGGAAGGAGGTGCGTTAGTGTGGATTTAATTATTTCTTTTCTTATTTCGGTTATGGCAAGTGTAGTTGGTTACTACATATGCAAATGGTTAGACCGGAATCATTAGACAGCTAGCCAAAATGAACCCCCATGGACTGGTCCTCCATGGGGGTTCTTTGCGTTAGCTTGGAATTATTTCTTTTCTGGTTACTATTATATTACTTCTTAATCGCGTTTATGTCAATCCCCCATGTATCTCAAAAAATCTGTAACTAAACATAGATCGGTGTTTGCAGCATAATAAAATGAGATACAAATTTCACTATATTTGTGTCACTTTTTGTAGTATAATGTCATTAAAGAAGGAGGTATGTGCTTATGGGGTTAATGGATCGTGAATATATGCATAGGACACCAGAGGAACGTGAAGCAGAATATCATCAAAAACGTTCTAAGAAGCAGATTTCAGAAGATCAGAAGCATCGGGATCGTCAATTAGAAATGTATCGTTTAATGGCTAAGGGTAATTCTATGACACGTTCTGAAAAACGACGACTTGAACAAATTTATGAGGAAAATCGAGTATATATGGCTCGGACTGCTACATATTCTGATTATAAGTCTTATGACTTTAAAGGTAGCTCAGTAAAACCAGCATCTAAAAAGAAAAAGTCTGGTTTTATTCCTGTGATCATCTTCACTATTGTAGTTATTGCTTTTATCTTATTCCTTTCATACTATCCAGATCTTGCTAATTTCGATATCTGGAAGTTCTTCGAACATTAAAGACCTATTATCAGGTCTTTTTTGTTATCCAATCTTGTATTGAGATGATTTTTCTTTCTGCTCCTGAATATCTAAAATCTTCTTGATAACTACTTGCTCTGCTGGGTCAGCTTTGCGATATGCAGCAATAATATTTTTTTCTTCATCTGTCAAATTTTCATTAACATTTTTTCCTGTTAATAAGTACTCTACAGTAGTCCCAAGTAATTGGGATATATTGTATAAAATACTAGCATTAGGTATTTGATTTTTTTTATAGTTACCTACCGCATTTTTGGACAAACTAAGTGCTTCTGTTAATTTACTATTGGTATATCCAGCAGTTTTCATGCATTCTGTTAATCTATTCCCAAAATTCTTTTCATCTATCATAAAATTCTCCTTTTCCCAAAAATATGGGATATTTTTATTGACAATCCCATTTATTTGGGATATAATCAAACCTGTAAAACGTGATACCTTTACAACTTATTTAATATTAAATTTTACCATTACAAGCTATTTTCTACAATATATTTTGTTCTAAATTGCCAGTAATGTAATTATGTCCAAACAGTGCAAGACTATAAATATTCAGGAGGTGCTTCAATGTTATTGGGATGGTTAGTATATCAGGAAAGAAAAGACCTGCCGCAGGACTTAGCCCGTCAGTTAAAGGCAGCCTTTACATCAGAGATCGATGCAAGGCATTACGCTTCACTGATGAGAGATGTAAGTGTGATGGCTGGTTATAAAGATACCTATGTAGTAAAGAAATCAGACATTGATGTAAGTCGTGTATGAGGTGCTCTTATGGCTAAAAAAAATAACCTCAAATCCGTCCGCCTGTCTGATCAGGTGATGGATTATGTGATTAACTTTGAAGGGGACGGCTTCAACCAGAAGTTCGAGAACCTTGTCCTGTTCTGTATGGAACAGGAAGAAACCAAAAAACAAAAGATTGCCTTTTTAGACCAGCAGATCGTTAAACAGTATAAGAAACTGGATGCTCTCCGGAAGATTTCCTCTGAGATCGGAGATGTCCGCAAGGCTCTCACCAATCTGGAATGGCGGGCAAATGATCTGTCTGACCTTATGGGTAAACTGCTGGAAGATAAAGACGCTGATCCGGAACTGCCCTTCTCCTGATTCTGCGCAGTAAGTCAGTCAAGGGTGAGCGTAGCTCATTCATCTCGACCCTTGACAGACTGGACACAGCCAGTACAGAGAATCAGACAGGAAGGATGGGAAGCCTGCAGGGTGAGCATCCTTCTTGATTACCCTCATGTACTCCTGTCCTGAGTCCTTTCCCTTATCAGGGATATGTCACACCGGGACAGACAAATCCAGCTTTTTCAGCGGCCGCTGTCCCTAGCATTCAGGAGACAAAAGTCAAGGTCTCCGCAGGAGCCCGAAGGGTTTAACCTTTACTTTTGGCTCTGTTGAACGGGCGGCAGCCTATCCCCGGCACGACAGGGAAATCCGGCTTTTTCTTTCAATCTGCCGGGACTCTCCTGCATACCGGGGACAGACAATTATAGATTTTCCCTCCTTCTGTCTCTTTGTTATTCCGGCAGTATGTACGGACTGACCTTTAAAACGTCTTTTCCTTGGCTCGCATGAGTCAGGAAGGAAAAGGTGTTTTAATGGGAGGGACGGGACACTCTGGACAGGGAAATCCAGCTTTTACAGCGTCCATTATGTTTATCATTCAGGAGACAAAAGTCAAGGTCTCCGCAGGAGCCCGGAGGGTTTAACCTTTACTTTTGGCTTTGTTGGACGTACAGTACCCTATCCCCGGTACGACAGGGAAATCCGGCTTTTTACTTCAATCTGTCGGGACTCTCCTGCATACCAGGGACAGACAATTATCTTTACCCTCCCCCCTTGTGCGGCGTAACGCTGCGGAGGGTTCACATACATTTAAACATTAACTATCTCTTTCCCCCGGACTTCCGGGGACGGTAACAGCCCCATTGCGGGATTACATATTAACCAATGCCTTTCCTGCTCTTATACAGGTCTGGCAGAATTTTTCAAAGGAGGTTCATGATTATGAACAAAATGAAGATCTTAGTAACTTATGCAGGTGTCTGGAAAATGGATAACGGACAGTCAGGCATGACACTGAATTATTTCATGTACGGTGAAAACGGTGAGCAGATGATCTCCCGGGTGGATGCTACAGGCGGACCTGTCGGACAGCAGAGGGCGAAATGTTCCCTTGACCCATCCATGAGACAGAAGATCACATTTGTACCTGGTATCTATGATGCAACAATGGGGATGAAGATCGGAAGTGACGGCAAACCTGTCCTGACTGTGGAAGATCTTGATTTCTGCAGCCGTGTGCAGATCCTGCCGGAACAGCCTGAAAAGAAATAGGAAGGTGACTGAATGGCATGGCGGATATATTCACAGACGGTCCTGTTTTTGAAGCGGATCAGGGAACAGTTCCGGAACCTGTTGCACCAGCCCCGGCAGTACAGCCGGCTGCTACACCGGTACCAGTACCGGATCAGCAGGACACTGTGGCTGATCAAACTGACACTTCTGGCAGTTCCCCTGATACTGCAGGGCAGGAACCTGTTCAGGGAGTGGAAGAAGTTCCGGACACTGGTACAGTAGACTATACTGCATTACTTGAACAGCTGATCCAACAGAATGAAAAGCAGCAGGAACTAATGGAAACTCTGGTCAAGGAAAACAAGAAGCTTGAACAGGATATGAAGAATACCCGGAACGCTATGCCTGCCATGATGTGTATGCTGGGAGTGATCATCGGGGTTCTCCTGTTACATATACTTGCTTCTTATATCCGGCCTTAGGAGAACAAGATGGAAGAAGAATTATTAACAACTCCGGAAGCAGAGACAGAGGACACTGTTGAGATAACAGACGGTGAACCGGAAGTCTCGGAAGCTCCCCAGCAGACAGAAAGCTTAACACTTGCTGTTGAAGATTACAACATGATAGCGGTGAAATCAATCCCGATCGGAGCCCTGAGCGGCGCCATCTTCATGATAATAGGATTTGCGTATCTTGGGATTGTTCACATATTTAAAAAAGTTTAGGAGGTGTTTTTGTGGATGTAGTTATTGACTCTTTAGTTTCTGGCTTATCAGATATTGGCACTTCTTGCTGGCATGTTGCAGTTGCAGTTTTGCCATACATTGCACTGGTTGGAATGCTTGCTTTAATCGGTTTTGGAATTAGAGCATTTTTAATTCTTACTGGTAAGATTTGGTAGGTCTTATTCTTTTTTAACTGAAGCGCTATCATCATGATCAGTCAAAAAAGGTAAAGATATATTATTTTATGAAAGGTGGTTTTACTATGAAATTTGTGAATCTGAAAAAGAAACTTGTCCCTGCATTAATGGGAGGAGCTCTTGCAGTTGCTACTGCTGTTCCTGCATTTGCATCTGAATCTGGTACTGGTCTTTCTTCTGTTGAGACAGCACTCACAACATCCTTTACCAGTATCGCTGCATCTATGACAAGTATTGTAGGAAAGATCCTTCCTATTGCCCTGCCTATTATGGGTATCTTACTTGTTGTTGGCTTTGGCATGAAAGCATTTAAGAAAGTTACAAATAAAGCTGGTTGATTTATCAGAACGGATTACTTACTTGGTGTAAGGTGAGGGAGGGAGACACCTTCCTCACCTTTTTTATGCAAATGTATCTCATAAATAACGCAGCATGGAGCCGGATCCGGATTACTGCAGCAAAGAAACGAGATACAGGAAAGGGGGAAACTTGAAAAGGATAAAGAAAAAACTTGTGGCTGTGATACTGGCTATAACTATTCTGGGTACCGGACTGATCGGATCATATACGACAGTACCAGCTGCAGAGTTCAGCGCCGGGGCTCTTGCTGCTAGTGAAACATTGGAGTGGATTACTGCAGCACTTGGAGCTGTTGGAATATCAATCAGTGTAAAAGAACTATTGAAACCGAGACAGGCAGATATTGAGAAAGATATTGGTAAACATATTGATTGGGATAATTATGACTGGGGTGATGCGCTTGATAGTCCAGCGGCTCAGGATCAGATTGATGAACTGGATAAGACTATTAATAGATTGTATGGTAATGCGTCCGCTAAATGGAAAGAAATGTATGAGAAAAGCTTATCTCCTACTCCAACACCAGAAACTTCACCTGATAATCCAGAACCCTCTCCGCCTGTGACTGTAGCTCCTGTAGATCCAGACACGGTTACACCGCCGGACTGGGAAACTTTAAAGAATATGTCTAAGCATAATGGATTTATTCCTTTAGAAGTAGGAACATTTTGGTGTTTGAAAGAAGCGGTTAAGGGATTCTGGGATAATCTTATGGAGGAAGATTCTAAAACTAATGTAGTTAAAAATAAATATAAAGATAATACACTTCTAGGTTATCAGTCAGTTACTTCTGTGTCAGCTACTAGTAGTAAAGAAACCATGACAACATATGCTTATGATATCAATGGTAATATTACAAAATTACAAATAGGAGATTCAACTAAGAGTGGTTGTTCACCATACCATAATTTTTCTACTATTGAGAAAAATACATTAATTGGTTCATACTATTTTTTTAATCGGTCTTGGAACAGTAGTCCAAGATCTGGTACTACTTCTGGAACTTCTGTTTATAATTATTCTGTTTATAATACAACCAATGAAGAATATCATTTTTATGTTCCTCTTGTTGATTCTAATGGACATGTTGTTAAGGATGCTGAGGTTAGACCTATAGGTAAAACTGCTATTTGGCCATCTACAGATTTAAAGAATGATTATGACAATAACAAATCTCCTTCTCTTTCAGATACCGCTCCTGCACCAGCAATCAAGATTCCATCATTGGATGATCTTAAAGATTTGCAGAAAAAGGGAAATGATTCGAGTGATGATGACCGTCCGTCTATTATCTTGGACTGGTTAAAAAATCATTATACGAATCCATCAACGGATCCTAATCCCAAACCAGACCCTGACCCTAATCCGAATCCTGATCCAAAACCTGATCCTGACCCTAATCCGGATCCTAACCCAGACCCTGATCCTAATCCAGACCCTAATCCAGATCCAAAGCCAACAACAGCTCCAAAGCCAGATGATGAAAATACTGATGTAAATCCAGATGATTATAAAGCAGATCTCCGGCTTGTTTTTCCGTTCTGTATTCCCTTTGATCTGGTTCATCTGATCCAGGCATTTGAAGCAGAGCCGGAAGCTCCGGTGTTTGAGTTTCCCTTTGACCTGGAATTAGAAAATCCCTGGACTGGTAAGAAGATTCTTGATTATCATCATGTGTTCAAGCTTGATATGTCAGACTATGAACCTGTGATCAGGATCTTCAGGATCTTCGAGATCATATTTTTTATTATCGGATTGCTGATGATAACCCGACAACAGATGATTAAGGGGTGATGATTTTATGATTAAGTTTATGAAAGAGATCCTGGACAAGCTGCTGTCCGTGATCCTGTCCCTGCTTCCGCTCTCTCCCTTTGCGGATGCCATTGATAACCTGTCCCAGCTTCCCTATCTTGGTTATCTGAACTATTTTATTCCGGTGGGGACTTTCCTCAAGATCGGGGCAGCCTGGCTTGCTGCTATCGCACTCTTCTATCTGTACAGTGTGTTAGCCCGTTGGATTAAATTGATTGAGTGATTGAGGTGATCGTATGATTTTCTTATACTCCGGGACTCCCGGATCAGGGAAGAGCCTGCACGTAGCAGAACGGTTGTATCATCTGCTCCGTGCCGGTCGTCCGACTGTTTGCAACTTCCCTATTAACTTAAACCGTATCCCTAAGAAAAAGCGTGATCTGTTCTGTTACAAGAGTAACCTTGAGATTACCCCAGACTTCCTGATCGAGTTCTCCCGGGAACATTTCAATGGTAAGAAAGTAAAAGAGAGTTCCCTGCTCCTGGTCATTGATGAATGTCAGCTGATGTTTAATGCCAGGGATTGGAGCAAGTCCGGACGTGATAAGTGGCTGTCATTTTTTACGCTTCATAGACATTATGGCTATGACATTATCCTGATCGCCCAGTTCGACAGGATGATCGACCGCCAGATCCGGAGCCTGATCGAGTACGAATATATTCACAGGAAGGTAAGTAACTTTGGTCTGCGTGGAATGCTCCTCTGTGCAGTCATGCTGTCCCCGAAGCTTTTTGTCAGTGTAAAAGTCTGGTACCCGATGAAGGAGAAGGTAAGCAGCGAATTTTTCAAGTGCAAACGGAAATATTACTCGCTATATGATACTTACCTGATGCTGGATGCCCCGGAGTGATGTATCTCATTTCCTCCGGAGCTGCCAGGCTTACTGCAGAAATTTTGAGATACATTTCAGAAACGTCTGGCAGTCCCAGAGCTGGCGGTTGTCCAGAAACTCCGTCAGCCCTGCTGTGTGGGAAGACGGGGGTTGGGGGGACCCGTCTGACCGCGCGGCAGCGCTGCCGGAGTTCCGTTACTGCCCCCTGCCACGGGCCTGTAATACGTGGTCTGAAAATACATACAAAATTCATGCGAAACCCTTGTAAATACTGGCGAAAATGGCAATTTTAAAATTTCCCCAAACTGCTATCTGGGGAAAAACTTTAGCAAACTAAAGTGAGGTGTGAAATGGACATTAAGAAACACTTAAATTCAACAAAAATATATCAGGAATTTGATGATGAAAACCAAAAATACTGGTTTGACTTCAAACAAAAGAAATTCCTGCATAACATTGATACCTTTTATTATTCTGTGAAATTAGTGGAGGACTTTACAAATGACTCATCTGATGATTCCGTTCTCAGGTTTCGTAAATTCTTTGAGCAGAAGAAATCAATCCTTGACTCCAGGTATGGACAACTTGTACAGATCTTCTTTCCTGGGTTTGACCGTAGCCTTAATCTGTGCGCTGGCTCTTACGCTGGTTTTTTCAGTATTCGTCTGGAATGCCCGGAATGGTTTGATATTTTCATTGCTCCTTCTGTTCCTCATGGTTCTGATGGTGGTTTCTCAGTTACGTCTGAGATTGTTGTACAACTCCGATCTTATATGCTGTGGATGTATGGAGTTCATGAAGCCTTTGAACGCTCTTATGAATATGTGAAACAGATCTGTGATTATTTCGGCTTACATATCGCTTACTGTCAGGAAAACAGGATTGACTACTGTTGGCATAGCAACTACTTAAGTAATCCAGAAAAGTTCTTTTCACCGGAGAGCTTCTACAAGATGAGGGTGGACAGGTTCAAAGATGCCCTGATACATACCGCAAAAGTCGGATCAGAAGGATATGAGATTGATTATGTATCAATGGGAAAACGTTCTGACAAGGTATTTATCCGTATCTACCTGAAAAGTAAAGAGGTCATTGAAAAGAATTATAAACCATGGTTCTTTAAGGTATGGCTGTTCAATGGTCTGATCAACCGTTATGACCTGTACTGTTATGAAGAATGTTATAAAAAGCATTCCTGGCAATACCTGGATACTGCCAGACTGAAATATTACAGTGAATATGGTTCTGATCCGGAACTCCGGAAACAGTGCAGGGATGTTGTGGAAGGTAATGTAACCATGTCCCCGGATATGCTGCATAAACTTGCAGATGCATTAACACCGAAGATCAACCTGATCATGAACGTGGAATACCAGACAATGAGAAAGCATACCAAGACTTATGAACTGGTACCGTTTCGGGATAACAGTGCAAGGGAAACGTCCAAAAGGATTTATGATTACCTGGATAACCGGAATATCATAGCTGACTATCTGACCTTTTATGTGTTCCGCCTGGTCAAACCGGAAGGGGATTCCAATAAATCAAGACGTGATCTGTGTGCTTTCTGGACTGCTCTACGGAGTTGCAGGATGATAGATGTAAATGTCAGACCAAAAGATGTGAAGCTGATCCGGCAGTACTGCAGGCAGCTCAACAGTGACATAATGAAAAAGCGTGTGATCAATGCTGCGGTAACTCTCGGTATCTATACCAGGGGGATCAACAATGATAACGTGGTGCAGGATTGTGTTGAAGCACTTTGCCAGCTGAATGATAATGATATTCATGATGCAAACCGCTACAAACAGAAAAAAGCCCGCCAATTCAATAGCAGTGAACTGGCGGACACTTATGTAAGTAGTGTTACTCATGAGTATCAGATAGTCAATATCAATACTGGTGAAGTATCTACGGACATAATACCATAAGCACCTTGAAATTACAATAAAATTTAGGAGGTCATTATGAGATTAGTTAAATATGAAAGCTATATTGTTACTGTAAAATCTGCTTCCTGTCTTCCAGCAGGAGAATATCTGTTATATTTCCAGAATGTGTTTGTTTTTGAAGAAACCTGCAGTTGTGGTCTGGCTATTCTTAATTTTTCTGGAAGCCCTGATGATTCAAGTGTATTCTTTAATTTTTATGCTGATGATGAGATAGCAATCCGTAAATATGAGTAGTGTATCTCAAAAGTCATGCTGCAGCGTTCTGATCAGCTACATCTGCAGAAAAAAATGAGATACAAAGGAGGTACTTATGAGTATATCATTAGATCAGGCTTATCAGATCTTCATGGCTGACCGGGAGACTTCCTGTGCTGATAAGACTTTAATTTACTACAGAGAAAACTTAACAGGCTTTTTTACATATGTATCAGAATGTTTTAACAGGCCTGTTTCTGAGATCAGCTGTGATGAAGTTACAAGGGAACTCTTCCGGAATTATATCTGTTACCTGCGGAAGCGTCCGAAGTTCCAGAACCATCCTTTCCTGGAACCGTCCCAGGAACTGCTTTCGTCTACCAGCATCCGGACATATGCCAGGTCAATCAAGGTATTTGCTAATTTCTGTAAGGATAACGAATACTGTGATGACTTTACTTACAAGGTGAAGCTTCCCAAAGATGACTCCGGCGAGATCATTCCGCTTTATCAGTCAGAAGTTCAGCAGATCGATAAGCTGTTTAACTTGAAAACTGAGTTTGGATTGAGAAACTGGTGTATTGTTCACCTGATGCTGGATGCCGGACTGCGATCATCCGAAGTGATCAACCTGCGGTTCTGTGATCTTATGTTTGATAAAAATATCATTCAGGTATATAAATCTAAGGGATCCAAGACAAGACTTGTGATTCTTTGCCCCCGGCTGAAAGTAAACCTGATGAAGTATTGCGTGATCCATCGCAAGTATACAGCCCTTTCCCCTATGTCCTATGTGTTTTTACAGATGAGACAGCAGGAAGCCATCAACTCCAATGTGATCAAGCAGCTCTTTGCCCGGATAAAAAAGAAATCCGGCATAGATCGGCTTCATCCCCATCTTTGTCGGCATACTTTCGCAACGTCATATATTAAAGGCGGCGGTAACATCGAGATGCTCCGCCTGCTTCTCGGACATACGGATTATAAGGTAACCAGGGTTTATCTGCATCTTGCACAGCAGTCTTCTCTCCTGCATGAAGATATTTACCAGCTTGACCCTGTGTTCTTTAAGCGGTATCAGTAGCATAAAATACTTTTACGCCCCTGTGGAAACTTCTCCGCAGGGGCGTAAATACTTCATTTCTTTCTATTTCCCAGACACCTTTATTTTTCACTTTCCCGTAAAACATAAAAAACACCGTCCCCGCGGCAATCGCTTTGTCCGCAAAAACAGTGTTCTTAGTGCGCCTTCAGGGGTTCGAACCCTGGACAC
>OHJZ01000646.1_pt1 | contig 18083 bp, 17 predicted proteins | sample 1568691 | NCBI WGS metagenome assembly OHJZ01 (sample SAMEA3879593, study PRJEB24766) | human gut metagenome | biome: human-associated habitat; feature: feces | place: USA | collected 1985/1987
GCTTCATATCCTCACTTCCTTTGCTTTTTGCAGATAGTATAACAGGCAAATGTCCTTAGTTGCAGAAAACACAATTTTCTGATAAAGGAAAATTTACTCCATTGTTTTAATGCGCTCGATCACAGGATGTCTTTTGCTATATCGTACAGAGAAAACGGAGTAAGCTGCCAGTATGAAGAAAAGCGCTACAAAATATATGCTTATTTCTAAAACTGGAAAATGATAAGTCAATGTCCCGAATGTCCCAACCTGATTGAAAACTTTGCAAAGTACAAATCCTGTTAAAGTTCCAATCGTTAAAGTTAGAATAGCCGTACCAGAAACATAATAGAAACATTCTGTTTGCAGCATTTTGGAGAATTGCTTACTGCTCAATCCCACAGACTGTAAAATACCAAATTCCTGCTGTCTTGATATAATGTTTGTCATTAGCGTGTTGATAAGGCTGATTAGCCCAAAAACAGCAATGAAAAATACCAATCCGTATAACGGCATTTTTATGTTATTCATTTCCTCTTGCAGATAAGTAATAATATCGCTGATACTGAAAACTTCTATACCTCCACGATTTTCCGCCAACTGGAAAATCTTATTCTCAACTTCTGTAAGCTGATCTCTTTCCACATCTACAATGCAGGTTATGTTGAAGTTGGAAACATTTTCTTTCATCATAGGTAAGAGTTCCTGCGGAAAACAGAAAGAAGCTGAATCCCCACCGAGATTAGGAGCTTTCCCAATCCCCATTACAGTAAATTCTTCCCATTGTCCATCCGCTGTTTCCACTTTGACTATATCGCCAATTTGAGGAGTGTAATTATAATAGTCGCTTAACAGCTTGGCGGAATTATCTACGATAACTCCTTTTCCGTTGATAAGTTTCTGGCGGTCTGCGGTTCCCTCAATTAGTCCTTGTGAAAAGGCCTCGTACTGATTTTCGGGGATTCCAATTTGGGTAAAGAAATGGCTGTTACCATCCTTGAAAGGAGTGGGAAATTCCATATTTGAAACACAGCCCTGTATAAATTCAATATTCTTTACGCCATTCATATCTGAAATCGTTTCTTCCAAAACTTCATCCAATGGATTTTTCGTTTGAAGTGCATTGATCCCGGCGGGGCGATCTTCCGCATTTGTGTTGGCGGGATCAAGGGAAAGTACAATGTCGCCATTTGCAAATTGCTGTTTTGCCATGCTTTCTACATCAGTTGAATTAAGGTAGGTGGCGGCACACATCAGTAAAACTCCGGCAAATCCCAAAGACAATACGGTTAGTATAGCTTTTTTCTTGTTCCGGGCAAAGCTCATTCGGGCAAGCGAAGATGGCGTGATTTTTCGATGTTCGATCCGCGTTTTTTCTGTCGCCGGTGTATCAGTCGTATTGATTCGCAGCGCCTCAATAGGCGATACCATAGAGGCTTTCTTTACAGGGGTATGGACAGCAATTTTCAAGGCAATTTCTGTAACAAGGGCAATCACAACGGCACATTCCAGTGTAGTCATCCAATGCCAGCCGTCCGGCACGAAACAATAGCCCAAAACACTTCCCAATACAACGCCGATAGGAATTGCAGCACAGGATAACAAAAAATTTTCTTTTCGCACGATACGCTTGATCTGAACCGATGTAGCCCCCAGCACACGCAGTCTGCCATACTCATGTGTTTTCCCGATAACAGAAATGTAGAACAGACTGTAAATAACCAAAGAACAGGCCAGTACAATTAAACTGCTTGCTCCGATAATCACTAATAACTCCTGCGTGGATTTTTCTTCTGCCAATCCAAAATAAGTAGAGCTATACATAACATACTGTTCAGGTACACCGCTTTGTTCCGCAATTTCGTTTATCAACAGCTTCAAAGTTTCGCTGTCCATATTTTCGGTATTTTTCAAGCGAACCAAAAGATCGTAACAGTTTGCTTTTCCATACCGGCTATATAAGCCATTCGATACAATGACTTGATAAATACAGGACGCATTTCTGCTTTGAATAATGCCGCAAACATGATATGTCTGATTTTCTCCAAAAGGCATATCCAGTGTAACGGTCTGATCCAGTTGAACCGGAAGCCCTAAATGCTCCAAATAGGACTGTTCCACAATGATTTCATTTTCTGCCTCCGGCATTTTTCCCAGTAAGTCGGTAACGCCTTTTAGTTCAAGTGCATTTTGATCTCTGTAATACACATCCAAAGTGTAGTCATTGATACGGCTCGTTCCCATTGCAGCCTCTTTGCCGACTGATTCAATCTGGTTGTTATGTTCCAGTTTTTCAAAGACGGTACTGGTACTGTTAATAAAACTGCTCTGGTAGCGTCCTTGCAGATAAAGCCTATTTTCACGGTCTGTTCCGAGATTATATAGTGCTAATACCATCATCAAACTAACTGCAAAAGCAATCGTTATGATAATAAACGCATTGCGTCTTTTATCCGCTTTCATGCTTCGATCTGCTAATTTTTTTACAATGGCGCTGGTGTCATTCTCAAAAGGCCATGTCATAGTTGTATAACCTCGTATTATATAAAAGTAGTATTTATAGACCGCTCTCCAGCGGAATGCTACAATAAGTTCAGGATGCTGTGGATTGGTATGTATCACCTACCGCAAAGACGGTTTTCGAGAGGCTCCAACCACAGCTTCTTTGTTGAAATGTTAATCAGTTAGATACCGCCAGACGGTTTATTTAGAACGAGGTTACAAGAGCAAAGAAGTCTGTGGTCCTGAACAGCATCGAAGTAAATACGTCGGAGGTATCAAAATGATTTGTGTTGGAATTGACATTGCCAAGGATAAGCATGACTGTTGTATTCTTGATTCAGATGGAACGGTTCGTGCTGACTGCTTTACCATTCCCAACAACATGGATGGATTCAAGCAGCTGCTTCAAACGATTCGAAACTGTACCAAAAAGTCAGACAAAATAAAAGTAGGACTTGAGGCCACCGGGCATTACAGTTACAACATTCTTGGATTTCTTCTTGACAACGGTCTGCCAACTTATGTCATTAACCCTTTGCACACCAACCTGTACCGAAAGAGTCTCAGCCTTCGCAAAACTAAAACCGATCGTGTGGATGCAAGAACGATTGCAACTATGCTATTGTCCGATGTAGACCAGATATAGCATACCACAACGAAGAGCTAAAGTCACTAACAAGATACCGATTTGAGAAAGTTCGTGAAAGAGCCAAGTTGAAACAGTCGGTGTCCAGACTGGTTACGATCCTGTTTCCAGAGCTGGAAAAGCTCGTTCCCTCTCTCCACGGTGCTTCTGTCTATGCTCTTCTCAGTGAATATCCCGGTGCAAAGCAAATTTCAGAAGTCCATCTCACCAAGCTGACAAACCTTCTTGTGACAGCATCTAAGGGGCATTACGGAAAAGAAAAAGCCACCCTGATTCGAGAGACAGCCAGAGCTTCTATTGGCTCTGTCATGCCTGCCAAATCTCTGGAATTGAAGCATACCATTAAACTCATTCAGGAACTCACCTCTGAGATTAACGAAATCGAAGATTCTATTCAGAAAATCATAGATGAGCTCAATCCACCAATTCTCTCGATTCCCGGCATGGGAGTAAACTCCGCTGCTGTGATCCTTGCAGAAATCGGGGATTTCTCCAATTTCAGTTCTCCTGACAAAATTCTTGCTTACGCTGGCTGCTCTCCATCTACATACCAGTCAGGGAAACTCACAAACTGCTATGCTCACATGGAAAAACGAGGTTCACGCTATCTGCGATATGCGCTTTACAATGCAACCAAATACGTTTGCCATTGGAATCCTGTCTTTGCTGAATACCTTGCCAAGAAACGTGCCGAAGGAAAACACTACAATGTTGCTCTGTCCCATTCCATGAAGAAACTTGTTCGGCTGATTTATGCCTTGCAGAAATCTGGGAAAACATATCTTGCAGCTGCATGATTTTCTCCTGAGCCTGAGCTAAACCCTAGAACAACTTAGCTGGCGCAGCGAACCCTTGACGAACCGAAGCATTCAATTGCTATCCTGTTTGTGCGAGGGCTGGCTGGGCTTTGCTTTGCTGTTCTCTCCGTCGCCCTCGCTGTGCTGATTCCAGCATTTGAATGCTGTTTATCAGGGGCCGCGGTCGGTTGGCGGATTTTTTCATTTTGGGGATTGACTTTTAATAGTTAGTCTCCATATTTGATAAGGCCATTGTAAACCCCAAATGTCCGCGAAATGTTACAGCGGACGGATTTTTTCAAAAAAGTGCTTTTTCTTTATTATAGGATAGCCCGCTTTTCCGTACAAGGCACAAAATATGAATTATAAAGTTTAATCTTCCTGCATATAGCAACATTCCATTGAGAAAATATGAAATATACAATGTAGATGGGTGGTGCTATATGGCAAATATCAAAGATTGTCCCGGCTTTGAAACTTTCGGCGCTGATGTAAAAGAGGCGCGGAAAGTCAAGCAGTTATCGCGTAAGACGCTGGCAGAACAGGTCAATATCGACTGGCGCTATCTTGCCAACATCGAAAATGACGGCACGATTCCCAGCCTGCCGGTTATCATACAGCTTATCAAAATCTGCGGGCTTCCCGTGGAACGGTATTTTAACCCGGAGATTATGCGGGAGGAAAGCGCACAGCGGCAGCGGGTCAGCCACAAGCTGAAACTCTGCCCGGAAGAATTTCTGCCGGTCATCGAGGGCGCGATTGACGGGGCCATTCAAATTCAACAGAAGAATGACGAAACGGAGGGTGCATGACAACCCTCTGTTTTGTTTTTGGGAGGACGCAAGCTGCGCCCTCTCTTTTTTTGTGCGGTTTTCGGAAAAACCGGGATTTTGCGGGTATTTCCTTGGGGTCAGAACGCTTTTTAGGGGAAGAAGAACAAAGACAGCAAGCATAGGGAGTGTAGCCACACTCCCGGCAAACGGCTTCCCGTTTGTATCTTGGGGAAGTCCCCAAACCCCTGAATGAATGGAGGTGAGAAAGTGGCAAACCGAAAACGGAAGTTTGTGCTGCGCGTCCCGGTGACGCCGGAGGAACGGGCGCTGATCCAACAGAAGATGGCCCAGCTTGGCACAAAGAACTTTTCTGCCTACGCCCGGAAAATGCTGATTGACGGCTATATCGTCCATATCGACACCGGCCCCGTCCGGGCGCAGACCGCAGAGCTGCAAAAAATCGGCGTCAACATCAACCAGATTGCAAGGCGTATCAACAGTACCGGGACTGTGTACGCGCAGGACTTGGAGGACATCAAGGGGGCGCTGGCACAGATATGGCAGTTACAAAGATCCATCCTATCAAGTCAACGCTGAAAAAGGCGCTGGACTACATCGAGAACCCGGACAAGACCGATGAAAAGCTGTTCGTTTCTTCCTATGGCTGTTCCTATGAAACAGCGGATATTGAATTTCAAATGCTGTTAGATCAGGCGTACCAAAAGGGCAACAATCTGGCCCACCACCTGATACAAGCCTTTGAACCGGGGGAAACCACGGCGGAGCAGGCCCATGAGATCGGGCGGCAGCTTGCCGATGAAGTGTTGCAAGGCAAATACCCCTATGTGATTACCACCCACATCGACAAGGGCCATCTGCATAACCACATCATTTTCTGCGCCGTGGATATGGCGAACCAGCGCAAGTACATTTCCAACCGCCAAAGCTACGCCTTTATCCGGCGAACCAGCGACCGGCTGTGCAAGGAACACGGCCTGTCTGTGGTAAAGCCCGGCAAAGACAAGGGCAAAACCTATGCCGAGTGGGACGCACAGAAAAAGGGCAAGAGCTGGAAAGCAAAACTGAAACTTGCCATTGACGCGGCCATCCCGCAGGCCAAAGACTTTGATAGTTTTCTGCGGCTCATGGAGGCGCAGGGCTATGAAGTCAAACAGGGCAAGTTTATTTCATTCCGCGCGCTGGCAGACGGCCTCCGTCCCGGACAGGAACGCTTCACCCGCTGCAAGACCTTGGGGGAGGATTACACCGAGGAACGGATCACCCAGCGGATCAAGGGCATTGCCATTGACCGGGGGTCGCGCAGAAGAAGCGCCGGGGAAATCTCCCTGCGGATTGCCTTGGAGGACAGTATCAAGGCCCAGCAGTCGGCGGGCTATGCGCGGTGGGCGAAGCTGCACAACTTGAAGCAGGCCGCCAATTCCTTAAACTTCATCACAGAACACCAGATTGACAGCTACGAGGGCTTGGAAAGCAGGCTGGCCGAGATCAGCGCGGCAAACGACGCGGCGGCCTCCGCCCTGAAAGACGCGGAACGCCGCCTTGGGGATATGGCGCTGCTGATAAAAAACCTCTCCGCCTACAAGCAGCTCCGGCCTGTGGCGCTGGAACTGCGAAACGCCAAAGACAAGGCCGCGTTCCGGCGGCAGCATGAAAGCCAACTGATCTTGTATGAGGCGGCGGCAAAGACGCTCAAAGAGGCCGGGGTCACAAAGCTCCCCAACCTGTACGCCCTCAAAACCGAGTATAAAAAGCTGGACGCAGAACGGGAACGGCTGTCCGCACAGTACAGCGAAGCAAAACAGAAATTGAAAGAATACGGCATTGTCAAACAGAATATAGACAGCATTTTGCGGACAGCGCCGGGAAAGGAGCATACGCAGGAACGATGAACATACCGAGAATGAGTTACCCCCAATACCGCAAGGCCCGCAGGCTCACCCATGAGTGCTGCAATTACTGTAACGGAAACTGCCTCCTGCTGGACGATGGGGAGGAATGTGTCTGTGTGCAGAGTATTTCCTATTCGCTGCTGTGCCGGTGGTTCAAGGTAGCCGTCCTGCCGCTGGACGCGGCCCTGTGCGCCGAGATCACCAAAGGCCGGGACGAAATCAAACGCTGCGCCGTCTGCGGGGCGGCGTTTACTCCCAACTCCAACCGGGCTAAATACTGCCCGGATTGTGCGGTGCAGGTGCGCCGGAAGAAAGAGGCGGAACGCCAGCGGAAAAGATACCTCCTGTCTACGCATTTAGGGCGGTAAAAGTCCACGGAAATCAAGGGTTTTTCCGCATGGTCGGCAGGCAGGTGGATAAAGTTATCCTGTTCCCCTTAAAACGGGGTTCTAAATGCGGGAAAATGGACAAAAAAGAACGCCGGGGCAAAGACACCTTTTCAGTTCTTTGTCCCGGCTGAATTATTTTGTGTAGTGAAGATACATAGAAAAACAGTTCGACATAGAATCTTATTTTGGACAATGCTATAATCAAATAAGCTTCTTGTTACAATTTTCCTGCAAAAAGAAAATTTAATATTGACTCTCTCGTGGCGTAAGGGTTTACGCTTAAAGCGAAAGGAGGATACATGAAAACAGTAAAAGATGTGTCGGATATAACCGGAATAAGCATACGGACACTTAGATATTACGATGAAATAGGCTTATTGAAACCGACAAAACTAACTGAATCCGGTTATAGGCTTTATAATAATAAAGCACTGGAACAATTACAAGAAATTATGTTCTTTAGAGAGTTGGAAATTCCGTTGATGGACATAAAAAAAATCATGGAGAATCCAAATTATGATAAAGAACAGGTTTTATTAGCTCAAAAGAGTTTTCTGGAAAGAAAACGCAACCGACTAAACGGAATTATTGAGCTGATAACAGATGTCATGAAAGGAGTTAATACCATGAGCTTTGAAGCATTTAACAATGACGATATTCAAAAAATGTTAGACCACACTTTAGCAACTATGTCTAAAGAGGTACTTGATGAGCAAGTAGCTAAATATGGAAGTAAAGAAAAATACAGAGAATATTTAGCAAGCGGATTTGCAAATGAACAGGCAATGGCAGATTTGGTTAAATGGTATGGAAGCAAAGAAAAAGCAATGGAAGCGATTTTGAAGCCTACTGGAAAGGCTGATAATTTCAAGCCTGAACAGGATGAAAACGATAAAATTTATAAGCAGTTCATGTCTGCAAAAAAGGAAAACAATGACCAGTTAGCAAAAGAAGCCGTTGTCATGCTTGCTGAAAATTACAAAAAGCAGTTTCATTTGGATAACGCAAGAAACATTCTTCTCGATTTGGCAAAAGAATATCTGGCACATGAAAAATTAGCAGAAGCAACTGATAAACAGTATGGCGTAGGTTGTGCTGAATACATCGGAAATGCAATTCAAATGTATTATGGAGTTTGACTTTTGGCAGAGATTATATAAAAATGCCGGACGCAGAGGCTTTGGCAGCCTCCGCGCCCGGCGTTTTGCTTATTCGTCTGTGAAGTGGAACCGCTGCGCCGCAAAGTCGGCGTCGCTTATGGCGTCCAGCTTATCGGCGGTCTGGCAGGCCAGCGCCGCCATTTCCTTGTCCATGTCCGGCAAAGCTGCCCGGAGATTTGCCGCCGTCCTGCGGCGGTCGGCGTTGTGGTACAGACAGATCAGGTTTTCTTCTTCCACGGTGAAATACATTCCTCATACCTCCATTTCTTTTGATTTTTCCCGCGCCGGGGGCTTCTTTTTCTGCTCCTCCTTGGCGGCGGCAAGCTGCGCCCGGATGGACGGCTTCTTTTGTTTCTGCGTTGTCTTTTGGGTCTGCTTGGGCTTTTTGGCCTCCGCCTTGGTTGCCTCGGCCACATCCAAAAGGGAAATCTGTTCCCCGGCTTTTGCCCTTGCTTCCAGTTCCTCCATAGACGGGGCGTTGTTCATCATGCCGTCGATCATGTTGTAGTTCTGCTCGGTGGACATTTCCGCCGTCTTGATATGGCTTTCTGGCTGGGCGGGGATGGCAAAGGCTCTTGTGCCGTTTGCCATAATAAGATACCTGCCGTCCTCCGACTGGTGGTGGAATCCATACCCGGCGGCCTCCATCTGTTCCCGGCTCATAGCCGTCACCTGAAAGCTGCCCCTCGGTGTCTGCACACGCTCGCCGGTCTCAAAACGGTCTGGCAGATAAGCGAGGTCTTGCTTCTCTGCGGGAACAGGAAGAACAACGATATTGCCATTGATCTGCATAAATTGTTCCAGCGTTTTGAACTGTTCCGTGTATTTCTGAATCAGTTCCGGGGACAGGGAGGCAAAATCTTCCTCACCAAGTCCAACCACCAGGAAAGTCCCTGCTACGATATCATAAATTTCTCCATTTTCATCCCGCAGCCCACGGTTCAGATCAAGCCCGATGAGCTTTCCTTCATCATTGCAAACCAGCGCCACCGGGTCGGAATAGGGATAGGTCGCTCCAATATCACCGCCAACCTCTGCCTGCAGGGAATGAAGGCCGGGGTCGATCTCCTTCACATAGGGTTTCTTCATAGGCTCCACTACAAGCACAGTCATCTTTTCCGAAGCAGCCCTCTCCGCAGCGGACAGCATTTCATCCGCATGGGACTTGTCCGGGTCATCCAAAGCTGCCTTGACCTCCGCCGGGTCAAAATCAAGAAATTCCTCATAGCCCGTGGCGTCCTTGAATTTTTCGATCTCCGAAGGAAGATAGTCCTCCTGCGTCTGCCCCAGCGCCGCCAGCTTTTCATCCAAAGCGGAAATGCGTCCGGCCATCAGATTTTCGTAAAGTTTCTCCTTTGCAGCATGCGCCTCCGGGTGCTCCGCCGCATACTGCGGATCGTTCTGACGGAAAAACTCGTCCATGTCAAAGGCGATATCCATAGCCCACTCGGATTTTTCTTCTTCGGGAAGATCGTCCTGGAAGGTCATCACCCGGTACTCGTCGGGGATACTGCCGCGCTCACCGTCGTAATACTCATGGAAACTGTCACCCGTATCACGCACATAGCCCTGATCCGTGAAGGTGCCGTTTTCCTCCAACGCAACGTCCCGGCCGTAGGCCTCATAGTCGATGTAATTCTGCAAATGCTCTGGCACCTGCATAACGTCCAGTTCTTCGATGTAATAGCGGCCCAGATCGTCATAGTCATGGATATCGGGGTAAACCTCATAGCAATCCAGATTCTCGGTGAGGTTGATGATCTCCTGCAGGCTGCCGCAATGGTCGCCCATTTCCATACCGGCCTGAAACTGTGCGTATTCGCTTTCGCTCATTTCATCCAGCTTCGATGCCAGATAATTCAGCTCGTCCAGATTCTCATATTCACCCAGCTTACTGTAAAGACCGTCCACATAGCAGTCATAGTCCGTGATGAACCATTCCTCATAGGGCTGGCCGAAGTCATCCTTCTGGCCGATCCCGATCCGCTTAAACACTTCCTTCAATTCCTCGGCGGTGGTGGGAAACTTCACCCACTCGCCCACAAGCTCGCCCTCATTGTACTTCCCAAGATTGGTGATAAAGGCGGCAAAGGGATAATCCTTGTCGTGATCGTAATATGGCATATCAGCACCTCCTTACAGTTCCGGCGCAGACTTTTCCTTGTGGGGCTGCGCCTTGTTTTTCTCCGCACATTCCTTCTTGCCCTGTTCCAGCCGTTCCCGGATGGAGGGCTTTTTCTCCGGCTCCGCAGGGCGTTCATGATTCCACTCGTCGCCGGAAAGAGAAATATATCCGTGTTCCGTAAAATGGCCCTGTTCCTCCTGCATGGCGTACTTGCCAAACGGAACAGGGTCGATCGCTTTCAGAAGTTCCGGGGGCAGCAGCATATCCATGTGCTGTGCCAGATACCGCCACCCCAGATCGTTCAGATCGTGGATATTGGGCTCAAATACGAAATAGTCGATGTTGGCCGCAAACTCCTTGAACTGCTCCGGCGCTGTCAGCTTGAAGGGCGAGGCCTGCACCGCCGCCAGCACCTCCCGATCCTCCGGGGAGAGGGCAGCCACCGCCGCCCTCACTTCGGGTAAATGTTCCAAAGTCTTATTTTCTGCCATCAGCACCAACCTTTCTTTTTGGAAATTCCAGCTTAAAATTGATGTACTTGCCGCCCGTGTCGTCCAGGATCACCGCGGCATCATAAGTAGCCTGCTTCTTTTCAGACCACATATCCTTAACATTGGTACGTCCCTTTTTCAGAAGGTCCGTTGCCATCTTCTTTGTCAACTCCTTCTTGCGACTCGTCCAGAAGCGGTCATTTTTCCAGAGGACAAAACCGCAGGACCGATCCGAACACGCAAAGTTTTTCTTCCCCTCATAGACCGGCTGGCCGCAGCGGGGGCAGGTGCCGATCACTTCCTTCTCCGGGGCAAACAGCTTTTTGCCATCCTCGGAAATGCAGGAATAGGTGGACACGATCTCCTGGACCATCGTGTAGATACCGTCCATGAAAGTATCCGGGTCAGCGCCGCCCCTTGCGATCTCTGTTAATTTCTGTTCCCATTCCGCTGTCAGCATGGGAGAGGTCAGCGGCTCCGGCAGAATCGTGACAAGGTTGATACCGGCTTTTGTGGGGATCAGGCTCTTGCCCTTGCGCTCCACAAATCCGGCTGCCACCAGCTTTTCGATGATAGCCGCCCTGGTCGCAGGCGTGCCAAGCCCTTTCCGCTCCGCCTCATCGGGAATATCATCCTTGCCTGCGTTCTCCATAGCGGACAGGAGGGTATCTTCTGTGTAGGGCTTCGGCGGCTGGGTGAAATGCTCGGTGACAGCAACCTCTGCGCCGTCAAAAGTCTGCCCTTCGGTGAAGTCCGGGAGCGTATCGCCGTCCCCATCCGCAGGCTTTTCCTTCAGGAAAGCACGGAAAATACGGTCGATTTCCCGCCAGCCTTCGGCAAGGACGCACTTGCCCTTTGCGGTGAAGGAATGTCCGCAGCAGTCAAATGTGGCCGTGACTGCCTTATACACATACGGCTCTGCCGATGCACACAGCAGCTTGCAGCAGACCAGCAGAAACAAATTGCGTTCGCCCAGAGGCAGAGCCTTGATATCCGCTTTTTCAATCTCCATCGTGGGGATAATGGCGTGGTGGTCGGATACATCCTTATCGGAGATCATGGTCTCCACCAGCGGGAAGAAGTTGGAGCAGCAGTCAAAGGGCGGCAGCTTTGCCGCCAGGTGGATCACGCAGGACGCCGTTTCCGCCATGTCAGAGGTCAGATACCGGCTGTCCGTGCGGGGATAGGTCAGCAGCTTCTTTTCGTAGAGGCTCTGGGCGTAGTCTAAGGTCTGCTTCGCCGTGTATCCGAACAGGCGGTTTGCCTCACGCTGCAAGGTGGTAAGATCATAGAGCTTCGGAGGCTGTTCCTTCTTCTGCTCTTTCGTGACAGCGGAACAGGTAACGGCCGCACCCTTGCACATGGCCGCTGCCTGTTCCGCCTCCGCCGGATCGGTAAACTTCTCCGACACCGCCTCGACTCCATCCAGTGTCAGGCGCAGCAGATGATATTTTTCCTTGTGGAACAGCGTGATCTTCGCATCACGCTCTGCCAGCATTGCCAGAGTGGGGGTCTGAACACGGCCCACATTCAAGGTACGGTGATAGAGAACGGAGAAAAGACGAGTGGCGTTGATCCCCACCAGCCAATCCGCTTTCTGACGGCAGAGGGCAGATTGATACAATGCTTCATAATCGGCGCCGGGGCGCAGGTCAGAAAAGCCCTCCCGGATGGCGCTGTCCTCCATCGAGGAAATCCAGAGACGGAGGACCGGCTTGCGGCAGTCGGCCATTTCATACACCAGACGGAAGATCAGCTCCCCTTCACGCCCGGCGTCACAGGCATTGACGATGGTATCCACATCGGAGCGGTCCATCAGGGCACGGAGATTTTCAAAAGCATCCTCTTTACCCGGTGCCAGCACATAGCGGAACGGCTCCGGCAGAATGGGCAGATCGTCATAGCGCCATTTCTTGAAACGCTCGTCATAGCCGCCCGCATCCATCGGGGATATCAGGTGCCCAACGCACCAGGATACAAGAAGGCCGCTGCCCTCATAAAAGCCATCGGCCCTGGATGAAGCACCCAGGGCCGACGCGATAGATTTTGCTACGCTCGGTTTTTCTGCGATAATCAGTTTACTCATTCTTTTCCTCCGTTTCCTCATCCTCGGTCAAATATTCTTCTTCATCCTCCAGGTCGAAATCATCCAGATCAGCGGGAACTTTCTTGCCCTGCTTCGGTTTCAGCACCAGGAAATAGACTGCCGCGCCGCCTCCGGCTGCAAGGATCAGCAGCACCGCCAGGATCGCCCCGGTATTGCTTTTCTTTTCGGGTTCCGGATTCTCCGGCTCGGTGGGCTCCGCAGCTTTCTGTTCTGTGCCAACACATTCACTAAGGTTTTTTACGCAGACCGGGCAAGCGGTATTGACCGCTCCGGCCTGGCACTTCTCCGTACAGGTGCAAACAATAGGCGTTTCCGCCTTTTCTCCGTCCTCCGTGAGTGCCGTGAGGTCGGCTTCATCCACCTGGTTCAGAAAATGCACGGTTTCCTCGCCCTCGTCGTCACGGTCGATAATGAGATAGAACACATTGCCGTTCTTCGTTTCCACTGTGATAAACTGTTTGCCGCTGGTGGTAGGGCTGCCGATATCGTCGATCAGCGAAAGGTTCCCGTCCGGCGTCAGGGCGGCACCGCCGCTGCCGCCCATAAGCTGCTCAAACAGCTCGCTCAATTTATCGGGATCAATGGAGAAGGAAAAGCTGCTGTCATTTTCGCCGCCCGTATCGCTGAGCGTCATGTAGCCGGAATAGACATAGCCGACTTTCTCCGGCAGGATGACCTTCAGCCAGTCGCCGTCAGTGCCGATCACCTTCACGGTCGTTCCGTTGGGAAGCTGGGTGAAGGCGGTATAATCCATTCCCGCACCCGTGCGGACATTCAAATTGCCGCCGCCCGTGGTGACGGTGCCGGTCTGCCCGGTATCATTTTCTGCTGCGCTGAATTGGATACCGTTCTCGGTGACGGATACCGTGACCTGGCTGCCCGCCAAAGCAGAAAGCAGATCAGAAACATCACCGGCCGTTTCCTGTTCAGCCACGGACTCCGTGCTTTCCTCGCCGCCGCTGGCAAAGGCGGTGATAGAAAAAGCGGCAGTGCTGAGCACCACCGCCAAAAGAGCCGATACCATTTTTGTCATAAAGTTATGCTTCATCCTCGTATCCCTCCGTTTCCTCATTCTCGGTGTTGCCCTCCTGCAGCATACCTTCCGGCAGGGAGATCATACCGCTGGCATAGGCTTTCAAGAAGGCGGTCAGCTCCTTGTTGTCCATCTTCACAGCTTTCACCATGCGGACGATTTCCAGATTTTCTTCCTCCGCAAGCTGAGCCTCCAGCGCACGAAGGCGTTTCTGCTGCTCCGCGATCTTTTCTTTAGTTTTCGCAATGTCATTGCGGATCTTCTGTGTCGTTGCCATAAATCAAATTACCTCCATATCGTTTTTAGTTGTAGGGCGGTCGCCCGAAAGCGTAAAAGTGGGATTGCCAGTAACTTGTGTTAATATCCGCATACTGGATGGGGTCGCCGCAGTGCAGCATTTTTCCACCGCCCACATAGATACCCACATGGGAAACGCCCGGTGTATCGTAAGTGCCGACGAAAAAGATCAGGTCGCCGGGTCTTGCGCTGGCAGAAGATACCGGGGTGGAAATATTGTAGAGTCCCTGGGCTCCCAGCCTGCCCGTATTGCAGACGCCGCTTTGCGTCAGCACCCAGGACACGAAGCCGGAGCAATCAAAAGAAGTGTTCGGATTGCTGCCGCCCCAGACATAGGGATAGCCGATGTACTTCTCCGCCTCGGTAATGAGCGCTGCAAAGATTTCATCTTCCAGTGCAGAAGGCGGAATATCATAGGTGGTGGGCGGTTTGGTGTACTTGTCTACATAGCCGGAGCCTGGGAACAAATCTTCCCGGTTCCCCAGCGTCGCCATATAGACCGCATACAGGGAAAGCGTTTCTTCGTCCATGATGTAGACCGGCACATGGGAAAGGTCGAAGTTTTCCAGCTTCACATTGCAAATATAGTAGTTGTATGGTACTTCCACGTCATAGTCGTTTCCTTCGCTGTCTGTCCGTGTCTCCGTCCGATAGCGCACCTCCACTTCCACGGTCTGCGTCAGGATGTACTGCTTTTCAAAGAGCATTTGCAGCTCCGCCTGAACCTCGTCGATGGTGAACACCCCTTCATGGAACGCCGTGAGAATGGAGATCAGCACATAGGGGTCATGCTCAATATCGTCCAGATCGAACTGGTATTCATCGTAGTTGTGAGTGCTTTCGTAGGTGTCGAGATAGCGTTGCAGCTCCTGCTCCATTTGGCAATACTGCGCCTCCGCGCCCAGCATCGCATCATCCTCGCTGAGATAAGAGGAAGCGATAACCGACGAGCCGGTAGAGGTGAGCATCGAACACGAGCTGATTCCGGCACCGAGCAAAACGAGAAGGGCAATTCCGACGCCGATCCAGATGAAGACCTTCTTGTTCTTCTCAAAGAACTCCTTGATCTTGTCGGACGCCTTCTCACCGAGCTTCTTGCCGGTATTCTTTGTGGCAGTCCCGGCAGTCTGAGACCCGGCATTTCGAGCGGCGGCATATTCCTTCTTGATGCTCTGCTTCTGGTAGTGCTTGTTCATGTTCTGCTTCTTCATCTCAGGATGCTCCTGCTGATTTCTTTCATATTGGAGCTTCGCATCAGCAGCATCCGCCTTGTGTTCCAGCTTGGAGACCTTCTCGTAGGGCTTGTTGACGCTGCTTTCCCGATGATGACTGAAATGCCGAGCGGCAGTCTCAGCGGCGATCTCCGTCTTATGCGCCGCCTCAACCGCCGTGTTTTCCTGTTCGACCTCATGGATTTTGCCATGAATGCCGGAAGCGAGGGTGTCCCCGACCTTGCGGACGGTTTTATCTGCCTCAAATTGCAGCTTGCCTTTGCCCTTGGGCTTTTTCAGCTCATCCTCAAAATGAAGGCGGGTTTTGCCCTTGCCGGTCTCTTCATCGAAGACACGCTCTTTCTTGAGAACCTTGTGCGTGGGCAGCTTCTCACGGGCGGCATCCAGACGCTCATGCGCCTTCTCGGACTTCCTTTCGAGCTTCTGCATCAGCTTCGTGGTCGAGACGGCATCGTCGATGATCGGCTTTGCGGAGGAAGTCTCCGCCGCTTGGGAGAGAACAGCATCCGCATCAACGGCTTCAACCGCAGAGGTCTTACGCAGCTTGTGCGTGACAACTGTTTCGGCAATCACCGTGCCGGTATGAGAAGAAACACCGTGCTGCTCTAAGGTTGGAGGCTTGAACGGCGTTTCCAATGAGGGCAGCGGTTCGGGTACATTCTGGGGTGGATTTTCTGCCCTTTTCTCTTCTGTGACGGACGTTTCCGAGGGCGGCTGTGTGTCATTATCCTCGGCGTGTTCCGCCTGAAACTGACGCTGCTGACGGCGCATCTGCACCTTTTTCAGTTCCTCCGGGGAAAGAGGTTCGGAAGACGCGGCGGTCTCAACGGGCTTCACCAGCTCTGCATCTTCCAGACGTTTTGACGCTCTCTGCTCGGTGCCAGCCGTCAGGTTTTCCTCGACTGCGCCGTCTCGCGTCATCCGCAGAACTACCTTGTCGCGGGCTTTGAGTTCCGGTTCCTTGGACATCAGATTTCACCTCCAATCCGCTTGTAGGCAAGCTCGGTGTATTCAGGGTTCAGCTCGATGCCCACGAAATGACGCCCCATCTGTGAGGCAACCATACCGGTTGTGCCGCTCCCCATAAAGGGATCAAGTACAATGCCGCCTTCGGGACAACCGGCGAGAAGACAGGTTTCAACCAGCTTCGGAGGGTAGGCGGCGTAATGACCGCCCTTGAAGGGGACGGTGTTGATCTTCCAGACATCGCGCTTGTTGCGGACCGGATTGATGTCTGCGTCCTTGATCGCACCATGCTCACGCGGGCGGTTGATGGACTGCGGCTGAGGCTGACCGGGAACGGGTTTGCCGTATTTGTTGCCGCCCTTCATGCCGCGCTTGAGGCGTTCTGCCGTTGCAGGGGCAATCGGTTCGGAAATCGCCTTGTAGTCAAAGAAATACTTCTTGGACTTTGAGAACAGGAAAATATGCTCATAGCAGCGGGCGCAGCGGTCTTTGACGCTCTCCGGCATGGGGTTGTCCTTCATCCAGATGATGTCGTTGCGCAGATACCAGCCGGTATCGCGGAGGGCAAAAGCCAGCATCCACGGGATGCCGATCATGTCCTTTGGCTTGCAGCCCTCAACCTTGTTGTTGAGAGCCACAGCCTGACCGTTTCTGCCGTTGGGGTTCTTCGGGTCAATGAAATCTCCCTGATTGCCCTTTCCGGCGTAGGTGTCCGAGATGTTCAGCCAGAGCGTTCCATCCGGACGCAAAACGCGCCTGACTTCGGTAAACACTTCCGTCAGGCGCGAGATATATTCCTTCGGCGTTGTCTCTCTGCCGATCTGAGCCTCCATGCCGTAATCGCGGAGCGCGTAATACGGAGGGGACGTCACACAGCAATGAACGCTATCATCGGGCAGAGTTTTCATAATTTCAAGGCAATCGCCGGTATGAATGATGTCAAGCTCTATAAAAACCAGCTCCTTTCTTCGGATTTGAGCGCATATCAGTCGGAGTAATACTCGTCCGGCTCGTAATCCTCATCTTCCGTGAAGTCCTCGTCGAGATCGTCAATCTCGTCCGCCCAACGGTCGAAGATTTCCTCGGCTTCCTTCGCCGCCTCACGATAGAGGCTCAGCCGGTTCTTCTCAAAGGCGGCAAAGGCGGGGACGAACTTGCCGAACTCGCGGATTGCCTTCACATCCTGCGTGCGCATATCTGCGACGCACTGGATGATTTCGGACATCGTGAGCAGATCGTCGATCATCAGCTCATACTTGTCCTTGGGGATAGATACGGCTTCATCATCCGCCGCGTCAGCGAACGGGGTATTCTCGTCGCTGTTGCTGCTTTCGGGAACATCAACCTTGAAATAGAAACCGATCATATCCACAGATACCTTGGTCATAATCTGACGCGCCTCCTTGACCTTTTCGTCGATGTCCTCCCTCACATGGAGGTAGGCGCGGTGATGCTTCTTGAGGTTGCTTTCCAGTCGGATCAGATCGGTCAGCTCCCACAGAGCCTTAAACAGCGCGGAGGTGTTCTCTCCGTATTCGATAGCGTCCGCGTAGGGAATGGTAATCATCTTGTTGTTCATATTCAAAAATCCTCCTTAGTTCTGTACGGTTTCTTCGGGTTTGGTGGTCATGATGCGGTAGAGCTGGGTGTCCTTCGGGAAATCGTCCTTGAAGGGA
>OHJZ01000660.1_pt1 | contig 17755 bp, 13 predicted proteins | sample 1568691 | NCBI WGS metagenome assembly OHJZ01 (sample SAMEA3879593, study PRJEB24766) | human gut metagenome | biome: human-associated habitat; feature: feces | place: USA | collected 1985/1987
AGTGAAGGACTTGAACACGTTCGTCGGAGAGCCCTTCAGACCGATGGTATCCACCTCGATCAGCGGGTCGTCCTTGAGGGCGTTGTAGTCAAAGACCTCCATGGGCTTGTCGTAGCAGGTAAAGATGCCATTGACGCTCATGTAGCGGGGCTCGTTCAGCTCCTTGATGCAGGTCACCAGGCAGGGAGTCTGGACCTTGATCATCATATAGCCGTCCTCCAGCATCCGCTTGACGGTGAGGGAGTTGCCCTCCTTCTGGATATCGGCTGCATAGGTCACCTGAGGCAGGTGCAGCTTCTCAGCGATCTGGGGGCCTACCTGAGCAGTGTCGCCATCGATCGCCTGACGGCCGCAGAACACAACGTCCTCGGGGCCAACGCCGATCTTGTTGACGGCAGCAGCCAGGATCTGGCTGGTAGCAAAGGTATCGGAGCCGCCGAACTCACGGCCGGACACCAGCACTGCACGGTCTGCGCCGCGGGCCAGCAGCTCACGCAGCATCCCCTCGGCCGGCGGGGGGCCCATGGTGACCACCACGACCTCACAGCCGGTGGCATCCTTCAGCTTCAGAGCAGCTTCCAGAGCGTTCAGGTCATCGGGGTTGGTGATGGTCGCCATCGAAGCGCGATCCAGGGTCCCGTCGGGTTTGACGGCCACCTTGCCGGAGGTATCGGGGACCTGCTTAACACAAACAATTGCTTTCATTGTAAACTCTGCCTCCTTACTTCAGCATCGCGCCGGAGATGACCATCATCTGCACTTCGCTGGTGCCCTCGTAGATCTCGGTGATCTTGGCGTCCCGCATCATGCGCTCGATCGGGTAATCACGGGTGTAGCCGTAACCACCGAACAGCTGCAGGCAGCGGCGGGTCACGTCGCTGGCAGTGCGGGCGGCGATCAGCTTAGCCTCGGCAGCCTCTACGCTGTAACGCACCTTGGCGCCGTTCATGGCCTGCTGCTTCTTTTCTGCAGCGGCATAGACCAGGTACTTGGCGGCATCCACACGGGCCTTCATCTCTGCCAGCTCGAACTGAGTGTTCTGGAACTGAGCGATGCTGCGGCCAAACTGCTTACGCTCCTTGACATAGGCCACCGTCTCATCCAGAGCGCCCTCGGCAATGCCCAGTGCCTGGGAAGCGATGCCGATACGGCCGCCGTCCAGAGCAGACATCGCCAGCTGGAAGCCGCGGCCCCGCACGCCCAGCATACGGTCCTTGGGGATGGTGCAGTCTTCCATGATCAGCTCACAGGTAGAAGAACCGCGGATGCCCATCTTGTCCTCCGGCTTGCCCACGGAGAAGCCGGGGTCGGTGCGCTCCACGATGAAAGCAGAGCAGAGCTTCTGGCTGCGGCCGCGCTTATCCACCACCTTATCGGTAACGGCGATGATAACAAACACGTCTGCGTAGCCTGCATTGGTGATAAAGATCTTGGAGCCGTTCAGCACCCAGTAATCGCCATCTTCCACAGCAGTGGTCTGCTGGCCCTGAGCGTCAGTACCAGCGCCCGGCTCGGTCAGACCGAAAGCACCCAGCCACTCGCCGCTGCACAGCTTGGGCAGGTACTTTTCCTTCTGCTCGGGAGTGCCGTTCTCATAAATAGGTGCTGCGCACAGGCTGGTGTGTGCGGAAACGATAACACCAGTGGTGCCGCAGACCTTGCTCAGCTCCTCAACAGCCATGACGTAGGACAGGACGTCGCCGCCTGCACCGCCAACGGAGGTGGGGAAGTAAATGCCCATCATACCCAGCTTGCCCATCTTCTCGACGGTCTCCTTGGGGAAATACTCTTCGGCATCGACTTTCTTTGCCAGAGGCTTGACTTCGTTTTCAGCAAACTCGCGGTACATCTTCTGCACCATCTGCTGCTGCTTGGACAGAGTAAAATCCATCGCTATATCCTCCTAACGGATGTTTTTCTTTCAGCACAGGGCAGCTACACTCATGTCCTGTGCAAACAAATTCCTCCCGGCCGTTTTCTTCGGGACGACCGAGAGAAATTTCAAACTAATTTACAGCTCGTCGACAGGGGTCTTGGTGCGGTCTGCGTTGTAAACGTAGAAGCCCTTGCCGGTCTTGCAGCCCAGGTTGCCGCCGCGCACCATCTTGCGCAGCAGCGGGCAGGCACGGTACTTGCTGTCACCAGTCTCGTTATACAACACATCCATGATGGCCAGGCAGATGTCCAGGCCGATGAAGTCGCCCAGCTCCAGGGGACCCATCGGGTGGTTAGCACCCAGCTTCATAGCGGTGTCGATGCCGGCGATGTTGGAAACGCCCTCCATCTTGATGAAGGCAGCCTCGTTGATCATCGGGATCAGGATGCGGTTGACGACGAAGCCGGCAGCCTCGTTGACCTGAACGGGGCTCTTGCCGATGGCAACGGAGATCTCCTTGATCTTCTCGACAGTCTCAGCGGGAGTGTTGCAGCCAGCGATGACCTCGATGAGCTTCATGCGGTCTGCGGGGTTGAAGAAGTGCATACCGATCATGGGACGGCTCAGGCCCTTGCCGATCTCGGTGATGGACAGAGAAGAGGTGTTGGAAGCGAAGATGCACTCGGGCTTGCAGATCTTATCCAGCTCGCCGAAAGTGGTCTGCTTGACCTTCATATCCTCGAAAGCAGCCTCAACGACGAGGTCGCAGTCAGCGCACAGGTCTTCCTTCAGGCCCGGGGTAATAGCAGCGACGATAGCGTCAGCCTTCTCCTGCGTCATCTTGCCCTTAGCGACCAGCTTCTCATAGCCCTTCTTGATCTTTGCCAGACCATTCTCGGCCCACTCCTGCTTGATGTCACACAGAGCAACCGTGTTGCCCTCGACCTGAGCAAATGCCTTTGCGATGCCCTGGCCCATAGTGCCAGCACCGATAACACCGATCTTCATGAGAAATCTCTCCTTTATTATATCATCTGAATGTAGTGCCTCTCCGTGCCTCCCCTTTCCGGGGAGGCGCTGCAGAGGCGTTATGGTTTAGTTTAGTTGTTCGTGAACACTGCCTTGGGCTTCGGCTTTTCACGGCTCAGGAAGCAGGCCGCGTCGGTACTGACTCCACTTCGTTCGCAACAGCATTACTGCTGTTGCTCACTCTGTTCCGTAGTACCTCCTTCTCCCCACAAAATCTTGCTGCGCAAGCTTTCGCGGGGGCCCCCTTCTTGACGGCATGGCCTGTCCAAAGCTACCGTTTGACCTTTAGTTGTTCGTGAACACTGCCTTGGGCTTCGGTTTCTCACGGCTCAGGAAGCAGGCCATGCCTTCCTTCTGGTCATGAGTCTCGAAGCAGTCGCCGAACAGCTTCTCTTCGACTTCGACAGCCTTCTCGATGGGGAGGCTGATGCCGTCGTCGATCGCCTTCTTGCAGTTGCGCACGGCGATGGGAGCGTTCTTGGCGATCTTGTTGGCCAGCTTCAGGACATTCTCCATCAGCTCAGCCTGCGGATACACTGCGTTGACCAGACCGATGCGATAAGCCTCGTCCGCCTTGATGTTCAGTGCAGAGTAGACCAGCTGCTTTGCCATGCCCATGCCAACCAGACGAGCCAGACGCTGGGTGCCGCCGAAGCCCGGGGTGATGCCCAGACCGACTTCCGGCTGACCAAACACAGCGTTGTCGGAGCAGATGCGGATGTCGCAGCTCATAGCCAGCTCATTGCCGCCGCCCAGTGCAAAGCCGTTGACGGCTGCGATGACGGGGATGGGGAAGCTCTCGATCATCAGGAACACATCGTTGCCCAGCTTGCCGAACTCCTCGCCCTGTGCCTTGGTCATCGTGCTCATGGAGCCGATGTCTGCACCAGCCACAAAGCTCTTATCCCCCTCACCCGTGAGGACGATGCAGCGGATGTTCTGCTGATCCACCGCCTCAAAAGCGGCCTTCAGATCTGCCAGGACCTCCGGGTTCAGTGCGTTCAGTGCCTTCGGGCGGTCGATGGTGATGATCTCGACTGCGCCCTGCACCTCGGTTTTTACAAATGCCATTGTGAAAACCTCCATTCAGGTTATATCTTATTCAAAACAGCCCCCGGACAAGGGGCAAGTCTCCGGTCTCGCCCACTGTCCGGGCTGTATCAATATCCGGAGTGACCCTTCAAAGGGAGATCAGTCCATCTCGACGATGGTTGCGCAGCCCATGCCGCCGCCGATGCACAGGGTAGCCAGACCCTTGTGAGCACCACGATGCTTCATAGCGTACAGCAGGGTGACGAGGATACGAGCACCGGAAGCGCCGACCGGGTGGCCCAGAGCGATCGCGCCGCCGTTGACGTTCAGCTTGTCCTTATCGAAGCCCAGAGCCTCGCCGACTGCGATGGACTGTGCTGCGAATGCCTCGTTGGCCTCGACCAGGTCCATATCAGCAACGGTCAGGCCGGTCTTAGCCATGACCTTCTTGGTAGCGGCGATGGGGCCAAGGCCCATGACCTCAGGCTCGACGCCTGCCAGAGCACCTGCGACCCAGGTAGCCAGAGGCTTCACGCCCAGCTCCTTGGCCTTCTCTTCGCTCATGATGACCAGAGCAGCTGCGCCATCGTTGATGGCAGAGGAGTTTGCAGCGGTGACGATGCCGTCCTTGGTGAAGGCGGGCTTCAGCTTTGCCAGCACTTCGGGAGCGCTCAGACGGGGGCCTTCATCGGTATCGAACACGGTATCGCCCTTCTTGCCCTTGATGACAACCGGAACGATCTCATCCTTGAAAGCGCCGTCCTTGAGGGCCTTGTCAGCCTTCAGCTGGCTGTTGTAAGCGAACTCGTCCAGCATCTCGCGGGTGATGGGGCTGTAGCCGTACTTCTTCTGATAGGTCTCATTGGTGCAGACGTTCTCAGCGGTCATGCCCATGTGCTTGTTGAAGCCGCAGGCATCCCACAGAGCATCGTTGACCATGGTATCCACGATCTCGCTCTTGCCCATGGGAGCGCCCATGCGGTAGCCGTAGCGAGCCTTCTGCAGTGCGAAGGGAGCCATATCCATGTTCTCCATGCCGCCTGCGACCACGATGTCAGCATCGCCGGCCTCGATCATCTGAGCGGCCATGTTCACGCAGTTCAGACCGGAGCCGCAGACCACGTTGACGGTGACAGCAGGAGTCTCGATGGGCAGGCCAGCCTTCAGGGAAGCCTGACGAGCGACGTTCTGGCCCAGACCAGCCTGGATGACGCAGCCCATGTAAACATGATCGACCTGCTCGGGTTTCACGTTAGCACGGTCCAGGGCCTCCTTGATGACGATGGAGCCCAGCTCTGCAGCAGGGACGTTTGCCAGGGTGCCGCCAAACTTACCAATAGCGGTACGGCAAGCAGATGCGATAACGATTTTCTTCATGTTAATAGCCTCCTGAATTTATATGTTTCGGGGTTTCGCAAAACTATTTATCAAAAGGCCCGAGGGCCTTTCTGCGTTATAAAAGGTATCAGAGCGTCTTTCCTTCCGCCCGGAGCTGCTCCACTTTGGCGTGGATGGCATCCTCTACGTTGGGCGTCACGAACTTGGAGATGTTGCTGCCGTAGCGGGCGGCCTCCTTGACGATGGTGGAGGAAAGGTAGCTCCACTTGATGCTGGTGGCAAGGAACATCGTCTCGATGCCGGGCATCAGTGCGTGGTTCGTCTGGGCAAGCTGTATCTCGTTTTCGAAATCCGTCACCGCCCGCAGACCCCGCACCATCACCGAAGCGTGGCGCTTCTTGGCGAACTCCACGGTCAGGCCGTCGAAGCTCTCCACCGTCACATTCGGGATGTCCTTGCAGCACTCCTGCAGCAGCGCTACCCGTTCTTCTACGGTGAACAGAGGGTTCTTTGCGCTGTTGATGAGCACTGCTACAATGAGCTGGTCGTTTATCTTTGCAGCCCGCTTGATGATGTCGAGATGTCCTCTCGTGACCGGGTCGAAGGACCCGGGGTAAACTGCTGTTGCCATCGGTATGGTCTCCTTTATTTGCGCGCTTTGGAAAAGCGCATTTGGTGTTGCCATGATAGCACTTTTCAGTTTCTGCTTCAAGTATCAGGCCGCATCGCCGCCGCAATATCGTTAATTTTTAGTCAATTAACGTTGCACTGGGGCGCATCGTCTTGGTACACCCTTAGTAAACCATATCGTCAAAATTTTATCAAGTACTTTTTCGAAAAAAATTGTTTTTGCTACACCAAACAATCACCACAAATACCTAAGAATTTTAGTCAAGTTGTCCTGCAAGGCATTTTTTCGTGGAAGAGGGCTTGATTATCATGTTTGTTAATGTTATAACTAAGCTGTACAGATGTGCCGCTGCCGGAAGCTCCTGCCCTGCCGACCCCAAGGATACCGCCGGGGTGTGATAAGACAGTGTCCGGACTGGGAAGAAACGGTAAATTTCCGGCTAAGATTTTGTCCCGTAGAATTGTAAATAATAAATTTACAATTCTTTTATGTTCTTAAAGGAGAGGATGGTTTATAATGGATTTCATGGAAATGTATGCCCAGAAAAAGATGACTGCCGAGCAGGCTGCTTCTCTGGTCAAGAGCGGCGACTGGGTGGATTACGGCTGGTGCGTCAACACCCCCGTGGCCGTGGACGCCGCCCTTGCCAAGCGCCTGCCCGAACTGGAAAACGTCAATTTCCGCGGCGGCATCCTGATGTGGGTGCCTGAGATCTTCCAGATCGACGACCCCGCTGCCCACATGACCTGGAACAGCTGGCACATGGGCGGCATCGAGCGCAAAGCCATCGCACAGGGCTTCTCGTTCTACTCCCCCATCCGCTATTCGGAGCTGCCCCGCTACTACCGCGAGAGTCCCGACCCGCTGGACATCGCCGTCTTCCAGGTGACTCCGATGGACGAGCACGGCTACTTCAACTTCGGCCCCAGCACTTCCCATCTGGGTGCCGTCTGTGAGAAGGCCAGGAAGATCGTCGTGGAGGTCAACACCAATATGCCCCGCTGCCTCGGCGGTATGGAGAACTGTGTCCATGTCTCCCAGGTCACCGGCATCGTGGAGGGCGACAATCCGCCCATCGGCCAGATGGCCGCTGCCGGCCCCGCTTCCGAGGTCGATTTGAAGGTCGCAAACCTCGTCGTGCCGCAGATCCCCGACGGTGCCTGCCTGCAGCTGGGCATCGGCGGTATGCCCAACGCCATCGGCAGCCTCATCGCCCAGAGCGATTTGAAGGACCTGGGCGTCCACACCGAGATGTATGTTGACGCTTTCGTGGACATCGCCAAGGCTGGCAAGATCACCGGCGCGCACAAGCAGCTGGACAAGGGCCGTCAGGTCTACGCCTTCGGTGCCGGCACCCAGAAGATGTACGACTACCTCAACGACAACCCCGAGTGCATGTCTGCTCCCGTCGATTACACCAACGACATCCGCAGCATCTCCGCGCTGGACAACTTCATCTCCATCAACAATGCGGTGGACATCGACCTGTTCGGCCAGGCGAATGCGGAGAGCGCCGGCGTCAAGCACATTTCCGGTGCAGGCGGCCAGCTGGACTTCGTGCTGGGCGCATACCTTTCCAAGGGTGGCAAGAGCTTCATCTGCCTGTCCTCTACCTTCTTTAATAAGAAGACCGGTCAGCTCGAGAGCCGCATCCGTCCCACGCTGGAAAACGGCAGCATCATCACCGATACCCGCGCCAATCTGCATTACCTCTGCACCGAATACGGCTGCGTCAACCTCAAGGGTCTGACCACCTGGGAGAAGGCCGAAGCCCTCATCAATGTGGCACACCCCGACTTCCGCGAGGAGCTTATCAAAGAGGCCGAGAAGCTGCACATCTGGCGCCGCAGCAACAAAATCTAAACATCGCCGTACCGGCTCCTGCCGTCTGCGGCAGGAATGGAGTCACACATGATGGACAAAAAGCCGCACATCAAGCCCTATCTCTACGGAATGCTCGCGGGCTTTGGTGCGATAAGTCTAAGCATCCTGTTCTTCTTCTTCATCTACCGCTTCGACGGGTTCGGCGACGCGGTCTCCAAGGTGACCGGCATCCTGATGCCTTTCATCTACGGTGCCGTCATCGCCTATCTGCTCAAGCCGGTGTGCAACACCATTGAGGGCTTTCTGCACCGCATCTTCCCCGAAAAGCTCCACAGCATGGCCAATATGCTTGCCATTGCGGCGACACTGCTGTTCGGTGTGCTGGTGGTCTACGCCCTCGTGATGATGGTGGTGCCGCAGCTCATCACAAGCGTCACCTCCCTCTACTACACCGCGCAGACCAGCATCACCCGTTTCATGCAGTGGGTGAACACACAGGAAGTCTTCTTGGATAATGAGACCCTGATGGGCTACTTCAACGATGCCTACGATGTCATTGTTAACAATCTGACCGCTCTGCGCACCACCCTGCTCCCCTCGCTGCAGAATATACAGGGCATCCTGAGCGGTGTGGGCGTCGGCGTCATAAATGTGGTGACCTGGTTCAAGAACCTGCTCATCGGCCTTATCGTCGCCGTTTACCTGCTGGCCAGCCGCAAAAAGTTTGCCAAGCAGGCCAAGATGATCCTCTACAGCGTCGTCAAGCCCCACTGGGCGCAGCTCATCCAGGAGGAAGTCCTCTACGCTGACAAGATGTTCGGAGGCTTCATCAACGGCAAGATCATGGACTCCGCCATCATTGGTGTGCTCTGCTACTTCGCCTGCATCATCTTCAAGTTCCCGAGCGCACTGCTGGTGTCGGTCATCATCGGCGTCACCAACGTCATCCCCTTCTTCGGCCCCTTCATCGGTGCCGTGCCTGCAACGCTGCTCATCCTCATCCAGAGTCCCATCAAGGCCCTCTGGTTCGTGCTCTTCGTTCTGGTGCTCCAGCAGCTGGACGGCAACGTCATCGGCCCGAAGATCCTGGGCAACACCACCGGCCTTTCGAGCTTCTGGGTGCTCTTCTCCATCCTGCTGTTCGGCGGTCTGTGGGGCTTCGCGGGCATGATCGCGGGTGTGCCGCTGTTTGCCGTCATCTATGACGTCATCAAGAAGCTGGTCTTCCACGGCCTGCGCCGCAACGGCCAGCTCGACCAGATGACCGTCTACCACGACGAGTTCGGTGATCCCGGCGACCCGGCTCCCGCGCCTATGGAAGATGAAGGAACGGAAACCGAAATCGATATTGATCCCGGCGAAGAATAAAATAATAGGATAAAGCCCCCATCCTCCCGGCTGCCTCAGCCGGTGAAGATGGGGGCTTTTCTGCGCAATTTTATCCTTGAAAGACCGATAACGTCATTTCGCGTGAGCAGTGGAATGCGCCGGTTCCCAATCCTTGTAATTCTCGTACCGGCTCTCCCTGAGGGTGACGTGCGACCAGATCTCGTCGGCCACAGGCTGCCAGTCGGCCGCATACGCACCGCATTTGTCGCAGAGATGGTCTACGCTCTCGGGCGACTGCAAGTCGGTGCTGTGAGCACCGGTGTCATGCACCATCTGGCGCAGAAGCTCGGGGTTTTCCAGCATCGGGCAGGGACGCAGATGGTTTTTATTGAAGGGCTGGCCGTTGTGGTAGGCCATGAAGAGCGGGCTGCGGAGAATATCGAGGATGCTGCTGTCGTGGATGTTGGCGTTGGAATAGTGGATGAAGACGCACGGTTCTGCATCGCCCGCCGAATTGATATGGAAATAGTTTCGTCCGCCTGCGATGCATCCGCCCACAAACTCGCCATCGTTCTGGAAGTCCATCGGATAAAACGGAATATCACTCTTTTCGGAGCGGAGATACCGGATGCGCTCGATCATGTACTTGCGCTGAGCAGGCGTGGGCATCAGCTCCGGCGCGGCCTCGTTGCCTACCAGCATATAGTGGAAGTAGAACCCGAAGTGCGCGCCCTTGTTGCAGAGCATCCGCATAAAGTGGTCGCTGGTGACGGCTTCGAGATTGTCTCTGGTATAGCAGATGGAGGTGCCAAAAAGGATCCCGTGGGCCTTGAGCAAATCCATCGCATTCATGACAGCGGCATAGTGGCCGTCGCCCCGCCGGGCATCATTGGTAGAGGGAGTTCCCTCGATCGAGAGCATGAAGGCGATATTGCCCAGTTTTACGACCTCTTCACAGAACGGCTCATCGATGAGGGTCGAGTTCGTGTAGATCGCAAACTGCACGTCGTTGTGCTTTTCTGCCAAGCGCAGCACATCCGCCTTGCGCACCAGGGGCTCGCCGCCGGTAAGCATATACAGGTAGACGCCCAGCTCCTTGCCCTGGGTCACGATACGATCCATATCCTCAAACGAGAGGTTGTTTTTATGGCCGTACTCGCCCGCCCAGCATCCCACGCAGTGCATATTGCAAGCCGAAGTGGGGTCGAACAGGATCAGCCACGGGATATTGCAGTGGTACTTTGTGCGGTTCTCGCGGATGGTCTTTGTCCCCCGGAAGAACGCCTCATAGCCAAGGTTGAGCGCCGTGGTGCGTGCCACGCTGGGCGCGGTCTGGTCGAGCACACAGTTGATGAGCTTTGACCACTTGCTGTCCGCATCGGTCAGCACTGCGCGGGCGTGCTCATACGTCTCCTCGCTGAACGAGTCGCCATAGAACTGCTTTGCGACGTCCACCATCTCGGCAAACGCCTTCTGACGGTCTTTTCTGACATGAGCCAGTGCCGCATCCACCATCGTTCCGACAGCGGTACGCTGTACCTTATGGCTCAACGGCTCCAACGCGATACTCATAAAAGTCTGCCTCCTTGTGTGGGTCTTTGCCGGCCCTTTGTTTTGACAATACTTTAACATTTTTCCGACAAGGGTTCTATAAACAACAAAAGCAGGGTGATAGTTTTTCTATCATCCTGCTCTGCTTGTTCAAATTTTTATCAGTCGTCGATTTTTGATGCTCTGCCGTCGGTGCTGAAGCGCAGCAGCGCCCGCTTCAGATCCCCGTGCATCATGGTGTTGAGCCGTTCGGCCATGATGGCCGGTTCGGTCTTCATATCGCGGCGTATCCATTCCAGCACCATGCCCACAAAGCCATACTTATAAAAATCAATGATGAACTGCTTGTCCTCTTCCTTCACCGGGATGTTTTCACGCTCTATAAACATCCGCAGCAGAGGGTCAAGCATTTTATAGAGGTACTGCTCCACCTGTTCCCGGCTGATGGAGCGGTAGACATTCAGCACCAGCACCCGGTTGGCCTGCACCTTTTCCAGCATATCGCGGAAGGCGTCGCTCCACGTCTCAAAGTCCTGATGGCCTTCCAGTGCCTCTGTGGCATCCTCCACCAGGATCCAGTCCACCAAATCGTAAATATCCTTGAAATGGTAGTAAAAGGTCATGCGGTTCACGCCGCAGTCCTCGGTAATGTCGTTTATCGTGATCTTATTCAGCGGCTTGCGGAGCAGCAGCTTTTTGAGCGATGCTTCCAGCGCGCGTTTTGTCGTCTGTGCCACGAGAATGCCCATCCTTTCGCGTTTGCCCCGTTCTGTGCGGAGTTTTCCGACTTCTATCTATTATGATACCTCATCCGCCCGTGCAGGTGCAAGCACCTTTTTCGACTTTTTCATGAACTTTTTATGTTTTCTTAAGATTCGGACAGCAAAAAAGCCTGCGCCGCCGCAGCGCGTCGATCAGGAGCTTTCCGAAAAGCTTTGACATTTTCCGGCTTTCCTCTTGATTTCTCCCCCGGCCCTGCTTACAATGGAGACACAACGGGGGCATCTCCCCTGTTCTTTTGATTGGGAAAGAGGTTTTTTCTTATGCTGAATACCATCGGATTTTTAGGCTGCGGCAACATGGGCGGAGCCATCGCCCGGGCCGTCTGCAAGGCGGCAGACCCGCAGAACGTCTGGCTGGCCAACCGCACCGCCGCCAAGGCAGAGGCTCTGGCCGCTGAGCTTGGCTGCAACACCACCATCAACGACGAGGTAGCGGGCCGCTGCGACCTCATCTTCTTAGCCGTCAAGCCCCAGATGATGGAGGAGCTGCTGGCACCGCTCCGCTTCACGCTGGCCGAACGGCCCAGCCGCTTCGTGCTGTGCAGCATGGCGGCGGGCCTGTCCATCGCCCGCATTCAGGAGATGGCAGGCGGCGACTGCCCCGTCATCCGCATCATGCCCAACACGCCCGCTTCGGTGGGGGCCGGTATGATCCAGTACTGCACCTCCAACGTCACCGCCGAGGAAGAGGCCGAGTTCCTGAAGCTGATGGCCCCCGCCGGGCGGCTGGATGCTGTGCCGGAGGGCCTCATCGACGCGGCCAGCTGCGTGTCCGGCTGCGGCCCGGCCTGGGTGTATCAGTTCATCGAGGCGCTGGCCGACGGCGGCGTGGCCTGCGGCCTGCCCCGTGCCAAGGCGCAGGAGTACGCCGCCCAGATGGTCCTGGGCAGCGCAAAGCTGGTGCTTGAGAGCGGCCAGCACCCCGGCGCACTCAAGGATGCCGTGTGCAGCCCCGGCGGCAGCACCATCCAGGGCGTGCGGGTGCTGGAAGAAAAGGGCCTGCGGGGCGCGGTGATGGACGCCGTCATCGCCTCCTACAGCAAGACCAAAGAGATGGGGAAGGGTTGATCCATGCGCATCGTAGTCAAAGTCGGCACCTCCACACTGGCCCACTCCACCGGGCGGCTGAACATCCGCCACACCGAAGAGCTGGTGAAGGTGCTCAGCGATTTGAAGAACGCCGGACATGAGGTCATCCTCGTGTCGTCGGGTGCCATCGGCATGGGCGTGGGCAAGCTGTCGCTTTCCGCCCGCCCTACCGATATGTCCTCCAAGCAGGCTTGTGCCGCCGTGGGGCAGTGTGAGCTGATGTACACCTACGACCGGCTGTTCAGCGCCTACGACCACACGGTGGCGCAGATTTTGCTCACCGGTGTGGACATCGAGCACGCCAGCCGCCGTGAGAACATCCAGAACACCCTCACCCGTCTGCTGGAGCTGGGCGCACTGCCCATCATCAACGAGAACGACACCGTCGCCACCGACGAGATCACCTCCATCGGCGACAATGACACCCTCGCCGCCATCGTCACCTGCTGCATCAAGGCCGATCTGCTGGTGCTGCTGAGCGACATCGACGGCCTCTACACTGCCAACCCCCACACCCACCCGGACGCAAAGCTCATCCCGCTGGTGGAGGACATCACGCCCGAGGTGATGGCGCTGGCCGACGGGGCCGGCTCGGCGCTGGGTACCGGCGGAATGTCCACCAAGCTCCGGGCCGCCCGGATGGTGACCTCCAGCGGAGCTGACATGGTCATTGCGAACGGCGCCCACCCCGAGCTGCTCTATGACATCGCCGAGGGCCGTGCCGCAGGCACCCGCTTTGCGGCCCACAGACAGGAGGCATAACATGACCACACAGGAAATTCTGGAAGCCGCCCGCGGGGCCAAGACTGCCGTTGCCCTTTCGGACAGCGGCACCCGTGATTCTGCCCTTCTCGGGATGGCCGATGCCCTCTGCGCACCGGAATCCATGGACGCCATCCTCGCCGCCAACGCCGAGGACATGGCCGCCGCCAAGGGGCACATCAGCGACGTCATGCTGGACCGCCTCGCCCTGACGTCCCAGCGCATCGAGGCCATGGCCAAGGGCATCCGGGACGTTGCCGCCCTGCCCGACCCGGTGGGCCGGGTGCTGAGCCGCATCGAGCGTCCCAATGGCCTCGTCATCGAGAAGACCGCCGTGCCGATGGGCGTCATCGCCATCATCTACGAGAGCCGCCCCAACGTCACCAGCGACGCTGCCGCCCTCGCCATCAAGAGCGGCAATGCCTGCATCCTCCGCTGCGGCAAAGAGGCGTGGCGCTCGACCAACGCCATCGTTCAGGCCTTGCGGCAGGGCCTGCGGGCAACCGGTCTGCCTGAAACAGCAGTCTGCCTCATCGAGGACACCACCCATGCCTCGGCCAACGCCCTGATGACCGCCGTCGGCTATGTGGACCTGCTCATCCCGCGCGGCGGGGCCGGACTCATCCGCGCCTGCGTCGAGAACGCGAAAGTCCCCTGCATCCAGACCGGTACCGGCATCTGCCACATCTTCGTGGACGACACCGCCGACCAGACCAAGGCCCTGGACATCATCGAGAACGCCAAGGCCAGCCGCCCCAGCGTCTGCAACGCCGAGGAAGTCTGCCTCGTCCACAGCGCCATCGCCGCTGAGTTCCTGCCGAAGCTGGCCCAGCGCCTCGGCCCCGACCGCACCGCCAGGGGTCTGCACCCGGTGGAGCTGCGGCTGGACGAGCGCGCCGCCGCCCTCATCCCCGGCACCCCCGCCGGGCCGAAGGATTTCGACACGGAGTTCCTCGACTACATCCTTGCGGTGAAAGTCGTGGACAGCGTGGAGGAAGCCATCGCCCACATCGCGGCTCACTCCACCGGCCACAGCGAAGCCATCCTGACCCGGACCGACGCCCACGCCGCCCTCTTCACGGCGGCAGTGGACAGTGCCGCTGTCTACGTCAACTGCTCCACCCGCTTCACCGACGGCGGAGAGTTCGGCCTTGGCTGTGAGATGGGCATCTCCACCCAGAAGCTCCACGCCCGGGGACCCATGGGCCTCGGCGAGCTGTGCAGCTACAAGTACATCATCCACGGCAACGGTCAGACCCGGTAATTTTCGGGTTTTTCCGGGACGCATCACCCTTTCGGTAAAAATTTTCTCCACAGGCCGGGGTCAAATGCCCGGCCTGTATTTTTGTTTCATCGAGATGGACCGTTTTTCTCTCAAGCACACTTTTGGCTGAAAAAGTTTTGCAAATTCATCTGAGAATAATTCCTTGTATCCAAATTTTCTCCATTCTCCACAAAGCAATAGTCATACTTTTACCGTTTTATCCTACAAAAATCACAATAAAGCTCTTGACATACGGGCCTTCTGCGGGTTAAATTTAGAATGAGGTTGTGATTCGATACAATCTCACCGGTTTAGTGTGTTTATCGAGAATTGTTCTCTGTAAGGCTTCAACTTTTCAGACCGTTTTACTGCGGAGAACACTCTTCCGAGCATATCCGCCCACTCACAACACTATACTTGGAATGAAGGAGAGAGTGTTATGACGATTGCTATTCTTGCACATGATTCCCGCAAAGAGCTGGCGCTACAGTTCTGCACAGCTTACAGCGGCATCCTATCCCGCAACACAGTCATTGCCACCGGCACCACCAGTCGGATGCTGGCGCAGGCCACCGGCCTGCCCGTACACTGCTACCTCTCCGGGAAGCTGGGCGGCATCCAGCAGATCTCGGCCCGGGTGGCCTGCGACGAAGTAGACCTCGTGCTCTTCTTCCGCGACCCGCTCAAGGCCGGGAACGGCAGCAGCAGCGAGCAGAACCTGCTGCGGCTGTGCGATATGCACAGCGTGCCGATCTCTACCAACATCGCCACCGCCGAGGTGCTGCTGCGCGGCCTCGACCAGGGCGACCTCGACTACCGTGAGGGCATCCATCCCGACATCGTGGAGCCGCTGCCCGTCCATCGGGCCGTGTGCTGAGCCTGTTTTTAAGACTTTCCGCCATTTGTGGTTTTGTGTATAGAGGGTTTTCGACAAAGAAAGACACCGCAGAAGCTTTCACACTTCTGCGGTGTCTTTTTATCTTATGCGCTCAGATACCACTGAGAGATGACTTATTCCAGACCGCCCATCTGCTTGATCGCCTTGATGGCGTAGGTCAGGGTGCGGCCCATCGCCACGCCTGCCATCAGGCAGGGATAGTTGTTGGCGAAGAAGGAGCCGGACATATCGCCGGTGACATACAGGCCAGGCATCGGCTTGTTGTCGTTGTCCAGAGCCTGACCCTTGTCGTTGATGGCGATGCCCTGCTCGGTGGTCAGCAGAGAGGCACCCAGCCAGCAGCCGTAGAAGGGAGCGGTGCGGATGGCGCTCAGACGGTAAGCGGGCTTGCCGAAGTCCTCGTCGTTCTGCTTGTCGTACAGCTCATTGTAGCGGTCAACGGTAGCGAGGAAGGTGTCCTTGGCCTCACCGGTGAAGCCCAGCTTGTCGGCCAGCTCTTCGATGGTGTCGCAGACGAACAGGGTGCCGGCTGCAACGGCCTCATCGACCTTGCCCTGGAAATACTTCTCGCCGCCGTTGCGGGTCTGGGCAGAGCAGCCGATGGTGTGGAAGCGCTTTGCATCCTCCAGAACATTGGCGTCGCAGATCTGTGCGTAGACGCGGCCCGGCTGATGGGCAGCAGCGTAAACAATATCGTTGTAGGGGCTGCTCTCGTTGGCGAAGCGCTCACCGTTGCGGTTGACCTTCAGGAAGGGCTGAGTGCCGGGGTTGTACTGGCGGATGGGGCCGGGGAAGGCCTTGCCGCCGAAAGCGGAGTCGCTTGCCACATAACCGCCGTCCACGCCGGGAGCCACGATGCCGCGGTCGAACAGCATGGGAGCAGCTTCCTTGTCGAGGTTTGCGCCGGCCCAGACAGCGGCACGGATACCGTAGCCCTTATCGGCCGGAGAGTAGGAGCAGGCAGTGGTGACGGAGGTACCCAGCGGATCCAGCTGCTCCATCATGTAGGGGTTGCCGGGGAAGCCGCCGCAGGCCAGCAGAACGCCCTTGTTGGCGTTGTAGCGGATGAAGTGGTCATCCTCGGTGCTCTGGGCGATGATGCCGGTGATGCGGCCAGTGGAGTCCTTCTCCAGCTTTGCCAGAGAGGTCTTGAAGTCCACATCGTAGCCCAGCTCACGGATGTAGTCCAGCAGCAGCTCGTTACGGGGCTTGCCGGAGGCAGACTCGCTGGCCATGTAGTTGTGCTCCTGCACGGGGAAGAGGTAATCGGTGTTGTGCTCGGCGTTCTCGGCAGGCCATGCTGCCTCCGCGCCGGAAGTGAAATCGCAGGTCCAGCCGTACTTATCTTCCAGAATGCTGCGCATGAAATCGTGCATTGCAGCAGACTCATTGATCCAGGTCTTGACAACGCGCTGGTCGCACTTGCCGGAAGCGTAGCGGGAGATCTCGCTCAGCAGCTTGGCACGGTCCATCTTGATGCCCTGTGCCTGTGCGCCGAAGCCGTCCACAGCGCCGACCCAGTGACGGGTATCCTGCACGTTGCCGTTCTGCTCGATGACGCGGAAGTTCAGGCCGTGAGCAGCAGCGTAAGCAGCTGCGCCCATGCCGCCGTTGCCAGCGCCGACGATGAGGATGTCGGTGTCCACGGTCTCGGTGATGGCAGCCTCGTCGATGTCAGGCTCCTTGCGCTTGCCGCCGGATGCGTCGTCTTCTTTGCGCTGTCCACGAGCAGCTATCCCCCGCTGCGGGTCGGGATGCTGGTAGCGGGCATGTGCCTCTGCCTTTATTACTTAATGGCCGCCGTGAACGCAGACTATGAGGGTGCCGCTCTGATGCTCCTGCCCGGTGCTGTCACCACCGGCTTCCGGGTCTGGGCGCTGATGCCCGGGCTGGACAGCGTGCTTTTTGTGGAGTCTGTCCCCTTCTACCTGCTGCGCTGCGCCCGCCTCTACGACCTTCCCTTTGCCATCGGCTGCATGGCGTTCGTCTGCCGGAGGTTTGCTCTCCTCTTCGACCGCACCGAGCAGCTGGCCCGGGAGCTGGACGCCCGGGTGGCAGAGCGGACAAAAGAGGCCCGCAAGAGCATGATGCTCAACATCTTCCACGACCTGCGCAGCCCTCTCTTCGCCGTCAGCATACGGGCAGCGTCAAAGGACGCATGGCGAATAACAATCCGGCAATAGGTATCATGGGTATAGCGGATATGTTCTTGATAGGCTTCGTATTCAGTCATGGAAAATCCCCCTTTCTTCGATTATGGGAAAGGGCGGCAGCACTTTTTGCTGTCGCCCCTTGATTACCCACCAGCAAGGACAGTCGGGGCTGTCAACGGCGGGCGAAGCCCGTTCAT